>LXNI01001066.1_pt1 | contig 26491 bp, 21 predicted proteins | sample 809091 | NCBI WGS metagenome assembly LXNI01 (sample SAMN04870527, study PRJNA318959) | sponge metagenome | biome: 01000161; feature: marine sponge reef; material: water | host: Sarcotragus foetidus | place: Greece: Milos, Mediterranean Sea | collected 2013-05-29 | depth 5-7 m | reverse complement strand
GCCGCCTGGAAGGCCGCCAGGGACCGCATCCAGGCAAAGGTCGACTGGCAGTTCACTACCGACGACGCACGAGTCAAACTCAAACGCCTCTATCCGACCTTTGACGAGTGACACGACACTAGCAGATTCGTCACGTCGCGGGCGATATGATCCGCCGGTTACTCAGACGCCAGACTCGGGTTGCCCGGCACCCCTCGAGGAGACCTTCCCCATGACTCGTCTCGCCTTCATCGCGGTTCTCTCCCTGTCCCTTCTCGCCGCCTGCGGAGGCGGCGATCCGGTCGATGAAGCGACCGCCCCGATCACGATCGGCGCGATCTTCGATCTGACGGGTCCGACCTCGGACGTCGGCACGATGTACGCCGAGGCGATCCGCGACTACTACGCCCGGCTGAACGGGCTTGGCGGTATCGACGGCCGCCCGGTCGAGTTGCTCTGGAACGACTACGGCTACGACGTGGCGAAGGCCGAACAGCTCTATTCCGAGTACGTCCAGGCCGGGTCGGTCATGTTCATGGGTTGGGGCACCGGTGACACCGAGGCCCTGCGTGGCCGGATCGCGGCGGATCGCATTCCCTTCGTGTCCGCTTCCTTCTCGCATGTGCTCGGCGACCCGGAAGAGGCGCCGTTCAACTTCCTCGTCGGCACGACGTACAGCGACCAGTTGTTCATCCTGCTCGACTACCTGATGGAGCAGGCGGAAGCGGCGGGAGACGAGACGCCGAACGTGGCGCTGATGCATCACCCGAGTCCATTCGGACTCTCACCGTGGCGGCAGGGTGGCGAGGAGTACGCGAAGCAACTGGGTATCGAGATGACGCCGCACGAGATGGCGCGGGGCAACACGGACTTCAGCGCCACCCTGACGCGGATTGCCGAGTCCGGCGCGAACTGGGTCGTGTTCCAGAACACGTCGGGGCCGGCTTCGCTCGCTCTCAAGAACGCGGGGGACCTGGGCCTCGACATCCGATTCGCCTGCCTGAACTACTGCAGCAACGAGGTGCTGCTGGAACTTGCGGGGGAGGCCGCCGACGGCGTCCTCGGTTCGATCATCTACTCGCCGCCGGGTGAGGGTATCGATGGCCTGAACGATGCTGCCGAGTACCTCGCCTCGAAGGGCGGTTCGATCGACCAGGAGGGCCTGCTCTATGGCCAGGGCTGGACGGTGGCCGGCTTCGTGACCGAGGCGATAGAGCGCGCGGCCGCGACGGGCGAGATCACCGGCGAGGCCATCCGCGCGGCGTTCGAGACCTTCGACGGGCTCGAGTCTGGCGGCGTGACCGCCCCGGTGACGTTCACCGCGACCGACCATCGTGGCGTCAAGGGCATGAGGATCTTCGAGGTCCGGGACGGCAAGTGGCAGCCGGTGACGGAGATGCGGATGGCGGGCAGCCCGGGGGCAGCGGAGTAGGCGAGCACCCCACCCCTGGCGGTTGGCGGAGGAGCCGGACCGAGACAGGGTTGGAAACCCTCTCAAGGCACGTCATGCTCTCTCTGAACAACGTCGAGGTCATCTACAACGATGTCATCCTCGTTCTCAAGGGGTTGTCGCTCAAGGTGGAGCGGGGCCAGATCGCGGCGCTGCTGGGCACCAACGGAGCCGGCAAGTCGACGACGCTCAAGGCGATCTCAGGGTTGCTCCATCCCGAGGACGGCGAGGTCACGGACGGCGGAGTGGAGTTCGAGGGCGAGCAGATCGACAAGCTGCCGGCCGAGGACATCGTGCGGCGCGGGATCTTCCAGGTCATGGAGGGGCGCCGGGTGTTCGAGCACCTGACGCCGCAGGAGAACCTTCTTGCCGGCGCCTACACGGCCCGGGACAAGGGTGGGGTCGACGAGTCTCTGGACCGTGTCTACAGCTACTTCCCTCGCCTCAAGGAACGCGGCGCGTCGATGGCCGGCTTTCTCTCGGGCGGCGAGCAGCAGATGCTGGCGATCGGCAGGGCGCTGATGGCCCAGCCCAAGCTGATGCTCCTCGATGAACCGTCCCTGGGACTGGCGCCGCTGCTGGTCCAGGAGATCTTCGAGATCGTGCAGCGCATCAACCGCGAACAGGGAACGACGATCCTTCTGGTCGAGCAGAACGCGTCGCGGGCGCTCGAGATCTCGCACTACGGCTACATCATGGAAGGTGGACGGGTCGTGCTGGAAGGAACGCCGGCGGAGCTCCAGGACAACGCCGACGTCAAGGAGTTCTACCTCGGCCTCACCCAGGTCGGGCAGCGGAAGAGCTACCGCGACGTAAAGCACTACCGCCGCCGGAAGCGCTGGCTGTCCTAGTCCCGTTCGATCGATTCTTCGATCTCGCGCAGTCTCTCGCTGAGTTCACGCCTGGCGTCGGCCGCGAACGGGTTTTCCCGGGCGATGGTCAGGAAGAGACCGTCCGAGTCGTGACGGAGGTTCTCCTCGATCTTCATCATGTGCCGGTAGGCGACGGTGCCGAGGGCGGGGTCCGGGACGTGAATCTCACGTAGCGCCTTCGCCATCCAGTGCGTAAGCCCCTGGATGTAGGCCATCTCGGCGTCATGCTCCTCGGCCGACATCTCGAGCACTTCCAACCCGAGGCCGGCCGTGAGGAAGCCCCGCAGGCCCGCGACTCGTCGAGGATCCACCGGGCGGCCCGGAAGACAGAGCACGACCTTCAGGCCCGCGATGCCCTCACTGCCGCTCTGGGGGCCGAACATGGGATGGGTGCCGATGAACTCGACGCCCGCGGGTAGCCGTCGCTCGAGAATCCTGTGCGGCTTGACCTTGACCGAGGCGACATCCACGACCAGCGAGCGTTCGCCGAGGTGGGGAACCACGTGGACCAGCAGGGAATCCAGCTCCTGAACCGGTACCGCCGGAATGAGAACATCGCAACGCGCACAGGCGTCGAGACTGGCCCACCGCACTCCCCTGTCCGTTGCCTCCGCCTCCAGCTCCCGGCGGTCCCAGACCCGCACGTCGAAGCGGGCGCCGAGGTGGCCGGCGATGAACCGGCCAAAGCTGCCGAAGCCGATGATCCCGATCGTCCTGACCGAACAGTCCTTCACGGTGCGCAGCGTAGCAATCCCGCTGCCCGGTCTCTGCGGCTTCGAGCCGTCGGGTCGTTGTCAGTGCACGGCGCCTGGTTTGCCCTACAATCGCGGCGTCGTGAAGGAAGGGGAGTCAGGATGAGTTGCCGAGTTGGCGCCTTGCTGGGCGCTGCCGTCGCCGCGGCGGTGAGCTATGGTTCACCGCCCGTGGCCCACGCCGAAGAAGAGCGCGCCAGCCGTGAGCATGTGCTGGACCTGCTCCGCGAAGTGCCGTTGATCGACGGACACAACGATGTGCCCTGGCAGTACCGGACGCGGGTCGCGAATCACGTGGACCAGATCGACTTTCGCGATACATCGGCGGTCCAGCCGCCGATGCACACGGACCTTGCTCGCCTCCGCCAGGGGGGAGTCGGCGCCCAGTTCTGGTCGGTCTACATTCCGACGTCCTACCGCGGGCAGGGAGCCGCGAGGGTCGTCCTCGAGCAGGTCGACCTGACGAAGCGGCTGATCGACCGGTACCCCGCGGACCTGGAACTCGCGCTGACCGCCGACGACATCGAGCGGATCCACAAGGACGGCAAGGTGGCGTCGCTGCTGGGCGCCGAAGGCGGGCACTCGATCGAGTCGTCGCTGGGCGTGCTGCGTCAGCTCTTCGATGTCGGCGTTCGGTACATGACCCTGACCCACGGCAGCAACTCGGCCTGGGCCGACTCCGCCACCGACCGGCCCGCCCACGGAGGCTTGACCGCCTTCGGGCGCCAGGTCGTGCGTGAGATGAACCGCATGGGGATGCTGATCGACCTTTCCCACGTGTCGCCGCAGACGATGCATCAGGCGCTGGACGAGACGAGGGCGCCGGTCATCTTCTCCCATTCCTCCGCGTTCGCGGTCACGCCGAGTCCACGCAATGTTCCCGACGACGTGCTGGAGCGCCTCGCGGAGAACGGGGGCGTCGTGATGGTCACCTTCGTGCCGTCCTTCGTCAACGACGGTGTGCGGGCCTACTTCCAGCGCATGGACGCGGAGCGGCTTCGCCTGTCCGCGGCCGGCGTGGCGCCGAGCGAACTGCGGTCGCACCTGGCAGCCTGGCGGCGGGAGAATCCGGGCCCCCAGGCTTCGCTGGGCGATGTGGCGGATCACATCGACCACATTCGGGCCTTGATCGGAACCGCCCACTTGGGGATCGGTTCCGACTTCGACGGCATTCCCACCGTCCCGGTCGGGCTGGAGGATGCCTCGACCTTCCCCGATCTCCTGGTCGAACTGGTTCGCCGCGGATACAGCGACGACGAGTTGAAGGACATCGCGGGACGCAGCTTCCTGCGGGCGATGCGCGGAGCGGAGGAGGCCGCCCGGCGGTTGCAGTCCTCGGAGTCCGCGGCCGACGATCTGATTGAAGAACTGGATGGTGGCGATGTCTGAGCAGTCGAAGGCCCCGGTCACAGCCCGTCACGCGTCGACCGTCCTGCTGCTGCGGGACAGCGAACGTGGTGTCGAGGTGTTCATGGAGCGCCGCCACATCAAGTCGGATTTCGTCGGCGGCGCCTATGTGTTCCCCGGCGGACGGGTCGATCCCGAGGATCGGGTCGACGAGGCTCTGTGCCACGGCCTGACGGACCGCGAGGCCAGTGATCGGCTGTCGCTCCAGGAGGGCGGGCTGACGTTCTACGTCGCCGCGATCCGCGAGTGCTTCGAAGAGGCCGGCGTGCTGCTGGCCTACGATCGCGACGGACGGCTGCTCGACTTCTCGGACCGCTCGGTGGAGGAGCGCTACGAGGCACTGCGGGCCGAACTGAACGCCGGCGAACTCTCCCTGCTCGACATCGCGGCCCGGGAAGGGCTCACCCTGGCCACGGACCGGATCAGCTACTGGGCGCACTGGGTCACCCCGGAGGGGCAGCCCAGGCGGTACGACACCCGTTTCTTCGTGACTCGGGCGCCCAGGAACCAGACTGCCGGGCACGACGACTACGAGCTGACGAACTCCGCCTGGGTCACCGCCAGGGAGGCCCTCGAACACGGCCGCAAAAAGGAGTGGATGATCATCTTCCCGACCATCCGCAACCTGATGAAGCTGGCGCAGTTCGACACCGCGGCCGCCGCGATCGCGGCTGTCGAAGCGCAGGAGGAGTTCCCCGTCATCCAGCCCCGCGTGCTGCTGGGCCGGACGCCGGATGACCCGCCGCGCCCGGTGATTCCGGGTGAGGAAGGCTACGAGAGCGCGGCCCCCAGTCCTTCAGTCGCCAGTGCCCGCGACTGGAAGCGGGCATTCAGCGTCTGAGCCGCAGCCGGATGGACGGTCTTGTGAAGGGTAAGCCGGTGCGGTCGTCCGACCGCGTGTTGCGAGTGACGCAGGACAACCCGGGGATATTCACCGGCCCGGGCACGAACACCTGGGTCATCGGCTCGGCGAGCGGACCCGTCTTCGTCCTCGATCCGGGCGAGGAGGACGACCGGCACTTCGACGCGGTGACCGCGGCAGTTGGCGGCCGCCAGGTCGAGGCAGTCCTGGTCAGCCACCTCCACCGCGACCACTGGCCTCTGGCGCCCCGCGTCGCCGAACACTACGGAGCGGAGATCCTCGCCTTCAGTGAGCAGCCCCCGTTCGCCGCTGGCCGCCTCACGGACGGCGAGCGTCTGTCCGCCGAAGGCGCGACGATGGTGGCCCTCCACACCCCGGGCCACGCCAGCGACCACCTCTGCTTCCTGCTCGAAGAGGAGCGGGCCGTGTTCACCGCCGACCTGGTCATGGGCTGGTCCACCTCGATCATCGCGCCCCCGGACGGCAACCTGAACCAGTACATGGCCTCCCTCGAGCGATTGATCGAACTGGGTTCCGACGGCGGCGTCGAAGTCCTCCACCCCGGCCACGGCGAGTCGATCAAGCCGCCACTCGACCGGATCCGCGAGATTCGTCGCCACCGCCAGCAACGCACCGACCAGGCCCTTGAAGCGGTCGCCGCCGGCGTCGCCACGATCCCCGAAATGGTCGAACGCATCTACGCCGACGTGGACCCCAAACTCCACGGCCCCGCCGCGTTCTCCTTGCGGGCCCACCTGGATGCCCTCATCGAGGAGGGCAAGGTCGTGGAGACCGAGCCGGGCCGGTACCAGGCGACAGTTGACTAGCGGCGCCAGACCGGCTCCATGGCTTGCCCCAGCCGCCACATCACCAGGAGTAAGCGTCGGCTAGGACACGCAAGTAGCGTGCTGCGGCGCAAGTGTCCTGGATGCCCGACCCGCGCTCACGGTGTTGGTGAGTTGGTGTTAGCATGTTCTGGTGTTGACGTCGGTTACAACGAGTGAGGTGCCTACCCGATGACCCGCTTGACCATTACGTTGGCAGATCAGACGCACCGGGCCTTGAAGGAAGCAGCCGCCCGGCAAGGCTGCTCTATGGCTGCGATCATCGAAGAGAGTCTGGAGCTGAGAGGCATCCAACCCTACGAAACCGCGCGGGAGCTCGTCCTCAAGGCACGCGGGAACTCAGGGCTCGCCTCTGATCGGGCAATGGCTCTCGCGGTTGAGGAGACCAGCCGTCAACGAGAAGGGAAGTAGATCTTGGCGCTCGGGCCACGGCCGCGAGCGAGCGGTCGCGGTCCCGTTCAACGGCGATTGTGCGTCATCGACACGAATGTGGTCGTTTCGGGTCTGATTGACGGGAACTCGAGCGCGCCGCCGGCGAGGATTCTGGACTTCATGATCAGCGGCAGGATCCTGTACCTGATGTCGCCGGCGTTGTTGAGCGAGTACTCGGCCGTACTGCGGCGTCCGGCGCTTGTCGAACGGCACGGCCTGACGTCCGAAGAGCTTGACCGGTTCCTGACCGAACTGGTGGCAACGGCCGTGTGGAGGGAGCCGCCAGCGGCCGGTGAGGCCCCCGACGCGGGCGACAACCACCTTTGGGCACTGCTTGCCAGCGAACCGAGAGCCCATCTGGTTACCGGCGACCGGCTCCTGCTACGGACTCCTCCGAGTGGCGCTTCGGTCGTGTCTCCAAGCCACTTCGTTGCCGTCTTCCCGTCCTGAGGAGCCAAGAGGAAGAGTTGTCGCCGCGGCGCCACCGCCGCCGCCTCAGCGGCGCCAGGGGGCGCGGATCTTGCGGCCTGCCTTGTAGGCGGCGAGCCGTTCGCGGGCTTCTTCGAGGGCCTCGGGGGGACCGCTTCGTTCCAGGTTCTCGATCAGTCGTTCCTGCCAGGCAGCGGCTTCTTCGAAGTTGTCGGTTTCGGCGTAGGCCATGGCGAGCACGGTGCCGTGGGCCGGGGTCTGGGCACGCTGGAACAACTGCTGGGCGAGGTTCAGGGCCCTTTCGCCGTCTCGCACCTCGTCGTCCGCGGAGGCGGCCAGAACCTGGACCAGGAGCACGGCGAAGTAGGCGCTGCCGCCCTGGTCGGGAAGTTCGAGGGTCTGCTCCAGCATGAGCCGGACCTGGGCATCTTCCCCCGCGAGCAGGAGGGCAGTGAGCTCGGCAGCCCGGACCTGGCTGTCCGTGGGGTCGAGCTCCAGGGCGCGGCGCGAAGCCAGGGCGGCTTCCTTGAACCGACCCAGGCGACCGAGGGCCGTGCTCAGGTTGACGTAGCCCGCCTTGAGGGTCGGGTTGGCGATGATCGCCCGCTGGTAGTGGGGGATCGCCTCGTCGTAGCGTTCCTGCTCGGTGCGGATATTGGCAAGTTCGAAGTGGGCCCGGCTTAGCAGGGCCGGCTCGGCGCCCGCCGCGATGAGCTGCTCGAATCGACGAGCCGCCGAGGCCGGCCGGCCGAGTTCCTGTTCGATCCGCCCCAGTTGCAACACGATCTCCGCGTTGGAGCCCAAGTCGGCGAGGAGCGATTCGAACTCCCGGAGCGCGAGTTCGCGGCGCTCTCCCAGGCCGTAGTTCCGCGCCCGGTGGAATCGGAGGTTCGTGTCCCCCGGAGCCAGTTCGAGTGCCCGGGTCAGCGCCTCGGCCGCGGCCAGGTGGTCGCCGGTCGCGGTCAGGGCCGCGGCGAGTTCGACCCACGCCGGACCGAAGGACGGCTCGAGTTCGGCTGCGCGCCGGAGCCTTTCGGCCGCGGCCACAAAGCGGCGCTCGGCGTTGTACAGGCGTCCGGTCTGGAACAGCAGGCCGGCATCGTTCGGACTCAGATCCAGGGCCTGCTGGTACCACATGGCGGCCTCCGCGCTCCGGCCCATGCGCTCCAGGGCGGCTGCCAGCGAGCGCTTCGCCGCGGTGCTTTCGGGGTAGTCGTCGACCGCTTCGCGGAACCGTTGCTCCGCGACCTCGAACGCGTTGGCGGCCAGGGCGACGCGGCCGAGCAGTAGTTGAGCTCCGATGCCGGTGGCCGACTCCTTGATCTCCGCCGCGATCGGATCCGCGAAGGCCACCGGCGCCTCGCCGCGGAGTTCCATCGCCGCTTGCGAAGCCTGATCGTTGCCGAGGGCGCGGTGGGCGAGGGCGACGTGGTAGTGGAGCGAGTTCGCCCGCGGCTGGTCCTGCAGTGCCGCCTGGAAATGCGCCAGCGCCGCCGTCGGGTCGTCGGTTTCGGAGGCCAGGCGTCCGAGGCCGAAGTGCGCGGCTGCCTGAGATCCCGGCAGCTCCAGGGCGCGCTCGTAGTGGGTGCGGGCCTGCTCGTACTGCCCCAACTCGAGGTGCACGCGGCCGAGACGGATCGCTGTCGGCGGATCGTCGGGTTCAAGTGCGCGAGCCTGCTCGTAGGCCGCGATGGCCGCCTCCAGTTCTCCCAGGTGCTCGGCGGCGCTGCCGAGCAGGTAACGCCAGCGGAAGTTCCGTGGCTGCAGTTCCGCCGCGTTGGCCAGACAGGCCCTCGCCGCCGGCAGAAGGTCGTAGACCAGGTACAACTGACCTGCCTCACCGAACAGGAGGCCCAGCCGCGCGGCGTCTTCCTCGGCCGGCGGGCCCGCGGCGAGCGCCTCCTCGAGCAACCGGCGTTGCTCCTCGATCTGGGTGCGGACTGCTTCGTCGACGCCGCGCAGGTCGACGACGGGGATCGGAAGCAGGGTCCCGGCGGTCTCGGTCTGTGCCCGGACAGCCACTCCCGCGGATGACCACAGAAGGACGAGGGCGAAGGCGACCGCTGTGCGCAGGGCCTGGAATCGATGGCTCATCGTTGCTTGTCTTGTGTCCGTGCCCGCTCCGCGCCGGTGCCCCGGACCAGGTCAGTGTAAGCCCCCGGAGGGGGTGCAGGCCACTCTTCGACGGTTCCGTCGGACCAGTGGACCTCAACCCGGGCCACGGTCGCGCCGCCCAGGCTCACCGTTACCCGGGGATCGCCCGAGGACGTGTAGCTGCCGCTGGCGCCGGCCAACCGCACGAGGGGTGGCGCACCGTTGCGTTGCACGCGGACGGTGACTCCGGAGGCGGGCCGGTGGCCCTGGGCGTCGGTCAGTCGCGGCGCAAGACCGATCCAGTCGTCGCCGGTCCCGGCCTGGTTGAGGAGCAGCCGGGCCGGCCCGTTATTGTTCGTGATCACGAGATCCGTGTCGCCGTCGTTGTCGATGTCGCCGCTGACGAGAGCGCGGCTCACGTGGGGAGAGGCGCCGTCCAGCAGACCGGTCTGCGCCGCTTCGAACCGGCGGCCGTCGCCATTGCCAGGGACGTTGAGGAACGCCTGGTTCGGCTGATCCAGGGGGAACGGATCGTCCTCTGTGCGCGGCCTTCCCGCCGCGAACGTCACGGCGCCGTTGACCACCGCCAGATCGAGCCAGCCGTCCAGGTCGAGATCGAGGAAAGCCGTGCCGAAGGACGTCGCGTCCCAGCTCGGCCGCGCCAGGGCGGCTGCGTTCGTCCGATCGCGGAAGGCCGGTGCGCCGGGTTCCGAATCGTTCCGGTAGAGCGTGTTCGTTTCCCGATGGAAGTGGGTGAGGAAGAGATCCAGGTCGCCATCGCCGTCGTAGTCGCCGCCTGCGACTCCCATGCTGGCCTCGGCCTCGCCGTCCGCGTTGAGCGCCGCGCCGCTGATCAGACCTTCTTCGACCAGGTCGCCGTTGCCGGCGTTGATCCACAGGTGGTTCGGCATCAGGTCGTTGGCGACATAGAAGTCGAGCCGGCGGTCGCCGTCCAGGTCCGCGACGAGCACGCCCAGACCGTTGCCGGGTCGCGTCGCGGACAGGCCGGCTTCGACCGTCGCGTCCGTGAACCGGCCGGCGCCGTCGTTGCGCAGCAGGCGGTCCGGTACCGGCTGATAGGCGCTTGGCAGGCAGTAGTCGATCTCACCCCGTTCGGTCAGACAGGTCTTGTGCGTGACCAGGGAGAAGTTGAGGTAGTTGACGACGAACAGGTCGAGGTCGAGGTCCCCGTCGTAGTCGGCGGCAGCCGCCGCGATGCTCCATCGCGGGTCGTCCGCGCCGCTGGCTTCGGTGCGGTCGGTGAAGGTCCCGTCGCCTTCGTTGCGCCAGAGCTGGTTGCCGCCGAGGTTCAGCACGTAGAGGTCGGTCCAGCCGTCGTTGTCCAGGTCAGAGGCTGTGACGCCCATGCCGTAGCCGAAAGCCGAGATGCCGCTCGCTTCGGTCACGTCGACGAAACGGATCGTGGTGCGTCCGTCGCTGTGCTCGAGGTCGTTGCGGAGCAGCCGGTCACGCGGCGGCCCTTCGCCGGTCCAGGGCACGGTTGCCCTGGTTCGATCCCCGTCCGCCCCGAGCAGGTTTCCCTGGACCAGGTAGAGATCGAGGTCGCCGTCGTTGTCGTAGTCGAACAGTGCCGCTCCGGCGCCCACCACCTCCGGGTAGTAGAGCTGGCCGCTCATGCCGTTCCAGTGCCGGAAGTCCAGACCGGCGCTCCTCGTTGCGTCGACGAAGAGGACGTCGCCCTCGCCTGCGCGGACGAACGCCGGAAGAAGCGCCGACGCAACCCACACGGCGACGCCGCCAGGAACGGCTCTCATCCGTCGCCGCCCAGGCGGAAGGCGGATTGGTCGATTCGTTCGAGAACCTCCGCGCCCTCGGTGACCCGGTACACGGCCCGTGGCTCGACGTCCCGGAAGATCTGGCTTGTGCCGCTGCCGGCCCACGTCACCCGGATCTCGGTGATCCCGACCGCGTCGCCGAGACCCACTTCTAGTTGCATGCTGTTGCCACCGAAGGAGCCTCCCGAGCCGACCAGACGATGGATCGTGCGTTTACCGTCAGGACCGTCGACGGACAGTGCGACCCGCGAGCCGACAGCGAAGCGGTTCGCGCCGGCGCCGGCTGAGCCGGCGCCGGCAAAGCGCAGCGTGACCCAGGCGTTGTCGCTGCCCGGGTTCTCGAACAGGGCGTTGCCGAAGGTGTCGGTCGGATAGAAGCCGCCGAGTTGGTGGAAGAGGTCCATGTCTCCGTCACGGTCCAGGTCGCCGAACGCAACGCCGTGTCCTTTCTGGAGGTGACCGAAGCCGCCGGCGAAGGTGACCTCCTCGAAGCGCCGGCCGTTGAACCGGTACATCACGTTGGGCATCAGACTGGCGAGATCGGGTTCACCGGTGCCGAGGTAGAAATCGAGCCAGCCGTCGTTGTCCAGGTCGCCGTAGTTCGCGCCCATCGGTAGAGCAGGCCGGCGGATTCCCAGCGCGCGGGACACTTCGGTCATCCGCAGCCTGCCGCCGCAGCCGGGCTCGGCTCCGCAGTCATTGCGGTAGAGCAGGGGCTGGCCCACCCCGGGGTCCGAGCCCATGAAGGAGGCCACGACTTCGGTGGCCTGGTCGCGGTAGTCGCCGACGTAGAGGTCGAGGTCGCCGTCGTTGTCGTAGTCGAAGAACCAGGTGGCGAAGCTCTCCCGTTCCGGCTCGGTCACGCCGGTTCGGACGGCGGCATCGAAGAAGGCGCCGCCGTCGTTCAGGTAGAGCCGGTTGGCGCCGAAATTGGAGACGTAGAGGTCGAGGTCGCCGTCGTTGTCCACGTCACCCCAGGCGACGCCCTTCGCATAGCGCACGTTGCTGACGCCGGCGGCGGTCGCCACGTCCTCGAACGTACCGTCGCCGAGGTTGCGGAACAGTTGCGACGGATACCGGTGGGCCTCATCCGCCTCGTTGCCGACGTAGAGGTCGAGGTCGCCGTCGCCGTCGTAGTCGCCCCAGGCTGCGGCCTGGGTCGGATAGGCGGGTTCGGCCAGCCCGGCCTCCTCCGTCACATCGACGAACCGGCCGAGGTCGCCGCCCAGTTCGTTGCGCAGGAGCGAGTTTCGGATGCGGCCCTCCTCCAGCAACCAGGCGCCCCGCAGCACGAGCAGGTCGAGGCGGCCGTCGTCGTTGTAGTCCGCGTGGAGCAGGTTGAGACCGCCAAGTTGGCCGCCAAGGCCCCAGGCTTCGGCGACGTCCTCGAAACCGCCTTGACCGTTGCCCCGAAATGCCGTGACCGGACCGCAGGGATCCCACGTTGACGTGATCAGGTCGAGAACGCCGTCGTTGTCGAAGTCGTCGACTATCGCACCGCCCGCGAGATCGAGGGCGTCGACACCGAGTTCCGGTCCGAGATTGCGCCAGCGCCCGCCGGGAACCGGGGGGGAGGCAAAGGTGTCGTCGCCTATCCGGTAGCGGGCCGGCACGCCCTCGGGGAAGTCGCCGGTCAGTCGTCGAGCGACGTTGAGCAACCACCTTGCTCGTTGCCTCCACGGGCCGGTCGGCCGTCCTTCCTCGAGCATTTCCAGGAACAGGTCACCTGCCGTGCGGGCGTGTTCGGGACGGGCGTGGACGGCGGAGGCAGTGAGCGGGAGAATGCAACTGTCGGCCGAGCGGCGGGACCGGTGGACCTGGGCCTGGTCGGTCGTTCCTTCCCTGCCGCTTCCTGCGGAAGCGCTTTCATCGTCCGGACCGGTTCCGGTGTCGAAGTGGTGGACACAGTTGAGGTCCTCGGCCCGCTGAAGATGGGCCAGAGCGAGGTTCCATTCCGGGATTGTGGGCCGCTCGGCCGCGGGTGGGGCGAGTGTCCTGACTGCGGCCGCAAGATGCTCGATCGCCTCGGCCGTGTCGCCGAGCCGGAGCAGCTCGCTTCCGAGTTCGGCGGCGATGGCGGGGCTGGCCGGGTTCGAGGACAGCTCGGCTCGAAGCTCGTCTGCGAACCTGGTGCCGAAGTAGGGGTTCGAGCCTTCCTGGAGTCGCCGACAGGACTCCCTCAGGTCGTCTGTGGGCGCAGCGGCCATGAGAGGTGCTGCGAGCAGAACCAGACTGGCGAGCCCGCGGGCCGGCATGGGGCGAAGACTACTACGATCCGCGCGCGTGCCTGCCTGCCGCTAGCCGGCTGGAGGTTTGGGGATCGCGTCGCTCGCGTCGCCGTCGCCGACCGGAGTCGAGGGCTCCGGGTCACCGGTGGCGACATCGTCGCCGTCCGTCGTTGGCGGCACGGGGGGCAGCGATCCTGCCGCTCCGTAGTCCGATCTGCCGAACCGGGTCATGAACACGGCGCCGAGACCGATCGTCCAGGCCAGGTAACAGATCAGGACGCCGGGGAGCCGGAACATGACGCGGAAGAACCATGGCAGACCGAGGAAGCCGAGCAGGTCGGCCACGAGCGCGAGGGCCTGGATCACGAGGACGCCGAGCGCCAGCGCGGCGAAGCTCCCGGCCGCCACCCGGCCGGCGCCCTGGAAGCGCCGCCGGCACCAGTCGCCGGCTGCCGCGGCCGAGCCCGCGTAGCCGAAGACGAACGCGGCCGTCAGACCGATCAACGCGACGGGCCAGAGGAGGATGGCGACGGGAATGCCGATGACCGTGACCGTGAGCAGCAGGCTGACGATGATCAGCACGGGGAAGAAGAAGACTTCCACGCCCAGGCCGACGGCGAACATGACCCAGAGGTCGGATGCGGCAGCCGCCTTCACCCGGCCGACTCCCTTCGGCGCCACGAGCAGGACCAGGCCGCTGAGCGCAATCAGGAGGAGGGTGAAGATGATCGACTGGACGAACTCGAACACCTTTCCCAGACGGAAGAAGGGGGGCCGGTCGCCGACTCCGGGGAACCAGTCCCCGTCCCAGCCGTCGAACCAGTCGCCGCTCAGATTCCAGTTCAATTCACCCCAATCGACCTCGGAAACCTCGCCGAGGACGGAGGACCCCTCCTCACGCACCAGTTGGCCTCCGACCGTGACGATGTCGCCGAACACCTCCGCCTCGGGGCCGAGTTCGATATCGCCGCCGATAGAAACGACTTCGCCGGTCACCCGGCCGTTGATCTTCGCCTCGCCGCCGATCGATACCGCGTCGCCGCGGACCTCACCGTCGACCTTGACGTCGCCGCCGACCGAGACAATGTCATTGACCACTTCGCCCCGGCCCACCCGCACGGTGCTGCCGAACGCGACCCTGTTGTCGAGGTCGACGACAACGTCGATCCCGTTCAGGTCACGCTCCAGATCGTCCAACCGCTCGATCGTCTCCTCGATCGCGCCCCGAGCCTCTTCTCCGACTTCCTCGAGTGCTTCGTCGAGACGTTCTCGTGCATCCTCGAGGGTTGAACTCGCTTCCTCCTGGGCTTCCTGGCCCTCACCCGCGTCCTGGGGTTGACCGGACGCCAGGCCCGTGAAGCACAGCCCGCCCACCAGCAGCATTGCACCCGCACGCGTTCCGCGGGCCCGGCGGCGTCCACCCGGTCTCCTAGAGAACCGGTGCAGAAGGTGGACCGCGATCAGACTGAACAGTGACGCGGCGGCGACCACCGCGGTGACCTGGGGAGTGCGCAGAATCAGGTCCAGAGCCTCGCCGACCCGCACCGCTCCGCTCAGGAACGGGAGGCTCTCGGCCAGCACCCCGGCGGTCCAGGTCAGGACCCAGACCGCGGTGAAGAGAGTCGCTTCCAGCGTGTTCAGCATGGTCAGCCAGGTCGAAGGGAAAAGCAGCGTCACGCCCCCGAGGAGGAGCATCGCTACCGCCGCGATGGCGCCAATCGACGCCTGGGCCCAGCGAGTCATCGGGAGCGCCAGCAACTGCGGCGCCTGCCCGGCCGCTTCGACAGGCCGGTTCGTGGCGCCCACTTGCCGCATGACGCGGCTCGTGAACCCGTCCGGCAGGGCGGGATCCTCGAGCGATTGGAAGAGGGTCCTAAGATCGAGTCGGTTTCGCATTTTAGTGACTTGCCATGACTTGCGCGGTTTGTTCTGCCCGAGGCGATAGCGGTTGACATCGCCTGTTCGGCCGCCGCGGCGCGAACGATTGTACGACGGCGATGTGTTTGCGGCGTTCACCATGTCCTTCGCCCTACGATGCGAAGATCGCCGCGGTTTCAAACCACGCCCTCCGAGCGCAGGCGCTGTTCGATCTCGCGGCGGGCCCGGCGCAGGTTCGTCTTCACGGTTCCGAGCGGCATGCCGGTGATCTCCGCGATGTCGCGGTAGGGCAGCTCCTCCTTGAACCGCAACAGGACGACCAGGCGGTACTCGGGTCGGAGTGCGGCCACCGTGGCCTCGAGGGCGGCCGCCAGTTCATGCCTCCTGGTGAGCGTGTCGGCGAGTTCGGCCCGTTCGTCCGGGACCCGGTCGAGGATCGACGAGGCGTCGGGGTCGCTCGTCTCGATCGGAGTCGTGGGCAGTTTCTTTCGCCGCAGATGGTCGATCGCCGCGTTGCTTGCGATCTTGAACACCCAGCTCGCGAAACGCCGCCGCGGGTCGTAGCGGGCGAGAGCCAGCCAGGCCTTGACGAAGACCTCCTGGGTGACGTCCTCCGCGATGCCCGGGTCCCGGACCATGCGCACGACCAGGCTGAAGATCGGGCGCTGGTAGCGTTCGACCAAGGTCTGGAAGGCGCGTTCCGACCCTTCGACGGCCGCCTTCACAAGGGCGGCTTCATCTTTCTCGCGATGCTTCAAGACCTCAGTGTGGCATGCGCGGTGAGTGGCCGTATCATTGCCGCGTGGAACACGGGGGCAGCCACCCGGATCCTGGGGAGAACGGGGGTCCTGGGGAGAACACAGAACTGGCGGCGGCGGTTCGGTCGGTGCGAATTGCGGGCCGGGTTACGCGGCGGCTTCAGCAGTCGCTTCAGGGGTCGTTCCTGACCAAGGAGGACCGCTCGCCGGTGACGGTGGCCGACTACGCGGCGCAGGCGCTGGTCAGCCTCACGTTGCCGCGCGGTGAGGCCATCGTGGGCGAGGAAACCGCGGCGGCGCTTGAAGGGGCCGACGGTAGGGAGACCCTGGACAAGGTCGTCGCCGCGGTCAGGTCCGAGCTGCCCGATGCGTCCGCCGAGGACGTGCGAGCCGCGATCGACCGTTGCTCGGATGCCGGCGGCGCGAAGGGAACGTTCTGGGTCCTCGATCCGATCGATGGCACGAAGGGGTTCCTGCGCGGCGACCAGTACGCGATCGCGCTCGGCCTGATGGAGGACGGCGAAGTCGTCGGCGGCGTGCTCGGATGCCCGAACCTGCCTTCGCGCCTGGGGCGGGGTTGCCTGTTCGTCGCTGAACGGGGCCGGGGCGCCCACGAGCTGCCGTTCGAGGAGGACGGAGGATCGGCGCGCCGAATCGGGGTCTCCGCGGTTTCCTCGTCGGGCGACGCTGCTTTCTGCGAGTCGGCGGAAGCGATGCACTCGGACCATGATCGGCATGCCCGCATCGCCGGGCGGCTCGGCGTGACGGCCCCTCCCGTGCGCATGGACAGCCAGTGCAAGTACGGGGCGATTGCCCGTGGCGATGCCTCGATCTATCTCCGTTTGCCCTCGTCCAGGACCTATCGAGAGAAGATCTGGGACCACGCGGCCGGCTTCATCGTGGTGTCCGAAGCCGGCGGCGCCGTGACCGACGCCTACGGCCGGCCACTCGACTTCAGCATGGGCCGAACCCTGGACGGCAACCGCGGCGTGGTGGCGACGAACGGCCTTCTTCACGGGGCGGTTCTGGCCGCGGCGGCCGCGGTGTTGCCGCCCGGGCCGGGACTCTGAGACGGGATCGCTTCTCTTGGCCCCCAGAGAGACCCTGCTCGTAACCGGCGGCGCCGGTTTCATCGGTTGCAACTTCACGGCCCGGGCACTGGCCGAGCCTTCGGGGCGCGACCGTCGCGTCGTCGTCTTCGACAAGTTGACCTATGCCGGCAATCTCCTCAACCTGGAGGCGGTCGCCGACGATCCCCGCTACCGCTTCGTCCATGGGGACATCGCGGATCGCGCCGCGGTCCGGCGGGTCTTCGCCGAGCACCGGCCGACGGCGGTTCTGAACTTCGCGGCCGAGAGCCACGTCGACCGCTCGATCGACAGCCCGGGCGACTTCGTCCGGACGAACATCGGCGGCACGTTCGAACTGCTCGAAGCCGCTCGCGCCGTCCTCGTGGAACGGTCGGAGGAGGAGAGAGCCGCCTTTCGGTTCATCCACGTTTCGACCGACGAGGTCTTCGGGAGCCTCGGTGACGAGGGAAGGTTCCACGAAAAGACACCGTACGATCCGAGTTCGCCCTACTCTGCGTCCAAGGCCGCCGCGGATCACCTCGTACGCGCCTACGGTCGCACCTACGGCCTTCCGGCGATCGTGACCAACTGCTCGAACAACTACGGGCCGTACCAGTATCCCGAGAAGCTGATTCCGTTGATGATCCTGAACGCCGCCCTCGGGCGTCCATTGCCAGTCTACGGCGAGGGCGCCAACGTTCGGGATTGGCTTCATGTGGACGATCACTGCGCCGGACTGCTCGCGGTTCTGAGTCGTGGTGAGCCGGGACAGAGCTACAACCTGGGCGGCGACGAGGAACGAACGAATCTCGAGGTCGTCGAGGCGGTCTGCGCGGCGGTCGAAGCGGAACTCCCCGCGGCTCGGAACGCCGCGCCCGGGCTCCAGGGAATCGAGGATTACCGGCAACTCGTGACCTTCGTCGAAGACCGGCCCGGCCACGACCATCGCTACGCGATCGATCCGTCCAAGGCGAGACGGGAGCTGGATTGGGCGCCGCGGCACGACTTCGAGAGCGGTCTGCGCGAAACGGTGCGCTGGTACCTCGGTCACCGCGAATGGTGCGAAGCGGTCGGCGGCGCTTCGCGGAACCGGCTGGGCGTTCAGCCGCGTCTTACGGCGGTGACGTGAGTCCGCTGAGAGGAATCCTGCTGGCGGGCGGCTCCGGCACCCGGCTCCATCCGGTGACTCGCGCCGTCAGCAAACAGTTGCTGCCCGTCTACGACCAGCCGATGGTCCACTATCCGCTCTCCAGTCTGATGATCGCGGGGGTGAGGGAGATTCTGATCATCACGACGCCGCACGACCAGCCGGCGTTCCAGCGCCTGCTGGGTGACGGCAGCGAACTCGGCCTCGAACTGTCCTATGCCGTGCAGAAAGCGCCGGAGGGCATCGCGCAGGCTTTCCTGATCGGCGCCGGGCATCTGGCGGGAGCCAGGGCGGCGCTGGCGCTCGGCGACAACATCTTCCACGGCCACGGGTTGTCCTCCGTGCTCCAACGGGCAGCCGAACGAAACGATTCCTCACCGGGGGCGACGATCTTCGGCTATCGGGTTCGGGATCCCGAACGGTACGGCGTGGTCGAGTTCGATGATGAACGGCGCGTGATCGGCCTGAAGGAGAAGCCGGCGGCGCCGAAGTCACCCTACGCCGTGCCGGGTCTGTACTTCTACGACGAGCGCGTCGTCGAGCTGGCCCGGACGCTCGAGCCGTCGGCTCGCGGCGAGCTGGAGATCACCGACCTGAACCGGCTCTACCTGGACGAGGGCGCCTTGCGCGTCGAGCTTCTCGGCCGCGGCGTTGCCTGGCTCGACACCGGGACGCATGAGGCGCTGCTGCAGGCCAGCAACTTCATTCAGGCGATCGAGGAGAGACAGGGGTTGAAGGTCGCCTGCCTGGAGGAGGTGGCGTACCGCATGGGTTACATCGACGCGGACGAGTTGAGCCGTCTGGCGGCCGCTGTGAACGACGCCTACGGCCGCTATCTGAACCTGGTCCTGGAGGAAGGGCGTTGAGCGCTCCGCCCAGCGTGCGGAGCACCAGGTTGCCCGACGTGATGATCGTCGATCCCGCGGTTCACCGGGACGGTCGCGGCTTCTTCCTGGAGAGCCACAACGCGTCCACGTTCGCTGAATGCGGCCTGGAGAGACCGTGGGTTCAGGACAACCACTCGCGGTCCTGCCGCGCCACCCTGCGCGGACTCCACCTCCAATGCCGCCGGCAGCAGACGAAGCTGGTTCGCGTTACGCGAGGCGAGGTCTTCGATGTCGCCGTGGACGTCCGGCGCGGGTCGCCGTCGTTTCTGGGTTGGGCCGGCTGCGTCCTGTCGGAGGACAACTTTCGCCAGCTCTACATCCCGCGCGGTTTTGCTCACGGCTTCTGTGTGATCAGCGAGACCGCCGACGTGCAGTACAAGTGCGACGACTACTACGACCGGGACGACGAACTTGTGATCGCTTGGGACGACCCTCAGATCGGAATCGACTGGCCGGTCGACGAGCCGCTGCTTTCGGGCCGCGACCGGACAGCGCCCACCGTTGCGGGATGTTTTGAGCAGTTGCCGACGTTCTCCTTCTAAGTGGATACGTTGCGAGCGGAGCCCTTGACGGATCGGGACGGCCTGAGCGCCGCGGACCGCGATCAGCTCGAGGCGCACGGCATCGGCGTCGGCGAGGCGCGGCGCCAACTCGCGCTGCTGCGCGACCCACCGCCGAAGACGAACCTCGCGCGGCCGGCCCGGCTCGGCGACGGCATCGTGCCTCTGCCCCGGGGCGCCGAGGGCGACCGTCTGGCCGCCGCGGGGCGATCCGCCGCGCAAGCGGGCAACCTGATCCGGTTCGTGCCGGCATCCGGTGCGGCGTCGCGGCTGTTTGCGGAGCTTCGAACGGCTCAGGTCGCCGGCTATCCGCCGAGTCATCCGGTCCTGGTCCGTTTCGAGAGCGCCCGGACCAGTCTTCCCTTCGACTGCGACCAGGCGGAACTCCTCGACCGCTACGGCGACGCGCCGAAGGCCCTGATTCCCTTCCACAAGTACCCGGATGGCGAGCAGCGCACCGCGCTGGAGGAGCACCTCGTCGAGGCGGCCGCGCTTGCGGGGGGCCGGGGCTCGGCGGCGATCCACTTCTCTGTCGCCGTTGCGCACCGGTCCGCGTTCGAGGCGCTGCTGGCTGACCGACTGCCCGCGCTCGAACAACGGCTGGGCTGCCGCTTCGACGTGACGCTCTCCCACCAGTCGCCGGCCACCGACAGCATTGCGGTCGACGCGGAGGGAAAGCCCTTTCGGATCTCGGACGACCCGGCGGCGCCGCTCCTCGTCCGGCCGGGCGGCCATGGCGCACTGCTTGGCAATCTGCAGGCTCTGGCGGATCGAGGTTTCGAACTGATCGCGCTGAAGAACATCGACAACGTCCAGCCGGAGCAGGCCCAGGACGCGGCGACGAGCGCCATGCGGATACTCGCCGGAATGGCCCTGGAACTCGCCCGGGGTTCGGGCCGGCCGGCCAGGGTCGCCGGCGTCGTTCCCACCACGGGATCGGCCGGCGGCGGCCCCTTCTGGGTACACGGGACCTCAAGCGATTCGGGAGTTCCGGGCGAACCGCGACTTCAGATCGTCGAGACCTCCCAGATCGACCTCGACGACGCGGAACAGGCGGAGCTGCTGGCTCAGTCCACCCACTTCAATCCCGTGTTCCTGGTCTGCGCCGTGCTGGCGCCGGACGGCACGGCGTATCGGCTGGAGGACTACGTCGACCACGACACGAGCTTCATCGTCAGCAAGAGCCATGGCGGCCGGGAACTCGTCGCGCTGGAACGCCCCGGTTTGTGGAACGGATCGATGGCGGGCTGGGAGACGCGGTTCGTCGAGCTGCCGGGCGAGGTGTACACGCCGGTCAAGACCGTGTTCGATCTCGCCGGCAAGGAACACCAGTGTGGAGGAGATGGCCGATGAACCCGAAGATGAAACTCGCCGTTCGCGCGGCCGCGGTGGTTGCGCTGGTCGCGGCACTGCTTCTGTTCGGCCAGCGGGTAGCGGGCTACCTGCCCGAGTTCAGCGCCTGGGTCAACGGGCTCGGCCTGTGGGGACCGGTCGTGTTCGTGCTCGGTTACGCGGTGGCCACCGTGGCGTTCATTCCTGGCTCCCTGCTTACCCTCGCGGGCGGCGCGATCTTCGGTCTCGGCGAGGGCGCCGCGTTCGTGTTCGCCGGCGCCTCCCTGGGGGCTACGGGCGCCTTCCTCGCGTCGAGGTACCTGGTCCGGGGAGCGGTCGAACGGCGCGTCGCCGCGGAGCCGCGGTTCGCCGCCATCGACCGCGCGGTGGGCCGCGAGGGGTTCAAGATCGTCGTGCTGCTGCGACTCACGCCCGTCGTCCCGTTCGTGCTGCTGAACTACGCGCTGGGACTGACGAAAGTAAAGCTGAGCCACTATGTGGGCGCCTTTGTCGGCATGTTCCCCGCGACCCTGCTCTACGTGTACTACGGCAAGGTGCTCGGCGATGTGGCCGAAGTCGCTGCCGGCTTCGAGGTCGAGCAGGGTTGGGGAACCTGGGTCGCGACGGGCATTGGGCTGGCGGCCACGGTCGCGGTGATCGTGGTCGTCACCCGCATCGCGCGCCGGGCGCTCAGGGAGGAGGTGGGCGAATGACGAGGCCGGAACTGCTCCTCGAGAGCCGTCACGATCGGGAACTCGTGGCGCGGGTGGCGCCTGACGACTGGACGAACCCGGCGCCCGCGGGTCGCTATCACCTCGTGGTGATCGGGGCCGGCACCGCCGGCCTGGTGACCGCGATCGTGGCCGCGGGTCTCGGCGCCAGGGTGGCTCTGATCGAACGTCGGCTGATGGGCGGCGACTGCCTGAACTTCGGCTGTGTGCCGTCGAAGGGCATGATCGCCGCTGCGCGGCGGTGGACCGCCGGGCGGCCGGATCCCGGGTATGGGGCGCCAGGCGCCGATGGCGCCGGCGACTTCGGCGCCGCGATGGAGCGCATGCGCCGGATCCGGGCGGCGATCAGCGAGGACGACGCGGCGGAGCGCTTTCGCGATGCCGGAGTCGACGTGTACCTGGGTGAGGGCCGGTTCCTCTCCGACCGCGCGGTCGGCGTGACCGGACCGGCGGGCGACCGGGAACTCCACTTTCGTCGTGCCGTCATCGCGACCGGCGCCCGTCCCCAGGCGCCGCCGATTCCCGGGCTGGACCGTTGCGACTACCTGACCAACGAGACCGTCTTTTCGCTCACCGAGCGTCCGGAGCGGTTGGCCGTCATCGGCGCCGGCCCGATCGGCTGTGAGCTGTCCCAGGCCTTCGCCCGGCTGGGGAGCCGTGTCGTGACGTTCGACGTCCTGCCCGGCATCCTGCCGCGCGAGGATCCCGACGCGGCGGCTCTGGTCGAGAAAGCCCTCAGGCGGGATGGCGTCGACTTCGCGCTCGGCGCGCGGATCGAGGAAGTCGCGCCTCGTGACGCCGGCCTTCGCCTGACCTGGGTCGACAGCGACGGCGAGCGCCAAGAAACGCGTTGCGATGAGCTTCTGGTCGCCGTGGGCCGAACCCCGAACGTCGAGCGCCTGGGGCTGGAGGAGGTTGGCGTCCGCTGCGATGCGGCCGGCGTCGTGGTCGATGCGAAGCTGCGCACGACGAATCCCCGCATCTACGCGGCCGGCGACATCACCCCGGCGCCCAAGTTCACCCACCTCGCTGACGCCCACGCGGGCGTCATCGTCCAGAACGCGCTGTTCTTCCCCAGTGCGCGCGCCGACAGACTCGTCGTTCCGCGGTGTACGTACACCTCGCCGGAGGTGGCGCACGTCGGCCTGGACCGGCGGGAAGCGGATGAACGCGGCGTCGCGGTCGACGTGGTCGACGTGGCGTTCGAGGAGAACCACCGCGCCCTTCTCGACGGCGAGGAGGAGGGGTTTCTCCGGGTTCTGCTCCAGCGCGGCAGCGATCGTGTTCTGGGCGCCACGATCGTGGGGCCGGGCGCCGGCGACCTGATCGCGCCGCTCACCCTGGCCGTGACCCATCGGCTCGGCCTGTCGAAGTTCACGGGCGCCATCCTGCCCTACCCGACCCGGGCGGAGGTGCTCAAGAAGGCCGCGAACAAGTGGCGCAGGACGAAGCTGAATCCCACCGTCCAGGGCCTGCTGGGGCGCTGGTTCCGCTGGACCGGTTGACGGGCGCCGGCGCTACAGGTGGCGTCGGCGCCGTCTGCGCCGTCCCCTTCGCCTTCGCCGCGCGGGTGGTTTCGTGGTGTCGGTTGTACCCCGGGGCGGCGCCGACTCGGCGGCCCGTCGCCAGTGTTCGAGTGCCTCGCCGCCGCTGCCGGCGGCAGCCGAGAGCAGGGCGAAGAGTTCGAGCGCGGGATCGAATGCCTCCCGCCGGACCAGGTGCTGAATGGCCTCAGGGCCGTGGTTCGGTTCGCACAGTCGCTGGAAGGTCTCCAGCGTACGCACGACCCGGCCGCGGCGCGCCGCGGAGAGCGCGTAGCGGGTACTGAAATCCGCCACGACATCCTCCACGAGTCGTTGCAGCCGCCGCCGCGGCACTCCGGCCCCGGCGGCTTCCAGGCGCTCCCTGCCGACCACGATCCGCGGCAGGAGCAGGGTCGACAGGAGCACCGCCAGCGGCGGTTCCGGCCCGGTGTTGACGCGTTCGTCAAGTCGTGCCGCGAGTTGGGAGAAGCCGGCCGTTTCGGATCCCGCCCCCTCGACTTCGTCGACCTCGGGCAGAGCGACCGGGAGCACTCCCGAGCGCCGCATCCAGTGGAAGGCGGCGGCGCTCCGGCCGCTCGACAGGAGTTGGATCAGTTCCTCGATCAGGCGGTGGGGCGAGGCCTTGGCGATCTCCCGGCGATGCTCGAAGGCGGCGGCGAGGGTCTCGTCCTCGATTTCGAAGTCCAGACGCGCCGCGAACTCGCACGCCCGCAGCATGCGGACCGGATCCTCGCGGAAGCGCAGGCTGGGGTCGCCGATCACGCGGATGCAACCGCGATCGAGATCTTCCAGGCCGCCCACATAGTCGACGACGGCACGGTCGGAGGCTCGATAGAGCAGGGCGTTGACCGTGAAGTCGCGGCGGAAGGCGTCCTGTCGCGGGGTGCCGTAGGTGTTGTCGCTCGTCACCAGGAACTCGCCGGGCGAGCGCCGCTGATGGTCGGGATCCGGCGCCCCGCGAAACGTGGACACTTCGACTGTTTCGTCGCCGAACAGGACATGGACAAGGCGAAAGCGCCGGCCGATGATCCGGGAGTTCCGGAACAGCCGCCGCACGTCCTCGGGGCGCGCGTCGGTGACGACGTCGTAGTCCTTCGGCGCGCGCCGAAGCATCAGATCGCGCACGCCGCCGCCGACCAGGCCCGCGTTGCGGCCGGCCTGATCCAGTCGCCGCAACACCTTCCGGGCGCCGGTAGAGAGCTGCCGCCACGCGATCGGGTGCTCGGAATCGGGTAACGTGCTGGCGGATGGATTCATCTGGGTCAGCGTAGCAATGGTGGCGCCCGGAACCAGGATTTGGGCCAGGCGGGTTTGGTCCCGCTGTTGTCTTCTTGCGCTGGCTGCCGCGGTCGCGACGCCCGCCGCCCACGGCCAGCAGTTGCTGCGCTATTCCGAGGCCGCGGGCGGTTCCCCGGTCTCCGCGCAATCGACCGCGTTGGGCGACGGACCCGGCCGGTCCGCGGTCGAGGTCGACTTCGAACTGCTTCGCGGCGCGCCGGAGACGCTCGTTCTGGAGACCCCGGACGGCCACGTCTTCCAGGCCGGACTCCGCGCGTTCGAGGACCGCGGCGCCGGCGACTTCCTCTGGTCGGGCCATGTCGTCGGCGCCGAATGGGCGCCGGTCCTGTTCACGATGGTGGACGGCGGACTGAGCGGCATTTTCGCCGAGCCGGGGAAGCCCCAGTTGGAACTCCATGCGATAGAGGGCGGAGAGGCCTTCGTGCTCGGCGCGGGGTGGCTGGCCCAGGCCGCCGGAATCGGGGATCCCGGCCTGGATCCGGATCGCGGGTGGTGCGGGGTCGTTGCGAACGCGCCGCCGGAACTCGCGGCGCTGGAGGCCGGCGCCCCGGAAGCCGCGGAGACGGCCGCCGCGCCGGCCACCGCCGAGGGTGTCAGCGGCGCCGCGACGGCAGTGCCGACGATCACGCTCTCCGTGAGTCCGGAGGAAGTTCCCGAGGACGCTCCCGCTCCAGTGCAGGTCACGGTGACGGCGACCATCGACGGCGGCCACCGCTTCGGCGTCGCCCGGACGATTCGCGTGAGCGTCGGGGGCGGCGTCGCGGTTGCCGGGACCGACTATGCCGCCGTGGCGGACTTCGACCTGACGATAGCGGCCGGCGACGGCAGCGGTTCGCAGTCGTTCCAGCTCGACCCGGAGGACGACGACGTGGCCGAACCGCACGAGACGGTCCGGGTCGCCGGCTTCCTTCCGGGCGTCAACGTGGCGCCCGCCGAACTCGAGCTCGTCTCGGACGACAGGCATCGAATCGACGTTCTCGTCCTCTACCACCCGGAGGCCGCCAGGCTGCTTCGGGCGATCAATCTGAGCGAGGCGAGGGACGCGCGGTTGCAGTTCGACTACGCGAACAGGGTGCTCGAGGACGCCGGCGTCGCGGCGACGTACCACATCGTCCACACAGCCGCCGCGCCGTCGGACGTGGTCACGGCGATCAACCGGGGCACGCGCGCGGCCAACGCCCTCCGGTTCAACAGTCGCGAGACCCTGAGGATGCGAGACGCCCACGACGCGGACATCGTGTTCATGATGGGAGGAGGAACAGCGTCCCGCTGGCACTGCGGACAGGCGTTCGGCCGGTACAGCACGCAGCCGACGATCAGCGACTACGCGTACGCCGGGCAGGGCACGACGAACTTCTACTGCGAGAACAGCAGCAGGAGGCGATGGATGATCACCGCCCACGAGCTCGGACACATCATGGGCGGCTTTCACGAACGGGGCCGGAACCCCGTACTCCTGGCGCCGGGCCTGGCGCCGCTGTTTCCCTACGCGTACGGCTACTTCAACCGGTTGTCCCCTCCGACCGCCGACAACCCGAATCTGACCACGATCATGGCGTATGGCTCCGGCAGCCACCTGAGGCGGCTCGACCGCTACTCGACCGCGCGCGCGACATGGCGGGGAAGGGACATCGGGAGGGTCGACGGGGAGGAGATGGACCGTCTTCTCAGGCGCACCGGGCCGGAAACCGCCGCGATGAGCGAGTACATCGTTCCCGGCCCGCCTTCCGGTCTGGCCGGCGCGGCGACCCTGAGTGGAACCAGCGTCGATGTGGCTCTGACCTGGACGGACGAGTCGAGCCGCGAGGTGGTTCAGGTCGTGGAGTATCGAGCCGCGGACGAGTCCGACTGGACCGTCGGCGCGACGCTCCAGCCGAACGTGGCGCAGACGACGCTTGCCGGACTCGCGCCCGCCACGCGCTACGCGTTCCGCGTCCGCGCCAGGAACAGGGAGAACAAGTCGTTCTCCAGCGAGGAGTGGAGCGTGACGACTCCCGGAGAGGGACCGCCCACCCGCCCCACCGGGCTGACCGCGTCCACCCCGAGCCGCGCCGCCGCGCGCCTGACGTGGACGGACAACTCCGCCAACGAGACCGGCTTCGCCGTCGAGTACCGAATTTCCGGGGGGGGGGGGGGGGG
>LXNI01001065.1_pt1 | contig 26491 bp, 21 predicted proteins | sample 809091 | NCBI WGS metagenome assembly LXNI01 (sample SAMN04870527, study PRJNA318959) | sponge metagenome | biome: 01000161; feature: marine sponge reef; material: water | host: Sarcotragus foetidus | place: Greece: Milos, Mediterranean Sea | collected 2013-05-29 | depth 5-7 m | reverse complement strand
GAACCTGCAGCGGCAGGCCCGCCGCCTCAAGCTCGCGCTCGTGCCGGACGAACAGGCCGCCTGAAACCCGAATCCGACTCCCGCACAAAACAAGCCGCTACCGTGTTGTTCCATGCAAGTCACGTCGCGGTGGCCGCGCCGCGCTGAGGCACGAGAACGGGCTTGTTCCGTGCCGGCTTGTTCCGTGCCGGCTACCGGTCGCCGAACACGCCGTCGAGCACCGCGCGCACCCGCGGCAGCAGGGGATACGTGTCGGGGTCCGAGTCGGCCGCCGTGTAGCCGACCCACACCGCGACGACATCCCGGTCCGGGTTGACGAGCAGGCCCTGGCCGGCCCAGCCGCCCTTGTAGATGTCGTGGTTCGTCAACACGAGGTCCCACTGGTAGACGTTGTGCTTGACGCCAGGCGGCCGGCCGCCGTAGCGGGCGTTTTCCAGCAGTTCGGGCCGGCCGCCGTGGAGCAGGGTCTGGACGTGCTCCTCGGGCACGATCCGCTGCTTTGAGACCTTGCCGAAGCTGGGCGTGAAGAGGAGTCCGAACCGGGCCATGTCCCTGGGCCGCGCCAGCATGCCGCCCGACGTCAGCGGAATCCCGTAGCGCCCGGCGTAGATCGAGGCGTCCGCCTCGGCGCCGATCCGGGTCCAGACCTCGCGGCTCAGCGCGTCCTGGAACGGCATCCCGGTGACCTCCTCGACCAGCCAGCCGACGACGAACGTATTCGTGCCGCTGTAGTCGAAGCCCTTGCCCTGCTCGGCCCAACGGCCCACGTTCAGGTTCGAGAGCATCGTGTACGGATCGTCGGGCGTCTTCGCGCTCCGCACACCGTCGCCCAGGGAGGCTTCGAACTGGTAGTAGCAGGTGCTGCGGTCGGAGTAGTCGCCGTCGGGGCAGTCGACACCCGACGCCATGTCGAGCACGTTGCGGACGGTGACGCCCTCGAAGTCCGAACCCTTGAGCGCCGGCACGTAGCGGTCGACCGGCTGAGCCGTGTCGACGAGACCGCGGTCCTCAAGGATGGCGACCAGGGTGGCGGGGAGAACCTTCGTGACCGACCACCAGATCGGTTTCTCGTGCGGCTGCATGCGCGGGTAGCGCTCGAAGACGATGTCGCCCCGATGGAGGATGACGATGCCCATCGTCGTCGAGTGTTCGCCGTGCAGGTAGGCGTCGAAGGTCACCTCGCCTGCCGGGGTCTTGACCGGGTGGTCCGCGATCGCAGGCTCCGGCCGCTCTCGGAGTTCGCTGACCGGTCCCGCCCGGTACACGTTCACCGTGGGCACCACCTGGTGAAGGTTCCGGTTGCGCCAGGCCATCGCCTCGCCTGTTTCGGCCCACCAGACCTCGTCGGCCGGATCGGGGAGGGCGCGGTGCTGGCGCAGGTTCTCCGCGACGGTCGAAGGCGATTCGAAGGCGGGGCCAGCCTCCTGCGCGGCGACGGCTGCAGGGAGGACGAGCGCGAGTGCGAGAACGAGGCCTTGCTTCATGCCGGCAGGGTAACCGAAGCCGCGGATCCTGCTACCTGGGACCTCCGTCAAGGGTGCCCAGGAAGTGCCAGATCGCCTCGAACTGACGTTCGGACTCGCCATCGAAGATGTCGTAGAGCGCGGTGTAGCCGTCCTCGTCGACGAATTGGGGCATCTTGCTGCCCGGCTGGATGCGCTGGGGGTCGCGCAGGAACCAGTCAAAGTAGGGACGTCGCAGCCGGCGGCGGACGAGGTCGAAGTTGATCGTCTCTTCAGAGCCCTCGCCGCCCAGCGCGGGATCTTCGCCCAGGGCGTGACAGGAGTGGCAACCGAGACGGTCGCCTCGGATCAGGTCGCGTCCGATGGCTGCCAGCTCGGGGTCGATTGGCTGGACGTCGACCGGTGCGGCGGGCAAGCCGTGCTGGTGATGCAGCCCGGCAGCGAGGAGGCCGGCATGACCCGGGAACGCCGGCATCCGCACCCGCAGGTGCGGGCGAGGACGGTCCTCGACGCGACCGGCGACGTACGCTTCGAGCCAGTCGCTGCGGAGCTTCGCGCCGGCCCAGGTCAGGTCCGGCGGCAGGTGGTCCGGCCCGGCGCCGTCCTCCGCGTCGGTAGAAGGCGCGAAGAGGTCGTCCGCCACGCTTTCCCCGGCGGGGACGGTGGCGGCAGCGGGCGGCGGCGACCAGGAGGCTGGAACGCCGTCCCGGGTGTGGCAGGCGAGGCAACCGCTAGCCCCGAGCCTCCGCTCCGCGTACTCGACCGGGACGGCGCGGGAGAAGGACGCCGCGTCTTCGGCCAGAAGCCGCTCGATTGCGTCGATCTCCGTCGGTTCGAAGTCGTAGCGGGGATGTCGAGCAACGCCGTCCGCGTCCGCTACCCAGATCCGGTTCGCGTCCGCCAGCCGCTCAAGCGGCGGCGCCGCCGGCGGCGGATCGCCTCCAGGCAGGGAGTGGCAACTTCGGCAGCGGAGTTCTTCAGCCAGACGCCGACCGCGCTCGGGGTCGCCCGGGGGATCACGTCGGACCAGCGGTGCTTCGCCGTTCTCGGGAGTCACGGCCAACAGGTAGGCGGCCAGGGAGGCGGCCTCACCGGCTTCGAGTTCCGTTCGCGGCATCCGGCTCCAGGGATCGAATCTGTTCGGGTTGAGCAGGTAGGCCGCGAGAGCGGGCGGCTGCCACTTGTCCTGGAGTCGAAGGACGTGGTCCCCGCTCCCAGCATCGCCGTGGCAGGCCGCGCAGCCGATCTCCGTGTAGAGGCGGCGGCCGTCCGGGAGGTTGCCGGCGGGCGTCGCCTCTACGACCTCGGTAGGGGAGCCGTCATCGCCGACAGTCACGAGGTACGCGGCTAGATCCGCGGCCTGCTGGCGGGCCTCCGCGGCATCCGTCGAGAGCACTCGGGGCATCCGGGCCTGTGGGCGGAGCGCCTTCGGGTCAAGCAGCCAGTGTTCGATCCACTGCGGTCGGAGGCGGGAGCCGATGCCGTCGAGATCGGGTCCTGTCGCCTGGAGTTCGGGCATGCCGTCCGACGGTCCGTTCGCGGCGGCGTGGCAACGGATGCACATGGCGTCGGCGACGAGGTCTCGGGCAGTGCGCCGTGCCAGGCCCCGGTGGAGCGCCGGCGAGTCGGCACGCCGAAGCCGTCTCGGCGGTAGCGGCTCCTCCGGCAGGTAATCGTTGCCCCAGGTCAGGCGAAGGGAGGCGTCGCCGGCTGCCGGGCTCCGGTAGACGAGTTCGATTGGATTGAGACCCTTGTTCAGGCGCACCTCGCCGTTGGTGGACAGGGGAGCGTTTCCAGCGGGAAGCTCTTGCCGCGCGATGACGACTTCGCCGCCGATGCTCAACTGCACGGTCCCCGAGCCGCGCACGCTGAATCGGTACCAGTCGTTCAGGTCGAGTTCGATCGCGCCCCGGAACGTGGCCTCGAAGGGACCGGCATCGAGGAAGGGGCTTGCGGTCTGGCGTTCGGGAACATAGAGGGCGGCCAGGCGTGCGACCCGGGCGTCGGTCGCGCTATTGGACGAACTGAGGGCGAGCGTCAGGCCGGGTTGGTCGAAGACTGCTGCCGCGTCCGGTGACTCGGTTTGTTGTGCTGTCGCCGCGCTTGCGGAGGCCAGTGAGACGAGCGTTGCCGTGACGCAGAGTGCCTGCCAGCGAATGCGCAAGACGACCTCGCCGCCGCGTTCAGTTGGAGCCCGCGAGGATCTCGGCGCCGGTGCGGGATCCCGGTTCGTGAATCGTGCCGTGGATGAACTCGCGCATCCGCTCGCCGTCCGCGCTTCGGAGGTTCATCTCAAGGTGGTACTGCTGCACCGGGAGGATGTCCGGGATCTCGACGAACACCGAGCGGTCGTCGGCGGAGAGGGTGGCGGACGGAATCTCCAGCGCGTCCCTGCCTACTCCCTCGCCGAGCACCCGGTAGTCCTCGGAGCCGTAGCTCGCCTGGCGCAGGTACTGCCAGATCCGCATCGAGTAGTTGCCGGGGTCGGCGGCGGCCTCCGGATCGAGTGCCGTGCTGAAGCGGACCACGATGCCGTCGGTCGCGGTTTCGTAGGCCACCGGAATCCGCAACGGCTGGTCCGTGCGCCGGACGCGGTAGAAGCCGCCGGACTGGGTTCGGTCGCCCGCCCAGGCGAACAGTCCGCAGACGTAGAGGTGGTCGTTGGCGGGGTTGAAGCGACCGCGTACCAGCCCGGTTGGCGCGGCCGCGACGGGCAGTTCGACCACGGCGGCCTGGCGCGGAGGACCGTCGCCGGCCGGGGAGGCCCGCGGGAAGGCCTGGTCGAAGAGCACCGAGAACATCTTGCCGTTGCCGTAGGACAGGTAGATCAGCGACCCGTCCAGTTCGCCCCAGCGAACGCTGCGCACCCACACCGGCGCCGATGGAGAGCGGTCCACGTCGTGGTGAATCCAGGTGATCGGCTGGACGAAGTCGTCCGGGTCCCGGTCGGGCTCGCGCCAGGCCCGCATGTAGCCGTGGAAGGTTCCCGGCTCGACCCAGTTGATCCGGTTCTCCGGCGTCCAGTGACCCTCCTGGTCGGTCACGATCACGCTGCCGTCCGCGTTGACCACGAGGCCGTTCGGCGCCCGGAAACCGTTGGCGACGATCTCCGTCGAGGCGCCGTCGGCGGCGACCTTGAGGATCGTCCCGTGCTGGGGCACGCGGGCGTCGAAGTCGTGTCCCGTGCCCTTGGCGTAGTAGAAGTTGCCGTCCGCGTCCGCTTCCAGGCCCACGGCGAACTCGTGGAAGTGCGCCGACGCCTGGGCGTCGTGGTTGAAGGCCTCGTAGTGGTCTGCCTCACCGTCGCCGTTCAGGTCGTGGAGGCGGGTGATCTGGTCGCGGGACGTGATGAAGATCTCGCCGCCCCGCGTGTTCACGCCGAGGGGCTCGTAGAGCCCGGCCGCGAAGCGCTTCCAGGTGATCTCGCCGATCTCGTCGCCGCCGAGTCCGTCGACGATCCAGACGTCGCCCATCCAGGTGGCGACGACCGCGCGGCGGCCCCCGTCCAGGAAGTCGAAGCCGCCCAGGCGCATCCAGGAGCGATAGGGGTTGTCGAGCGGCGTGGTGATCGCCTCGAGTTCGAAGGGGCCGCCGGGGCGGCCGAGGATGCGGCTTTCGGTCGTGACCGTCTCGGTCCACTGTGCAGGGCCGCCGCGGGTCAGCGGTTCGAGATCGATGGCCGCCTCGACGCCGGCCGCCCTGGCCAGGAACCCGGCGTTCGACCGGCCGCGGCGGCCGATCACGATCTTGAAGCGGACGGGTTCGTTGCCGGCCGGAACGCGCAGGCGGAGGTCGTCGCCGTCGCCCTCGACCCAGCGGACGCCGGCGGGCGCCCCCACCAGGGCGGCGACGATGGGACCACTCTGCTCGCCTCTGGCCGGGTCATCCGGCCGCGGCTCGCGAAAGCCCGCGGCTTCGCCGTCGGTCCAGGCCCGCCCGCCCTTCTGGTGCGCGACCTGGACCAGGAGGTCCGTGCTTCGCGGCCCGAGGTTCAGGGTGCGGCTGAACAGCCCGCCGCCTTCCGAGCCGCCGAGTTCCAGCACCTCCGTGGTGCCCACCTGGTAGTGCAACACGACCTGGTTCCCGTGCAGGTAGTGCCCGAGCCAGCGCGCGACGGCGCGATCCTGCGGACCGAAGCGCCGCCCGCCGCGGCCCACGATCCGGGTGTCCCGGAAGTCGTCGCCGGCCCGGGACCAGCCCGGTGCGTCCGGATTCGTGAACACGAAGTCGCCCACGATCGCCGGGTCGACGACGTGCCTGCCGTTGTAGTTGATCGAGTTCCAGTCCATGAAGCCGGCTCCGGTCCAACCCGCGGCCCAGCGCAGCGTGTCCGTGTCGAAGAGCAGGAACTCGGTGCCCTTGGCGACGCCGCCGGGGCCCTCGTCGACGCGGATGCCGATGCCCTTGTTCGCATTGTTCCCCGGCTCGACGATGTACGAGTGGACCTTGAACGGCCCGTAGTCCATGTCGGACCAGGGGTTGCCGGTCATTGCCATCCGTGCTCCCGCTGACGGGCTCGCGAACTGCTTGACGGCTGGCGTGGAATCGCGCCCGCCGGGTTCCTGGGCGCTGGCGCCCACGGCGAGCAGCAGGGCGGCGACCGTCAGGCCGGCGGCGGGTAGATGCGGCATTGGGCGGGGGATCGTGGACGGGGGCTGCGGTCGCTCAGGGCGATGCCTCGGCGCGACCGCTCCGGGCGTCTAGCCTTGCCGCTTCTTTCCGCATAGCTCGAAAAACTCCGCCTCGCTCTCACAGCGGAGAGCGGCACGTACGAGGGCGCTCTCGGGTAGCTCCCCCAGGTCCGCGAACCGGTCGCCGAATGCGGGCGTGGTCCGGATGCCGCGCGCCTCGAGCAGTGCGGTCACGGTCTTGCACCGTGCGGCAGAGCGGCCCTCGGTACGGCCCTCGTCACGATGGCGCCGCAACCAGGGATCGTCGTCCGGGCCCGTTCCTTCCGCCGCTCCCAGGGCAGTTCCGACGCGGTGAAGCGCGGCTTCCGTCGCTGCGGACATCGTGTGTTCGTTCAACGCTCTGTGAATCTCCTCCGCGGTCCAGCCGGGGAAGGCGCGGCTGGTCCTAGCCGCCCTGAAGCTCCCGCCTTCCAGCACATGGATGGTCAGTGCCGACACTCTGGACCTGGGGCGGCGCCGCGAGCGGGCATCCGGCACGTCGACCCAGACTTCGGGGAAACCCCATGCCTCGTAGAGCGGCAGTTTGCGCACCCGGACATCCGTGGAGTAGTCGACCTCCAGAACGACGTCGGGGAGGCTGCCGCCATCGATATCCACCCTCGGCTGGAGCTCTTCGGGAGATGGCGGGTGGAGATAGAGGATCTGGTCGGCCTGCATCAGCACCCGCGGCTTGCGGCGGGCGTCGAAACGCACCAGGTCCGTTGTGCCGTAGGCTTCTATCGCGGACCCTCTGTCGGCGGCGATGAACCCTGCGAGCCGCGAGAGTCGATGAGAAGGCCGCTCGTGGTAGCTCGTGGTCGGCTCGCGAACGACCATGGCGGTCTCGGTGCGCGCCTCCCAGTACTCGACCCGGCCCTCGTAGTCTTCGATCGCTTCGCGCGGAATGCGGAGCGGCCGGCATCCGGGGAAATCGGACGCATCGAGCGGCGCGTGCTCCGGGTCGTGGCGCTCGTTACCCGGAGACCGGACGGCGGCGTGGGCGGCCTTGGTCATGGGGCGATCCTATCCGGCGGTTGCGGCATGCCGCGTCGCCTGGATCGTCAGGCTGCCGGTTGACTGAAACGCCGGTGGAGGCTACGTTCTCGCGCACCATGAAGAAGACAACACTCTGGATCGTCGCCGCTGTAGCCGGTCTCGTTCTGCTGGGCCTCGGCTACGGCGTCGGCTGGATCGCCGGCGTGACTGGTGTCGGACGGACGGTTCCGATCGAAGAACTCTCGGAGCGCGAGCGCGCGTTCGCCGAACGGATGCAGAGCGTCGACCTGGTCGGCCATTTCACGATCGGGAACATCTCCGGGCTCGAAGAGGTCGAAGGCGTCAGCCGCGACAAGAACCCTGAGCGCTACGAGATCGCGAGTGTCTCGAAGCTCGAAGGGAAGGGCGACCGCTGGCGTTTCGACGTCCGGGTCGTCTACATGACGGTCGATGTGACCCTGCCGGTCGTCGTGCCGATCGTCTGGGCCGGCGACACGCCGATGGTCAGCATCACGGACTTCTCCATCCCCGGCCTGGGCGAACAATTCGGAGCGCGGGTGCTGTTCTACGACGAGCGCTACGCCGGGACGTGGGATCACGGGCCGTACGGGGGATTGATGTACGGCGTGATCGAGCCGGCGGGCGGCGGCGAGTAGTCGCCCCTACCAGGTGTCGATGTTGCGGCGCTTCTTGCCCTCGCGGGCCGGGGGCGGCGGGACGGAGTCGAGGGTGCGGGCGATCCAGCGGCGGGAGTCGGCGGGATCGATCACGTCGTCGACCGCGAAGGACGCGCCGGCTGTGAGGGCGCTGCCGCGCTCGTAGGCCGCCGCGACAAGCTCCTCGTAGCGGGCGCGCCGCTCTTCGGGATCTTCGATGGCCGCGAGCTCGTTGCGGAAGCCGAGCTTGACTTGGCCTTCGAGGCCCATCCCGCCGAACTCCGCCGTCGGCCAGGCGACGGTGAAGAAGGGCTCCTTCAGGTCGCCGCCGGCCATCGCCTGGGCGCCGAGTCCGTAGGCCTTGCGCAGCACGATCGTCAGGCTGGGCACGGAGACGTTGGCGCCGACGACGAACAGGCGGCAGCAGTGTCGGACCAGGGCGGTGCGCTCGATCTCGGGACCCACCATCATGCCGGGCGTGTCGCAGAGCACGAGGACGGGAATGTCGAAGGCGTCGCAGAGCTGGAGGAAGCGGGCGCCCTTGTCGGAGCCGTCGCTGTCGATCGCGCCGGAGAGGAACTCCGGGTTGTTCGCGAGAATGCCCACCGGCCGCCCTTCGATCCGGACCAGAGCGGTGACCATGCCGAGGCCGAATTCGGGCCGCAGTTCGAGCACGCTGCCGGTGTCAGCCAACGTGTGGATCACTTCCCGGATGGCATACACGCGCAGGCGGTTCTCGGGCACGATCCGGCGCAGCAGTCGCTGGTCGGGGCAGTCCCAGTCGTCGACCCGGCCCTGGAAGTACGACAGGTACTGCTGCGCTGCGGAAACCGCCTCGATCTCGTCACGGGCGGCGATGTCGACGACGCCGTTCGGCACCTGCACGTCCATCGGGCCGACTTCCTCGGGCCGGAACACGCCCAGACCGCCGCCCTCGATCAGCGCCGGGCCGCCCATCCCGATGCTCGAGTCGGCGGTGGCGATGATCACGTCGCAGCAGCCGAGCAGCGCCGCGTTCCCTGCGAAGCAGAAGCGTGAAGTGATGCCGACGATCGGCACCAGGCCGCTCAGGCGCGCGAAGGAGGTGAAGGTCGGCGTGTCGAGGGGCCGGTAGGTTTCGTCGCTGCGGCCCTGGCCCGCCTTGGTCGTCGACGCGCCGCCTTTCCGCTTGCCGCCGGTGCCGGCGCGGCCGCCTCCGCCTTCGGCGAACAGGACGACCGGCCGCTTCCAGCGGTGGGCCAGCTCGACCATCCGGTCGGTCTTCGGATGGTTGAGCGCGCCCTGGGTGCCGGCGAGCACGGTGTAGTCGTACGCCATCACGACGCAGCGGTTGCGATCGCCAGGGAAGAGGTTGCCGTTGATCGAACCGACCCCGGTCACCATCCCGTCGGTCGGGAACTTGCGGATGACCTCTTCCTTCGCGAGGCCGGTGCCCGGAGTCAGCACGAGCTGACCGTGCTCGACGAAGCTGCCCTCGTCGCACAACTGGTCGATGTTCTCGCGGGCCGTCCGCTGTTTCGTGTTGCGCCGCTTCCTGACCGCGTCGGGCCGGGCCTCGTCGAGCGTCACCCGGTGGCGCTCGAGCACCTCGGCGAGGTCGGGTCGCACCGCGTCGAGGTCGACTTCGGCCTCCTGCTCGTCGCCCGAGACCTCGATGTCCCGCTCCTCGATCAACGCCAGGACGTGGCCTTCCCACACCGCGTCGCCGACGGCGGCTCGGAGGTCGCGGAGCACGCCACCCACGTCCGTGCGGATCTCGTGCTCCATCTTCATCGCCTCCATGATGAAGAGGATCTGCCCGGGGGCGACATCCTGGCCGGCTTCCGCCTCGTGGCTGAGGACGGTGCCCTGCATCGGGGCGCGCACGGCGGTGAGTCCGTCCGGGACCGGCGCCTGTTCGACCGGAGGGGGCGCCGCGGCCGGCACGCCGACCGCGGGTGCGCCCGACTTGCCGTGATCCAGTACGGCGAGCGGGTCGACGGCGTCGACCTTGACGCCTGCCAGGCCGCGCTCAGGGCCCGCGGAACCGCCCTGGGGGGTGGGGTCCGCTAACGCGGCCGCGGCCTCGACGAGTTCGGCCAGGCGCTCGTCGACGAAGCGGGTGTGGACGTTCCACGTCTCGGCCTCGTCCCGCACGAGAAGAGCGCGCAGGAAGGAGGCGTTCGTTTCGATGCCCTCGATCCGAAAGTCGCCGAGGGCGCGGGCGGTTCGGGCCAGGGCGGCGCCATGGTCCGCCTGCGGCACGCGGCCGACGACCTTGGCCAGCAGGGAGTCGAATCGGGGATTCGTCTGGTAGCCGCTGTAGCCGAAGGTGTCCGTGCGCAGTCCGGGGCCGCTGGGGGGCTCGAAGGCGGTGAGGAGGCCGCCCGTCGGCAAGACGGCGCCGCCGGCCGCCATCTTCTCCATGTTGACCCGGGCCTGGACCGCGGTGCCGCGCGGTTCCGTGCCGTTCTGCGGCGTGAAACCGAGTTCGGCCAGCAGACGGCCCCGGGCCAGTTCAAGCTGGAGGTGGACGAGGTCGACGCCGAAGACCTCCTCGGTCACCGTGTGCTCGACCTGCAGGCGCGCGTTTGCCTCGATGAAGAAGAACCGCGGCTCCGCACTTTGTCCGTCGCCGGTCTCGACCAGGAACTCGAAGGTGCCGAGGTTGCGGTAGGCCGCGGCGGAGGCCAGGGCGAGCGCTGCATCACGGATCGCGTCGCGCAGCGCAGGCGCCAGGCAGGGCGCGGGCGCGATCTCGATCAGCTTCTGGTGGCGCCGCTGGAAGCTGCAGTCCCGGTCGCCAAAGTGGACGACGGTTCCGCTCTCGTCGCCGGCGACCTGGACCTCCACATGGCGGACCGCCGTGAGCAGCTCCTCGACGAAGACGCGATCGTTGTCGAATGCGGCTCCGGCTTCGGAAACCGCCCGGCGGTACGCATCCTCGAGTTCGTCTTCGCAGGTCACGATCCGCATGCCGCGGCCGCCGCCGCCCCCGACGGCCTTGATCAGCATCGAGCAGCCCGGGGCCAGGTCGTCCATGAACGAGCGGGCCTGGTCCAGGGTGACCGGCTCGGAGACCCCGGGTACGACCGGAACGCCCTGCTCCTGCGCGAGCGCCCGGGCCCGCGCCTTGTCGCCGAACAGCTCCAGGGCCTCGGGCGTCGGGCCGACGAAACGGATGCCCGTGTCGAGGCAGGCGCGGGCGAAGCCGGCGTTCTCGCTCAGGAAGCCGTAGCCCGGGTGGACCGCGTCGCATTCGTGCTCGGCGGCGGCCCGCAGAAGTTGCTCGCCGTCGAGGTAGGCGGCGGGGCCGGAGCCGTTGAGCGCCGCCGCTTCGTCCGCCCTGCGGACATGGAGCGACTGGTCGTCGTCCTCGGAGTACACCGCCACGGTGGGGATGTCGAGTTCCGCCGCGGCTCGGGCGATGCGTACCGCGATCTCGCCGCGGTTGGCTATCAGCAACTTCATCGGCCTTCGTTCCTCCGGGCCGAAAGGGCCCCTCTGCTCGGAAGGGCCGCTATCCTACGCGCTCGCGCGGTCGCCGCTCCCCACCTCAAGCCGGAGAAGTCCCCATCGCCATGAAGGTCCTTCGCACTCCCGACGAACGCTTCGCCAACCTGCCCGACTTCGACTACGAGCCGCACTACACGGTGGTGCCGAGAGGCGACGGCGAAGGGGAGGGTCTACGGATCCATCACGTGGAGGCAGGGCCGGCGGACGGTCCGATCGTGCTCCTGATGCACGGACAGCCGACCTGGAGCTTCCTCTACCGGCGGATGATTCCGGTGCTGGCGGAACGGGGGATGCGGGTGATGGCGCCTGACCTGGTCGGCTACGGCCGCTCCGACAAGCCGACCGAACGCGATGACTACACGTACCAGCGTCAGGTCGACTGGTTGAGCGCCTGGTTGCGCAGCAACGGCGTCGAGCACGCGACCCTGGTCGGTCAGGACTGGGGAGGACTGATCGGGCTGCGGATGGCCGCTGCCGATCCAGCGCGGTTCGACCGCATCGTCGCGGCGAACACCGGCCTGCCGCTGCCGCTGCAGATGCCCGAGGAGATGGTGAAGAAGATCGAGACGTTCCGGGCCGAGGCGCCGACGCCGACCATGATGGAGATGCAACAGCAGATCTCGCAGATGGGAACGGATCCGGCGGTCAAGTTCGCCTACTGGCAGAAGTGGACCTGGGAGACCGAGGACATTCCGGTCGGGCTCATGCTCGCGGCCAGCGTCGACGGCGTATCGCTCACGCCCGAGGAGGTCGCGGCCTACGATGCGCCCTTCCCCGACCCGTCCTACAAGGCGGGAACCCGGGCCATGCCAAGCCGGGTGCCGATGCTGCCGAACGACCCCTCGGTGCCGGCGCAGATCGAGGCCTGGAAGGTGTTCTCACAGTGGACGAAGCCCTTTCTGTGCGCCTTCTCGGACAACGATCCGGTGACGGGCGGCGCCCGGAAGCCCTTTGAGTCGAGGATTCCCGGAGCCACGGGCCAGCCACACCGGACGATCGAGGGCGGTGGTCACTTCCTCCAGGAGGGGCGCGGCCAGGAGCTGGCCACGATCGTCGCCGACTTCATCCAACGGACGCCGGTGGGCAGGTAGGACGCGGTTTGGCCGTCCACCGCCACAGGTTGCGGCGTCGCCGCTTGCTGCGGCGCGGGCTGATCGCGCTCGTGGCAGCCATCGCACTTGCCGGAGCGGCGGTCGCGGCTGCCAGGGTGTACCTGCGCTCCGCTCCGCGGCCGCCCGATACGACGGAGGCGCGCCTGCTGACCGGGGGCGGCGGCGAGGTCGACCACTGCGACCTGCCGGTGCTCGACGGGTCGGGCCTTACCGCCGACGAGATCCCGGTCGCCTACACACCGGGATGCGCCGGCTATACCCAGTGGCCGCAGCCGGTCCTGGCCGCCTGCACCGAGCCGTTGCCTGCCGGGGCGCCCGATCTCCGCGGTCTGTGGCCGGATGACAGCAGCGGCCACCTCGAACGGGTGGAGCAGTGCGGCGACCGGGTGGTCGTGACGTCTGTCGGCGTGATCCACGACATGCGCGCGGACGGCACGCTCAAGGGCGGCGTCAACGACGTGAATCCGCGCTGCATGCGCATTCGCAACCGGACCCGCTACCGGGACGGGGTGCTGGAGATGGACGGCTACGGGATTCCCTGGATCCGCGTCAAGCGTTGGATGGAGGGCGACGAACTGCACTGGACCCATCCCCAGGCCGGCGTCCACCGGATGGGCCGCATTTGCCACGTGCCGGCGGACCGCGTGACGCGCGAGCCGTACTGACCGAGCCGCCTCCCATCCTCTCCGTTACGATGCCTCCATGCTCGGCACGACGCTTGACGCCAAGGCGTACCTCGACCGTCTTCGCGTCGAACTGGCCCGGGTGGACGCGGCGGCGGTCGAGCGATGGGCCGACTTCGTGTTCGAGGTCTGGACCCGGGGGAGCACGCTCTACCTGATCGGGAATGGCGGCTCGGCGGCGGCGGCGAGCCACCTCAGCGTTGATCTGGGCAAGGGCACGGTCGCCGCGGACAACCTGCGTGACGAGTCGCATCGACGGCTGCGCGTGGTCAGCCTGACCGACAACGTGCCGTGGATCACCGCGCTCGCGAACGACCTGGACTACGAACAGGTCTTCGTCCAGCAGTTGATGAGCGCGGCCACGGGCGGCGACGCGTTGATCGCCTTCAGCGGTTCGGGCAACAGCCCGAACGTTCTGGCGGCGGTGGACTGGGCGAACCGCCATGGCCTGCGCACCTTCGGCGTGACCGGGTTCGACGGCGGCCGGCTGAAGGAACTCCAGCAGGACGGCGTCCACGTCGACCTGGACGACATGGCGATGGTCGAGAGCGTCCATGTGAGCCTGTTCCATTGGGTAGTCGACGATGTGTACGCGCGCACCCAGCAGACGGGGCGGTACGCCTGAGGGCGGCGACGTGGAGACAGCAGCGAAAGGCCGCCGCGTCGATCTGACCGGCCGTGGCGCGACCTGGGTGCATGAGGTCGCAGGCCCGCCTGGGGCGCCGGTCCTGTTGCTCATGCACGGTCTGGCGGCCAGCGGGCTGTTGAACTGGGCCACCAGCTTCGCGACTCTCGCTCGCGGATTCCGGGTCATCGCCCTCGACCATCGTGGCCATGGCCGCGGCATCCGTCGGATCGGCGCCTTCAAGCTCGAGGACTGCGCCGACGACGCGGCGGCGCTGGCCGACCGCCTGGGCGTGGAGCGGGTGATCCCGGTCGGCTACTCGATGGGCGGCGCGGTGGCGCAGTTGTTCTGGCGTCGCCACCGCGACCGCACCGCGGGTCTCGTGCTCTGCGCTACGGGCTCCCGCTTCGGCGGCCCGCGGGCCGAGCGCGCCGCGTCCACGCTCGGTCCGCTCCTTTCGCTTGCGGCTCGAGTGGCGCCCCGCTCGATGTGGGACAGCATAGGCGCGCGGATGCTCGAGAACGTCCAGGATCCCGGGCTGCGGCAGACCTTGAAGGAGCAGATCGGACCGACCGATCCGGTCTCCGTGATCGAAGCCGCCGCCGCGCTCGGCCGGTTCGACTCGAGCCCGTGGCTCGGCGAGGTCGACGTGCCCACCGCGGTGGTTATGACGGAGCAGGACGGGCACATTCCGCCCAAGTACCAGGCGCTGATGGCGGCGCAGCTTCCCGGTGCCTCGGTTCACCCGGTGGACGCCGATCACTACGCCTGCGTGGCCCGACCGGATCTCTTCGTTCCGGCGCTGTTCGCGGCCTGCAGGTCCGTCGCGCTCCGCGGCGCGTCGGTGCACGCGGCGCCTGCCGCGGGCTACCGGACCTGTTGAGCGAGCGCAGCCTCCGCGGTTCAGGCAAGTTCACCGCGAGGCGCCCGGCGGTGCGCGGGTCTTCTGGCCCGCCGCAGCCGGAGGCGGCCTGGCAGCGGGAGTGGAACGTCCTCGCCGACGCCGCTTCGTCGCGACTGTTCGACGCCGCCGGTGCGGGCACGGGGCGGCCGTCAGGCCGGCGCCGCCGTACCCGGTCGGGCTGGTACGCTGCCCCTTGCCGCGTTGCCAATCATATAGCCGACGGCGGATTCGCGTGGGTCCGTTGCGGTTCCTTCTTCTGACCCCTCAGACCTGGAGGGCGTTCGCATGCGCTTCGCCTCACGAAAAGTTCCCGTTTCCGGTTTCCTCGTTTCGGTGCTGGCCCTTGGTCTGGCGCCGGGGGCTGCCCCGCCCGTCCTCGCGGAGGACTTCGATCACGTTCATCTGATCGCGCCCGACACGATGGCGGCGGCCACCTGGTACAACGATCTCTTCGGTGGCACGCTGGGCAAGAGCGGGCCGTTCGACGCCGTCTTCTACGGCAACGACATTCTGAAAGTCAGGGATGGCGAACCGACCAGCGGCAGCGGCGCCACGTCGCTCGACCACATCGGCTTCTCGGTTCCCGACGTGGCGGCGACGCTGGAGCAGTGCGAGGCCGCGGGCGGCAAGGTCGTCGGCGCCGCACGGCATGTCGAGGCGGCCGGCTTCACCTTCGGCTTCTGCGAGGACCCCTGGGGCACCCGCATCGAGGTGATCGACGACATGGACCACGGCGGCGCGCCGGGATTGCACCACGTCCACGTGTTCTCGGGCGACGCCGTGGCGACCGCGGCCTGGTACGCGAAGCAGTTCGGCGGCGAGGTCGTCGCGTTCAAGGGACTTGCGCCGCTGCACTCGATCCTCTACGACAACCGCGGCGACGAGACCTGGCTGATCGTCAACCAGGTACCGGGCGACCGCACCGGCACGGACGGCACGGTGGTCGATCACATCGGCTGGCACGCGACGGCGTACGACCCGTGGCTGGCGCGGTTGCGCGCGGACGGCGTGAAGTTCGTCGAAGAGCCGCGGGTGCTGGACGCCGGGCACCGGATCGCCTTCATCGAAGGGCCGAACGGCACGAAGATCGAAGTCGTCGAACTTCTCGAGGGAGGGGCGCCTTGACGCGGCGCCGGAAGGTGAACCGGCTCATCTGCGCGGTCGTTGCGTTCGCGGCAGCCGGACCGCTCGCGGCGCAGGAGACAGGCACGGCGGTCGAGGCGGCGCGGTTTCACCACATCCACCTGAACGTGACGGATATCGAGCGGTCGATCGACTTCTACCGCGGCACCTTCGGCGCGTTGCCGATCGAGTTCCGCGGCGTGGCGGACGCCGTGTTCACGGAACGGTCCTTCATCCTCTTCAACGAGGTGGACGAGGCGCCGGACGGCAGCCAGGAGAGCGGCATCTGGCATTTCGGCTGGGGCGGCGTCGACTTGCCGAACGAGTACAAGTGGCTCGTGTCCCGCGGAATCGACATCCACACGCCGATCTACCGCCTGGGCCGCGGGCACGTGATCTACGTGAATGGCCCCGACCGGGAGATGATCGAAGTGAACACGATGGGGCACCACCGGTTCGCCCACGTTCACCTGTTCGCCGCGGACGTGAACGAGACGGCGGCCTGGTACGAGCGCCACTTCGGACTGCCCGCGAGGCGCAGCGCCGAGGGTAATCCGCGGCCGGTCGGCGACGGCGCGGAATTCGGGACGTGGGAGGAGTTCCACCACGAGCACCGGGCCTGGTCGAACGCCTTTCGCGCGGACAACGTGAACTTCATCGTCTACAACCTGCCCGACTACGAACCGGTCGCGCCGTGGTGGCCGCCGGACGCCGCGCCGCTTCCCCGGACCCAGCCCCAGCGGGGCCGGACGATCGACCACTTCGCCTTCTCCTACCGCGACATCGAACCGGTGTTCGAACGGCTGAAGGCGGCGGGCGCCGAGATCGTCGAGCCGATCACCTGGCGCCCGGAGCTCGGGCTGCGCAGCTTCTTCGTCATGGGGCCGGACAAGGTGGCGGTGGAAGTCGTCGAGGCGAAGCCGATCCCCGAGGGCGTCTGGGAGTAGCGATCCGCGGCGGCGAGGCCGTTCCCGTCCACCGGGTGCGCTGGCATCCGCTCCGACCAGGGCGAAGCCACGCAAGCTGGTAGAGTCAACGAACCGACCGAACAACCGGTAGAGGCTGGAGGCGCGCATGAACCGCTCGATCGCTGGACTTCTCACGCTCGGCATGTTGGGACTCGCGTCCGCGGCGACCGCCGTCGACAGTGGCGAAGCCGTCACCTTCCACGAGGACGTCCTGGCCATCTTCCAGGAGAACTGTCAGACCTGCCACCGTCCGGGAGGCGACAACGTGGCCGGCATGGTCGCGCCGATGTCCCTGATGACCTACGAGGAGGTGCGGCCGTGGGCGCGGTCCATCGCGCGCCTGGTCCAGAGCCGCGAGATGCCCCCGTGGGACGCGTCGGACCACATCGCCGGCGTGTTCGCCAACGAGCGAACCCTGACCCAGGACGAGATCGACACGGTCATGGCGTGGGCGAAGCGCGGAGCCCCCAAGGGCGATCCGTCGAAGGGCCCGGCGCCCCGGGAGTGGGAGGACACCGGCGGCTTCCTGATTGGCAAGCCGGACCTGCTCGTGTACATGGAGGAGCCGTACCACGTGGGTGACGACGTGGAGGACGAGCAGCCGAACTTCTTCATCACGCTGACCGAAGAGATGCTGCCCGAGCCGCGCTGGATCCAGGCGATCGAGTACCAGCCGGACGCGTCGTTCGTTCATCACATCACGGGCCGGGCGCTGACGCCGAATGAGGACGGCGAAGTCGACGTGCTGAGCGAGAACACCTTCTCGCTCGGCTCGATTGCCGCCGGCGAGGACCCGACGATCTACCCGCCGGGCTTCGGCAACCTGCTGCAGGCCGGCATGGTCGTGCGTCTCAACGTCCACTACCACAAGGAACCCGGCCCGGGCTCCGGGGGCTACGACCGTTCCGCGGTCGCTTTCAGGTTCCATCCGACAGGCGCCGAGGTTCGACACAAGGTGACCTGGAACACGATTGGCGCCGGCGCCTTCGAGATTCCGCCGGGTCACGGCCGCTGGCGCGTCGGGTCGTCCCGGGTGTTCGAGAAGGACACGGTGCTTCTGTCGCTTCATCCGCATATGCACTTCCGCGGCGACAGCATGAAGTACACCGCGCACTACCCGGACGGCGGCGCCGAGGTGCTGCTCGACGTGCCGGAGTACGACTACAGTTGGCAGACGAACTACATCTACCGTGATCCCAAGGTGTTGCCGGCCGGCACCCGGGTCGAGATCGAGGCGGTCTACGACAACTCCGAGACGAAGCTCGAGGAGTACCCGTTCCTCGACATCGGGCGCTCGGTGGACTGGGGCGCCCAGAGCACGGACGAGATGATGGCGCCCTTCCTGGCCTGGACCTACGTCGAGCCCGAAGAGGCGGCGGCGATCCGTGCGGCCGGCGGCGCCGGCTCGACCGGCGGCGGCGAGTAGAGCGGGCTGCACCAGACTGGGTGCGCCGGCCTGCCATCCGTGCGCCCGATGACGGGCGCACGGACTGGTTCACGGGTGGCGCGGATCGCGCCACCCGGGTCCTGGCCGGCACCGGGCGAGCCGCGGAGCGGCGAGCGATGCGCTAGGCCGTGTCCGGTCCGGACCGCTGGCCGTCCACCTCGAGTTCCCAGTCCAGCATGCGGTCGCCGTCGAAGATGTAGCGGCCCTGGGGGGTAAGGCCGTTCAGGGCGTGGGGTAGCCAGAGGCGGTCGTCTTCCCACATTTCGTCATAGGGGATGGCCTCGAGATCGGTCCAGAGTGGCGTGGCCTCGTCGGTTTCGCGAACCTTGCCCTGGTAGCTGGAGGCGACGAAGGCGTAGACGTGGATCGAGTAGCCATCGACGAACTGGAACAGGTTCTCTCCCCGGTACTCGAGTCCCTGGGGGGTGATGCCGAGTTCTTCCTCGACTTCGCGGGTGGCGCAGTCGATGGGCTTCTCGCCGGGCTCGAGGCGGCCGCCGGGGCCGTTGACCTTGCCGGCGCCCAGGCCGCGCTTCTTGCGGATCAGGAGTACCTGACCGTCTTCGAGGACGAAGGTCAGGGTGGCCCGGTCAACCGCGCGCCAGGAGGACCAGTCGATGTCGCTGAGCCTGGTCTTGCCTGCGGCCTCCTGCACGGCGGCATCGTAGCGAAGGGAGGCCCGGTCCGCGCCCACCGGGGTACCGGTACACTGCGCGACCTATGAGATTCGGACTTCGCTACTGCAACACGGGCCGCTACGTCGATCCGGGGTTGGCGGTCGAGCTGGCCCAGGCGGCAGACGAAGCTGGCTTCGAGTCGATCTGGACCGTCGAGCACACGGTCGTCCCGGGTGGTTACGAGTCCGCGTATCCCTATTCGCCCGACGGCAAGATGGCCGGCGGGCGGGACGACTTTCCATTGCCGGACCCATTGATCTGGATGGCGTACGTCGCGTCGCAGACCCGGCGGATCCGGTTCGCGACCGGGATCCTGATCGTGCCCCAGCACAACCCGGTAGTTGCCGCGAAGCAGATCGCCACCCTGGACCACATGACCGGCGGCCGGCTCCTGCTCGGCATCGGCGTCGGCTGGCTCAAGGAGGAGTTCGACGCGATCGGCGCCTCCTTTGCCGACCGCGGCCGGCGAACCGACGAGTACATCGAGGCGATGCGGGAGCTGTGGGGCGCGGAGAAGCCGACCTACCATGGCGAGTTCGTCCGTTTCGAGGCCGCCTACTGCCGTCCGCAGCCGGCCGCCGGCAGCGTCCCGATCATCGTCGGCGGCCATTCGAAGCCTGCCGCCAGGCGTGCCGGACGGCTGGGCGACGGGTTCTTTCCTGCCCGCGGAGCTTCGGCTGAACTGATCGGACTGGCACGTGCGGTCGCGACAGAGCACGGCCGCGATCCGGAGGCGCTCGAGATCACGACCGGCATCGGCGAGGATGTCGCGAGCCTGCGCTCGCTGGCGGACCTCGGTGTCGGGCGGGTGCTCGTGCCGGTGGCGCCGATGCCCGGGATGGGACTGCATCTCGGCCGGCCGGAGAACGCGCAGGCGGTGATGGACCAGCTCCGCGAAGCCGCGGCTTAGGGCGCTTTGCGATTCTCCAAGTTAGCGACTCTCGTCCTCGCAGCGTGGGTCGCCGGCGGATGTCCCGGTCCTGCGGCCGAGCCGCCATGGCACTCCGTCCACCTGACATGGCAGGGCGACACGTCGACGACGATGACGGTCAATCTGGTCGTCGAGGCGGATGGAATGGGCGAGCGGCTTCCACGATCGACGAGCGTCGAATGGCGGTTGTCCGGGTCGGAGGGGGAGCCGCTCGCGATTCCGGGCGAAGCGATGGAGATCGGTGGGGTTCCGGACGTGCGCGTGTACCGGTTCCCGCTTCTCGGCCTGGAGCCGGGCGCCGGCTACGACTTCGAGGTCCTGTTCGACGGACGTTCCGCGGGACCGGCACGCAGCTTCCGTACCGTCCCGCTTCAGGGCCCGGTCCGGATTGCGGCTGGCGGGGACGTAGGCGCCGAGCCCCTCTCTCTCGCCCTGTTGACCGAGGCCGCGGGGCAGTCGCCCCACCTGCTGGCCATTGGGGGCGATCTCGCCTACGCCAACGGGCTCGTCTCGAGGTGGCCGCGCTGGCGAACGTGGCTCGAGTACGTCACCGAGGCCCTGGTCACGCCAGAAGGCCACACGGTGCCAATGGTTCTGTCGATCGGGAACCACGAGGTGAACGTCGGCCGTGAAGGCGGCGTGCCGGCGTCCTCGCCGCCCGAGCAGAAGGCGCCCTTCTATCTCGCGCTGTTCGGCCAGAACCAGGAGGGCGGGCGCCCTCCGGAGGACGGTGGAGCAACGTACTTCCGTCGCGGCCTCGGATCGGTAGGCGCTCTGTACGTGCTGGACAGTGGCCATCTCGTGTCGCACGAGGCCCAGGCGTCGTGGCTGGCGGAGCGGATGGAGGCCGACGCGGACCTGCCGAACCGGCTCGCCGTGTACCACGTGCCGCTCTACCCGGCGCACCGGTCGTACGAGGACTCGGCCGAGGGCCGGGAGGCCTGGGAAGAGGTCTTCGTCCACGCCGGGATGACGGCGGCGTTCGAGAACCACGACCACGTGTTCAAGCGGAGCCATCCGATCCGGCTCGGCGAAGTCGTTGGCGAGGGCGAAGGGGTGCTCTACCTCGGCGACGGCTGCATGGGGCAGGACGCCCGTACCGTCGACCTGGAGGAGCGCTGGTACATCGAGCGCTCGGCGAGCGAGCCGCATTTCTGGATGGCCGAGCTGTCCGACGAGGGAGCGGTCTTCCGCGCCTTCGACGAGGAGGGCCAACTGCTCGATTCAGTGGCGACGGGAGAGGCTGAGTTGCCACCGCAGGCGGGAACCGCCCTGCCGGAACTCGAACGGATCGTCGAGATGCCCGACTGAGCGGTCGAGGTCGAGCCTCGTGTTCGCACCGTGGTGACCGGAGCCACCGGTGTGCGGGCTTGACGCTCCTTTGTCATGTGGTCTATGTTGAACCACATTGAAGGGGGGAGTGCCGTGACCGTTGAGCGGACCGATTCGCAACGAGCCTGGACAGTAGCCGAGGCGAAGGCGCGGTTGTCGGAGATTCTGCGGCTCGCCGAAGAGGAGGGGCCGCAGCGGATCGGCAAGCGCAACACGTTCGTCGTGGTGTCGAAGGGGGAGTGGGACAGGCGATCGAAGCCGCAGAAGCCGCTGGGGCAGTGGTTGGTTGAGAACATGCCTCGCGTTGGCGAGCTTCAGCTACCCGACAGGAAGGACGAACCGGAGCGAGAGATCCCGTTCCAGACCGACGAGTGGGATTAGGGATTGAGGGGGTTCCTGCTCGACACGAATGTCGTGTCGGAACTGGCAAAGCGCGCGCCCGATCCCCAGGTCGTGGCGTTTCTGAGTTCCAGGGATGACCTCTGGCTCTCGACAGTGGTCACTTACGAACTCGAGTTCGGACTGCGGCTGTTGCCGGTGGGGCGGCGCCGGCGCCAGCTGGAAGATGCGCTGACCGCGATCGTGACGGAGCATCAGCACCGGCTCCTTCCTGTCGGCCGGCGGGAAGCTCGGCAGGGGGCGAGGCTTCGAGCTCAAGCCCAGCTTGCAGGACGGACCGGGAGCGTGTCCGATTCACTGATCGCGGGAACGGCGGCCGTCCACGATCTCGCCATCGCGACCCGGAACGTATCCGACTTCGAGGGTCTTGGCGTCGACGTCGTCAGTCCGTGGACGGTGTTGTGACAGCGGTGCGGTTCGCCTTCCGCCCCTCGCCCAGGTAGGCGTCGCACCAGTTCAGCATCTCGGCGACCACGTGCAGCACCGACTCACGGGCCGCATAGCCGTGGGACTCGTGGGGCAGGGTGACGTAGCGCACCGTGGCGCCGTGACCCTTGAGGGCCTGGTAGAAGCGCTCCGACTGCATGGGGAAGGTGCCGGAGTTGTTGTCGATCTCGCCGTGGGTGAGCAGGATCGGCTCGTTCATCTTCTCGGCGTGGAAGAAGGGGGACATGGCGGCGTAGATGTGCTGGGCCTCCCAGAACGTGCGCCGCTCGTTCTGAAAGCCGAACGGGGTGAGTGAGCGGTTGTAGGCGCCGCTACGGGCGATGCCGGCGGCGAAGAGGTCGGAGTGGGCGAGCAGGTTGGCGGTCATGAAGGCGCCGTAGCTGTGGCCGCCGACGGCGATCCGGTCGGGATCGGCGACGCCGAGTTCGACGACCTTGTCGATCGCCGCCCTGGCGCTTGAGACGAGCTGTTCGACGTAGGTGTCGTTCGCCGTCTCGCCCTCGCCGACGATCGGCATCGTGGGGCCGTCCAGGATCGCGTAGCCCTGGGTCAACAGCAGCATGTGGGAGGCGCCGCGCAGGGTGGTGAAACGGTGGGGAGAGCCCGTGACCTGGCTTGCCGCGTCGACGTTCGTGAACTCGCGCGGGTACGCCCAGAGCAGCATCGGCGGACGGTCGCCCTCCCTGTAGCCGGGCGGCAGGTAGAGCGTCGCCGACAGGCCGACGCCGTCTTCCCGTTCGTAGGTCAGTAGCCGCTTCTCGACCTGGCGGAGAATCGGCGCCGGGTCGGTGAAGTCGGTCAGGGCGCGCAGACTGCCGGTCGATGTGTCGGTGACGAAGTAGTTCGGCGGTTCGGTCGCGCTCTCGCGGCGGGTCAGGAGCGAGTCGCCGTTCGCCGAAAGCACGGCCACCACCGTTTCGTAGGTGCCGGGTTCACTGCGGAACATTCGCTCCGTGGCCAGGGTCTCGAGGTTCAGCCGATCGATGAAGGGCAGGTCGCCTTCGGGTGACGCTCCTCGGCCTACGAGGTAGATGCTGTCGCCGTCCTGCAGGACGACCGATCCGGCGGTGCCGCCGCCAGGTCGCCGCCATGGGAAGCCCGGGTCGCCGTAGCGGTCTTCGGCGCTGCGGTCGAACAGCGTCTTCGGCTCGTCGCCGCCAACGTTCAGCAGCGACGTGCGGGTCCAGCGGGTCTCGCGGTCGAACTCGTTGACGAGGGCGGTGCCGTCGGATGTCCAGGCGACGCCGGCGAACCGGTACTCCGTCCGGGTCAGTTCGCGCGGCTCGCCGCCGAACGGCGCATCGAGCGCGAACACATGGTCGCGGTGCGCCACCTCGGCCTTCGGGTCGCCGCCGTCCTGCGCCTCGCTCCAGACGAGCGTGGCCGGCGCGGTCGGATTCCAGCGGTGGCCGCGCGGTCCGACGGGAACGCCGCCGATCGGCACGGCGTCGGCCAGCGGCAGGGTCGCCACGGTCGCGACCTTGCCGCCGTCACGGGTCCACACCTCGACCGACCGCGGGAAGCGGCTCGCCGGGTGGAGCCAGGAGAAAGGGCGCCCGAGTCGTTCCGCGAGCACGTGGCGGCTGTCCGGAGCGCCGGAGACGCGCATGAACAGCCCGGGTTCGGCGGTCGGCGTCCTCGCTCCGGTGGCCAGGTCGACCGTCTCGATCCGGCTCGTGAAGTGGTACTCGAACAGCGCCTCGTCGTAAGGGTTGGAGAGGAGATCCTGGTAGGTGCGCACGGGCGACAGGCGTCCGTCGTGCTCCTGGATGTTCGGTCCGCTCGGCTGCCGTGGCGGCGATGGCGGTGCGCCCCTGGCGGGTACGCGGAAGCGGCAGAGCACGCCGCTCGAATCGAACAGCCATTCGCACGGGTTGCCCCAGGTCGCGTTGAGCGAAGCCGACGTCAGCGCTCTTGGTTTGCCGCTCGCGACGTCGACGACCCAGAGCTCGATGCCCGTGTCGCGGAGGACGGCATAGGAGAGGTGGGATCCGTCGGGTGCGAACTGCGGCCAGCCGATGGTCGTTCCGTGGGGCGCCTCGATCAGCAGGCCCTCGTCGGACGAGGTGCCGCCGGCGATCCGGCGAATCGTAAGCGCGGAGGTCTCAGGCGCCCGCCAGGGCCCGCTGTTGCGCGGGTCGATCCGGTAGCCCGCGAGCCGTTCCAGCGGCCGCGCCTGCCAGGAGATCGGCGGCATGCTCCGTCGCTCCATCAGCACGACGACGTCCCGGTTCGGGCTCACGAGCACTCCTGGAGTCGGCGGCGCGTCGAGGATGTCGACGATCTCCCGTGGCGGGTTGAGGTAGCCGCTCTCGGCGGTGGCGCTCGATTGGGCTGCGACCGATCCGGCAACGGCGAGAGCACCGATCAGAACGGCGAGGCTGGCGGTGGACTTCATTGGGCGTTCCTCCGGTAGGGTCCGCTGGACGATACCTGTCCGGCGTGACGATTTGGTCTTGGGAAGGGACTCGGAGAGAAGAGATGGCGGCGGCCCAGCGAGAGAAGACCCGGTCAGACGGCGGCGCGCAAGGCGGTGCCACCGGTGCCGTCACCGGCTACGAAACCGAACTCTGGAAGATGGCGGACGCGCTGCGGGGGAGCATGGACGCCGCCGAGTACAAGCACGTCGTCCTGGGTCTGATCTTCCTCAAGTACATCTCGGACGCGTTCGAGGAGACCCGCGCCCGCCTCGAGGCGGAGCGCGACGACGGCGCCGATCCGGAGGATCCCGACGAGTATCGGGCCAAGAACGTCTTCTGGGTGCCGCCCGAGGCACGCTGGACGCGCCTGAAGAAGGCGGCCCGGCAGCCTGCGATCGGCCGGCTAGTGGACGATGCGATGGTTGCCATCGAGCGCGACAACCGGTCGCTCAAGGAGGTGTTGCCGAAGGACTACGCTCGCCCAGCGCTCGACAAGGAGCGCCTGGGCCAGCTCGTCGACATGGTGAGCAACATCCGGGTGGGCGATGAGGATGCACGTTCCAGGGACGTACTCGGCCGCGTCTACGAGTACTTCCTGTCACAGTTCGCGAGCGCCGAGGGCAAGAAGGGCGGGGAGTTCTACACACCCCGCTGCGTCGTCGAGTTGTTGGTGGAGATGCTGGAGCCGTACCGGGGTCGCGTGTACGACCCGTGCTGCGGTTCGTCGGGCATGTTCGTACAGTCTGTCGAGTTCATCGGCGCCCACGCGACGGGCAACGGCACTAGCGCAGCGACGCCCGCCAGCGCCGCGGCCGATCTTTCGATCTACGGCCAGGAGTCGAACTACACGACTTGGCGGCTGGCGAGGATGAACCTGGCGATCCGCGGCATCAGCGGGCGGATCGAGCAGGGCGACACGTTCCACAACGACCGCCATCCAGACCTTAGAGCCGACTACATCCTGGCCAATCCGCCGTTCAACGTCTCGGACTGGGGCGGCGAGCGGCTCGCGGACGACGAGCGCTGGAAGTACGGCGTGCCGCCGAAGCGCAACGCGAACTTCGCCTGGATCCAGCACATGGTGCACCACCTGGCCCCGGGCGGCACGGCTGGCTTCGTGCTCGCGAACGGTTCCATGTCGTCGGCCCAGTCGGGCGAGGGGAAGATCCGTGCGAACTTGGTGGAGGCGAACCTCGCGACCCTGGAGGAGGTTCGCAAGCACGACCACGTGCTCACGCCGGGCCGCTACGTCGGCTTCAAGCCGCCTGAGGAGGACGGCGAACCCTTCGAGGGCAAAATGAAGCGCCTTGCCGCCCAATGGCGAGATCAGCAGGCCGAGGCGGCGAGACTGGACGCTGCGATCGAGGAGAATCTGCGGGTGCTGGGGTTCGGAATGACGCCTGACAAGCGGAGCAGCACGCCGTGACTCTCAGCCAGCAGCAGGACGAGATGCTGTGTTCGTCGATCGCACGGTCACTGCCGTCGCTCTTTGACTGTTCGCCTGCTGCCGAGGAGGGAGTAAGGGTGCGGACGCCGCTCATGTATCCCGACGGCGGCGTGGTCGATGTCTTTGTCCTCCAGTGCAACGGAGGTTTGACGATTACCGACTTCGGTGAGAGCTTGGGTCGGCTGCGAATGCAGTCAGTGAGCCGGCGCAGATCGCCCGAACAGAACAGGATTATCCGAGATGCGTGCCAGACGTTGGGCCTCGAACTGGAGCGTGCTCAGCTCGTTCTCCGGGTCGCGGCCGACGCCGCGGTGGGAGACGCCGTGCTGCGAGTCGCGCAATGCGGTGCGGGTCTCGGACCTGTTGTCCACTCTCGGAACCAGGGGCCGTAGCGAGTGCCTCTGACGAGGTCCATGAGTGCTGACGGAGCGGAGCATTGCCCATGGGCGCGGTGCGAACGGCACCGGCAAGTCGGGGCGGCAGTGGACTGTCGACTTCGAGGCGCCCACGGATGACCGGCGTAGCCGGTAGACTTCCTGCTGCTTCGGGACGAGCTGTCGGGATGCTGGCATCGCGCCGACTTTGCGGCGGGCATGGAGCGGGTGCTCGACGTCTATCGGCGTCCGTACGACGCCAACTTCCCGGTGGTCTGCATGGACGAGACGCCGAGACAGTTGATCGCCGAGACACGCGTACC
>LXNI01001064.1_pt1 | contig 26537 bp, 22 predicted proteins | sample 809091 | NCBI WGS metagenome assembly LXNI01 (sample SAMN04870527, study PRJNA318959) | sponge metagenome | biome: 01000161; feature: marine sponge reef; material: water | host: Sarcotragus foetidus | place: Greece: Milos, Mediterranean Sea | collected 2013-05-29 | depth 5-7 m | reverse complement strand
GGGCGATCCGCTCGCACTGGGCCTCGGTGAGTTCCATATCGTTGATTCTCCTGCGCTTTTCCGCCTACAACAACAGGAAATAATGATACCATAAATACCCCGTTATGTGTTAACACGCCCTAAAGCACTTGGCGGTTTTAGTGCCTCTTGCCCGAGAACAAACCGCCATTGCCGACTATCTGGACGACTCTATCGAGAATATAACCAGCGCTATCGAGCGCACGAACCGCGAGATCGAATTGGTGCGCGAATACCGCACCTGCCTGATCGCTGATGTTGTCACAGGCAAGCTCGATGTGCGCGAGGCAGCAGCCAAGCTGCCTGAATTGGCGCCCGTAGCGGGTGGCGAGGGAGGCTAAACAATTCAGGCTGAATCGAGGTCATAATCACCCCAAGCACACTTGCACCAGGAGGTGGTGAAACCATGACGAACTGGACAAAATGCCCGGCGGTGGAACGCAATCCCCGCAAGATCAGTGGAGCCTGGGCCTTCACGGGAACCAGGGTGCCGGTATATGCGCTCTTCGAGAACCTTGAATGCGGAGCTACCGTGAAGGAGTTTCTGGAGTGGTATCCCGATGTCAAGGACTGGCAGGTGGCGGCTGTCCTAAAGCATGAAACCGAGTCCCTCAAGATGACCGTAGAAGCGTGAAAATCCTGTTCGACCACGGCACTCCGGCGCCCCTTCGCCAACACCTTGAGGGACATTCCGTGGACAGGTCTGCGGAGAGGGAATGGGAGTTGCTGGAGAACGGGGAGCTGATTCGCAGGGCCGAAGAGGAAGGCTATGAGGTCATCGTGACCACTGACCAGAGCATACGGCACCAGCAGAACCTCACCGGCAGAAAGTTGGCGATCGTCGTACTCATGGCCACTGCATGGCCGCGAGTGCAGCATCGAACGGAGGAGATTCGGGCAGCTATTGAAGAGGTAAGGCCAGGCCACGTAAGGGAAGTCCCGATCTGAAGATCGAGCACTAAGGCGTGACCACCGATACTTCCGAATACGGCCTTGAAAGCCTGATTTGCATGGCGCTCGCTGGCGACGCCTGCACCCCGCCGGCGCCAGGCGAGGTCCGCGAGCCTGCCACCGGTTACGGCGGCGTCGGCTGGAGTTGCGGTAGCTACCGTGATTACGACCGCGAATACTTCGTCGATCAGGCGCAGCTTGCCGCTTTCCTCCACACTACGCAGCCCGAGGCTACCGAAGCCTTCGCGCTCGCCGAGGACGGTCCGACCCGACGCAAGTTTTTCGCGCGCCTGCAGGGCGAGATCGCGAAGCGCGGCACGATCGATGTACTACGGCACGGAATCCGCCATGGCGCTCATGAACTTGCGCTCTTCTACGGCACTCCCTCTCCCGGCAACATGCAGGCCCGGGAACAATTCGAGCAGAACCGCTTTACGGTCACGCGTCAGCTTCGCTACAGCCGTGACGAGACCCAGCGGGCGCTGGACATAGCGCTGTTCATCAACGGTCTCCCGGTCATCACCTTCGAACTCAAGAACAACCTCACCAAGCAGACTGTGAGCGATGCGGTCGAGCAATACAGGAGAGACCGCAATCCGCGCGAAAAGCTGTTCGCTTTCGGCCGTTGCGTCGCCCACTTCGCGTTGGACGAGTCCGAGGTGCGCTTCTGCACCGAACTGAAGGGGAAGGCGTCGTGGTTTCTGCCGTTCAACCGGGGCTTCAACGACGGCAGCGGCAATCCCCCCAATCCGGACGGGATCAAGACCGACTATCTATGGCGCGAAGTGCTGACCCGCGAGAACCTGACCGATATTCTCGAAAACTACGCGCAGATCGTTGAGACCAGGAATAAGAAGACGGGCCGCAAGACGCGCAAGCAAGTCTGGCCACGTTTTCACCAGCGTGACGCCGTGCGGCAGCTGCTTGCAGACGTCGTCAAGCACGGGGCAGGGCACCGGTACCTGATCCAGCACTCCGCCGGCAGCGGCAAGAGCAATTCGATTGCCTGGCTGGCGCATCAGTTGATCGGGCTGCGCGGGGACGCCTCGAATGTCTTCGATTCCATCATCGTGGTCACCGACCGGCGCATCCTCGACAAGCAGATCAACGACACCATCCGGCAATACGCCCAGGTTGGAGCCACCGTGGGCCATGCCGACCGCTCGGGCGATCTCCGCAAGTTCATCGAAGACGGCAAGAAGATCATCATCTCCACGGTGCAGAAGTTCCCGTTCATTCTCGATGAGATCGGCAACGAGCAGCGGGGGCGTCGCTTCGCCATCATCATCGACGAGGCTCATTCCAGCCAGGGTGGAAAAACGAGTGCCGCAATGGCGCAGGCGCTGTCGGAAGCCGGCGCCGTGGAGGAAGACGAGACCTTCGAGGATCAGATCAATCGGCTGATGGAATCACGCAAGCTGTTGCCCAACGCCAGCTACTTCGCCTTCACCGCCACGCCCAAGAACAAGACGCTGGAGATATTCGGCGCGCCCGATCCGCAGCCTGACGGCACGGTCAAGCACCGCGCTTTCCACAGCTACACGATGAAGCAGGCGATTCAGGAAGGATTCATCCTGGATGTGCTGGCGAACTATACCCCGGTCCGGAGCTACTACAGGCTCGCCAAGACCATCGAGGACGACCCCGAGTTCGACACGAAGAAGGCACAGAAGAAGCTGCGGCGTTTTGTGGAGGGCCACGGCCATGCCATCCGCCTGAAAGCCGAGATCATGGTCGACCACTTTCACGACCAGGTGCTGGCGCACCACAAGATCGGCGGCGAGGCACGAGCGATGGTGGTCACCAACGGGATCGAGCGGGCGATCCAGTACTTTCACGCCATCCGCGGCTATCTCCAGGAGCGCAAGAGTCCGTACCGGGCCATTGCGGCCTTCTCCGGCGAGCATGAGTTCGGCGGCGAGAAGGTCAGCGAGGCATCGCTTAACGGGTTTCCCTCTCGCTCGATCCCGGAGAAGTTCCAGGAGGATCCCTACCGTTTTCTGGTCTGCGCCGACAAGTTCCAGACCGGCTATGACGAGCCGTTGCTGCACACCCTGTACGTGGACAAGACGCTGTCCGGCATTCAGGCGGTGCAGACCCTGTCGCGCCTCAATCGCGCTCATCCGAAAAAGCACGATGTCTTCGTGCTGGACTTCCTCAACGATGCGGAAACGATCTGCGATGCGTTTGAGGATTACTACCGTGCAACTATCCTCGCAGACGAAACAGATCCCAACAAACTGCACGATTTGCAGGCTGACCTGGACGGCGCGCAGGTGTATACGCCGGGACAGGTCGAAGACTTTGCACGGAAGTACATAGACGGAGCTGAACGTGACAGACTTGATCCGATTCTCGATGCCTGCGTCGCGATCTATAACAATGAACTTGACGAAGACCGGCAGGTCGATTTCAAGGGCAAGGCCAAGGGATTCGTGCGGACCTACAACTTTCTCGCCTGCGTCCTGCCCTGGACCAACGCGGCGTGGGAGCAGCGTTCGATCTTTCTTAACTTCCTGATCCCCAAACTTCCGGCGCCCCAGGAGGAGGATCTGTCCAAGGGCATTCTCGACGCCATCGACATGGACAGCTATAGAGTCGAAAGACAGGCGGTACAAAAGATTTTGCTGCCCGATGAGGATGCCGAAGTCGATCCGGCGCCGACTAGCGGAGGCGGCCATCGACCGGATCCGGAACTTGACCGCCTTTCGAACATCATCAACCAGTTCAACGACCTGTTCGGCGACATCGTGTGGGATGACGGTGACCGTGTGAAGCGGCTCATCACGGAGGAAATCCCCTCACGCGTGGCCGGGGATAGCGCTTTCAGGAACGCCCGGCAGCACTCGGACCGGGAAAACACGCGCATCGAACACGACAAGGCCCTTGCGCGCGTGATGACTTCGATGATGAAGGACGACAGCCAGTTGTTCAAACAGTTCATGGACAACGACGGCTTCAAGCGCTGGATGACCGACACGGTATTCGACCTGACTTCGGAGCATTTCGATGCGCCATCGCCATAGCGCATTCGGAAATCTATTGGCTCCGGCCAGCCCGCGGCTGCATCAATAATGGGAAGCGAAGAATTGAATCCTTTCGAAACCTGGATACCTGAAACATTTCTTGGTGTGTCACGGCAACTCGCCCGTATACTGCCCGCTTCATGGCCAGCAACGAATTCCAACCGAACGGGTACGGGCAGCTTGGCGGGTTTTTCCGCACCCTGGTGAGCGATCCGCGCGCCGTCGGCGCCGTTGTGCCGAGCGGTCCATCACTGGGCCGACTAATGGCTCGCGGCTGTGGGGCCGGCGCGCGCGTTGTCGAGGTGGGAGCGGGAACGGGCGCGCTGACCCGGGCGATCCTCAATACGGGCGTATCTGACAGGGACCTCTGCCTGGTGGAGCGTGACGAGAGGTTCGTCGAAATCCTCAAGGAGCGCTTCCCCGGCGCGCGCACAGTGCATGGCGACGCCACATCGCTCGGCGAGCATCTTGAGGATCTGATGGGCCGCGTCGATTTCATCATCAGCGGCTTGCCGCTGCTGCTGTTTTCGAATGCCAGAAAGCACCAGTTGTTGGCTGCGGCCTTCAGGCTGCTCGGCGAGGACGGAGCTTTTCATCAGTTCACCTATGGTGGCGTTTGCCCGGTCGGCAGGCGCACGCTCGACGGCCTTGGACTCAGGGCATCGTGTCTCGGAGTCGCGGCATTAAACGTACCCCCGGCGTTCGTCTATCGATTCCAACATACATAGCCGTGCGTCATTTCGTTGTGGCGCTTCATTGAGGAGCAGGGCGGGCCTGCGCGGTTACCTGGTCGAACACGCGCAGGAAGTTGCCGCCCCAGATCCTGGCGATTTCCTGTTCGGAGTAGCCGCGGCGGACCAGTTCCGCCGTGACGTTGGGCACGTCGCCCTCGTCCCTCCAGCCGGCGATGCCGCCGCCGTGGTTGAAATCCGTGGCCAGCCCCACGTGATCGATACCCAATAGCCTTACCACGTAGTCCACCTGGTCCACCAGGTCGGAAACGGACGCGCCAGGCAGGCGCTCGTTGATCTCGCGGGTTTCCCTGAAGTAGGCCTCCCGCTGCTCGACCGTCTCGCGACGGTTGCGGCTCAGCAGATTCAGAATGGCATTCGAACGTTCGGGGCCGGGTTTCTTGAGGTAGCCGTCGAAGGCCACGATGTGCACGACGCCGCCGGACGAACCGACCGCCTCAAGGGCCCGGTCGCTCAGGTTGCGCGGATGATCCACCAGCGCCTTCACCCCGACGTGCGAAGCCACGACCGGCGCGCGGCTCAGGGCGACGGTCTGCAGCAGGGCGTCCTCCGTGATCTGCGAGACGTCGATGATTGCGCCCAGGTCGTTCAGCCTGGCTACCAGGTTCCGGCCCGCGTCCGACAGGCCCCCGTGAAGCGCCGGCCCGTCGCCCAGGGCAGGGCTGGGGCGCGCCGAATCGGCGAACTGGTTATGCCCGAGGTGGGTGAATCCGACCATGCGCACGCCGGCAGCGAAAAACTCATCGACGTGTTCACCGGCGGCGCCCAGGCTGTAGGCGTTCAGCATGGACATGAGAGCGCTGCGCCGGCCTTCGGCCGCATGCGTGCGCAGATCGTCCGCCGTCAACGCCAGGCTGATGCGTTCCGGGTACATATCAAGGGTCATGCGCCGGATGGCGGCGGCCTTGGTGCGGGCCTGTTCAAGCGCCTGGGCGTAGCCGGTCTCGTCCAGGGGGCCATGCGACGCAAATACGGCAAAGGCGGCGGCGTCGAGCCCGCCCCGCTCCATCTTCGGCAGGTCCACCGGTTCGAAGCCGTCCACGCCCGGATCCGATTCCTCGGTCGCAAAGGACAGCGAAATGTCCACGTGGGCGTCGAGGGTGAACACGCGATCATGGAGCGCGCGAATTTCCGGCGAAAGCTGGCCATGCGCAGCGGCGACCCAGGCGAGGGCCGCCCCCAGGACCAGTGTCCGGCGCATCAGGTCAGTTGCGCGAAGATATCGGCGACCAGCTCCGGGTGGGTCAGCATGCCTCCGCGCGGGGTGTCCAGTTCGATGAATTGCCATCCGGGCCCCCGCGCCGGACCGACCATGAAATCGCTGGTCATGGAGTATTCCTGGCCCACGCAGTGGATGTAGGTGCGCGGCAGACCCTCCCAGCCGCCGTTCTTGAGCTCCAGTTCGTCCGACCAGGCGCGCATGGGGTGCAGCGTGATCTTTTCCTTCAGAAGCGCCTGAAGCTCGGGCTCGGAATCCGGCACCACCATCTTGAGCGGGTACGAGTCGAAATAGTCCATCTGGTAGCCGTCGACGAATTTCTCCATGCGCTTGATGAAGTACTCGGAGAGCTCGCCCTCGGGCGTACGGCTCACGCCGCTCATGCGGCCTTCTGTCGGAACCAGCGCATCGAAGAAGACGATGCGGCGTATCCGGTCGCGCCTTTGGTCCGCCACGCCGGTGATGACCGTGCCGGCGAAGGAATGCCCCACGAGGATGACGTCTTCGAGGTTCTCGAAGTCGATGATGTTGACGATGTCCTGAATGTGGGTGTCGAGGCCCACGTCCGGGCTGGTCATGTGGATGCGGTCGCCGCAGCCAGTCAGTGAAGGCGCATAAACGTCGTGTCCGGCGCGCTCAAGGATGCGGCGCACGAACTGCCAGCTCCAGCCGCCCAGCCAGGTGCCGTGCACGAGGATGAAGGTCTTCGATTCCTCCCCGGCCTTGGCCCTGGACCCTGCCGCGGAAGCTACAAGCGCCGCGCCTGCCCCCGCGAGCGTTTGCCGGCGGGTCAGTTTCGCGTTCTTGTCGCGCACGCCGCTATGCGGGCTTGGTGGCGTTCATCACGCCGAAGCGCGGCAGTGCGACCGGGCCCTCCTCGTCGAGATCGAACCCGGCGGCGCGGACGAGGTCCTGCAGCCCGTTGCTGCGGTACTTGATCGTCCACACCTCATTGTTCCAGCGGTGGTCCCACCAGCGGCGGTACTGGCCGTATGCCGTGCGCGGACGCGGGTTCTTCAGGTTGAAGTCAATGGGGTAGAAAATTCCCCCGGGACGCGTTATGCGGTAGGCCTCGTTGACGATGTCCTTCGTGCCCTGCGGCGAGACTTCATGCAACATGATGTAGCTGGTCACCAGGTCGAAGTAGTTGTCGGGGAAGCGGGTGTCTTCGGCCAGGCGCTGGGCGAAGTTGACGTCCAGCCCCCGTTCCACGGCGCGCAGATGGCCGTAACGCACCATCGGCCCACCCACGTCGATGCCCCACACTTCCGCATCGGGGAAACGCTCTTTCAGCGCCATGGCCAGCTGGCCGATGCCGGTGCCGATGTCCAGGATGCGCTTGACCTTGCCGTCCGCCGGTATCGGCAGCCCGAAGGCCGCCGTCATGTGCAGCGCGTCCTGGTCGTTGCGGCCGGTATAGAAGCCGTTGGTGCCGTAGTCGTACATGTGCCCCGCGAAGTCGTTGCCCACGTAGCCGCCCGGCTGAATGTGGATCTCGTGGCGGGTGTAGTCGGGCATCTCGAGGTCCGGGTTCAGTTCCAGCGTTCCCGGCCCGCGGTTGTCCACCGCTTCCATCTCGCTCAAGTAGGTGTCGGCGTTGTTCTCGCACTCGGTCTTTATGTTGTTCCACGACAACTGCTGCACCGACATCCATGTGCGGGTCCTGGCGCTGACTACAGGATCGTCCTGCAATAGCGCGATTGCTTCCTCCATCGGCACCTCCGTGTCCGGCGCAATGCCCTTGCCGGCCAGAATGTCGTCCGCGCGCTTGCCGGCGGCATTGCTCAATGTCTGGTTGGCAAAGGTGCGCACCGACATCAGGAAGTCCATCCTGCTTTCCAGGTCGATTTCGGGAAGGCGCTCCATGCGCCCGTTGCGGCCGCGTGGCGCCAGCGTCCCCGGTACGTTCCCGGGCGTCTTCGGGGGAGGCGGCAGGTCGGCGCGGGCGGAGCGGCTCGCGAACGGCGCAGCCGCCAGCGATGCCATTCCGGCGAACAAACCCATTACGGATCGTCTGTTGATCATCTCTTGCTACCTCCTAAAACTGGCGTTCTTCGCCGAACGGACGTGCGCCCGACGTGTCGCGCGACAGAACGCTGTAGACCCGCTCGACCATCGCCACGCGCTCCGCTTCCCACGCCTCTTTCTCGGCGTCGGTCGGCACGTAGGCCTCGATCATGGCGGTGGTGGCCTTGCCTTCGGTCTCCAGCAGGCGCTCGACCACCTTCATGCGCTGGCGGTCGGCCCAGATCTCCGCTCCCAGCGCGATCACCACCGACATCAGGTTGTCGATGTGCGGGTTTCCCAGGAATACGGCTGCATCAGTGTCCGCCGGAATGAATGGCGCTGCTCTGGTGCGCCCCTTGTCGACTTTGTCGCTCATGGTGTTTCTCCCTATCCTGGCCGATCACGCGGAACCACGGATTTACAGAACTGCGGCTCACGAAGAACCGGCATTGGCGCCGAAGCGTGAATCGCCATTAAGATTACCATTCTTTTTTCAAGGCAATGGCGCGGGCAACGGTAAAATACTTGCTGTACGAGCCACCGTCGGCAGTGCTGCGAGGCGCACATGAAAGATCCGCAATATTTTGACCATCCGGTACTGGACCACCTGGTAGAGACGGTCATGCAGCTCGGCAGTGAATTGTGGACCACCAGGCGGCGACTCGAGGTACTCGAGAAGGCGCTGGCCGATGCCGGAACCTTGCCCGAAGACGCCGTGGAGCTTTACCTGCCATCCGCCGACGAACTCAAGGAAGAGGCTGCGCGGCGTGACGAGTTTGTCCGGCGTGTGTACGCCGGATTCGCCCGCGGCGGGGAAGTTCAGGAGGCCCCGCCGGAACCGTAGTTGCGGGACAGCACACCAGGGAGAAAGAAATGGATCGAGGACAACTCGGAGGGCAGAATCGCCTTCCATCACTGGACGCCGAGCAGCGCCTCGGCTTTGCCCTGAGCTTGCGCTCAATGATCACCGCCGGCGGAGTCAGCGCGAAGTCGCGCGCGGCCGGCGCCCTGGCCTTGAAGGAAGCCGGCATACAGGTGGATGACGTGGATGCGATATGCCGTGTCATGGACCGCATCCCGGACACGCAGATTCGCAACCGGATGCTGCGCAGCCTCCAGGAAATGACCTGGGACTCCGCCTTCAGCGCCGTTGCCGAGGACCGCGAGCGCTTGGAGCGGGAGTTGCACGCTGATTCGGACGATTCCCTGCTGGTGCTCGATCCTGGCCTCGAAATGCCGGACTACATCAAGTTCGACTTTCACCTGCAGCCGGGCGGCTATGTCGGCGACTCGCTGGCCGGCGAGATTTATCACCATGGAACCAATGCGTTCTACATGGGCTTCAACGCGGGCGACATGATCCACAACGGCCTGGTGGACTGCGGGCAGGAGCCCCTGAACGGCGGCGTGGCGCGCGCGCTCGACCTGGCCACCGGCATAGGCCAGTGCGCCACGGCGCTCAGGCAGCGCTATCCGGATGCCGATGTCTGGGGCCTGGATCCGTCCGAGCCGCTGCTGCGCTACGCGCACAAGCGGGCGAAGGGCATGGAACTGCCGGTGCGTTTCAAGCAGGCGAGGGGCGAGGCCACCGGTTTCGCCGACGGCTATTTCGACCTCGTCAACAGCTACATCCTGTTTCACGAGATTCCGTTCAGCGCCACCGAGAAAGTGGTGCATGAGATGTACCGGATCCTGCGTCCCGGCGGCGTGTTCAACATCTACGATTTCCCGGTCGGCGATCCGATGACGCCGGAATCGCGCTACATGTTCGAACTGGATCACCGCGACAACGGCGAGCCCTGGTCGATCGATCTGATGGAAAGCGACTTCGACGGTCTGCTGAAGTCCGCGGGCTTCGAGATTACGCCCGGTCCGCGCCAGTTCCTGGTGGTCAAGACCTGGCATTGCCACAAGCCGGCGTAGCTCCGGGACGAGCATGTTCCCATATTGCGTCTCACGCTAAAGCCCCGTCAGATCCAAAGGAGTATCACGATCATTAGAAGAGTTATTGGCTTTCGTTCATTTTCCTGCCGCGCACGATTTGTTTTCGTCACTGCCGCCATGCTGCTCTCGGCGTGCGGAGGCTCAGGTTCCGACGGGCCGCCGCCAGCGCTCCCAAGCATCACTGTTTCAACTGCCAGTATCGAGGCGGAGGCGGATGGCGAGACCGTAACCGTCGATGTGTCCAACGGTGGCGGTGGAACGCTGAACTGGACGGCTGCCGTCGCTGACGGCGTGGATTGGGCCCGCATCTCGAGCGGATCCAGGGGAACCAACTCGGGAACCGTTGAGATCGAAGTTGACGCCAACACGGGCGCCGCCCGCGAATTCGAATTGACCGTGTCGGGCAATGACACCACTTCCAGCACCGTTGCGGTCCGACAGGCGGAAGCGCCGGCGGTCCTTGATCTGTCGGCCTCCTCCACGGAATTGGATGGCGAGGGCGGCGCCGTCAGCCTGCAGGTGCGCAACACCGGTTACGCAACAATGCAATGGACCGCCCGCCTGCCGGACGATGTGGACTGGGCCTATATCGAAAGCGGTGACTCCGGCACGGACTCTGGAGAGATCATGGTCCGCTACGCCCTGAATGGCGGCGAGAATCGGGAACTTGAGGTTGCCGTGACCGCGGCGGCGGCCTCCAATTCTCCGCGTTCGCTGGCGTTGAGCCAGGAATGGTTTGGTGTGAGCGCCTGCACCTACACGGAGGCCCGCAAGGAAGTGTTCGACCTCCTCCGGGACGTTTATTACTTCAACGATGAGGCGGAGCAGCAAGCAAAATACGACAGACTATTTCTGGATGATTTCAGCAATATCGATGCACTTCTCGACGAGATTCGCTGGATGCCCGAGACGCTTGACCGCGGGTTTAGCTACTGGCTGACCAAGAAGGAGTCGGAAATGCTGTTTGCCGGCGAGGCCTTTATTTTCGGGTTCCGCATGGTTGTCATCGTCAACGAGTCGGATCAGCCTCTTTATCTTGAGATGCGCGATGTTTATGAAGGGTCTCCGGCAGGCGACGCCGGTCTCAGGCGGGGCGACAAAATCCTGGCTCTGAACGGCAAGGCGGTCGAAGGCCTTACCTTCGAGCAGATTCAGGTTGAACTGGGTCCCAACGAGGAAGGGTACGAGGTCGCGGTCGAGGTGGAAACGCTGTCAGGCGCCAGCAGGGCGTACCGCATGGCCAAGCGGCTGGTTGAGCTCCGGACCGTGCCGGAGGAACACGTCAGCATTTTTGATACGGACGCAGGCAAGGTGGGCTATCTTCACTTCAGGACCTTTTTCGGTGATGCGAACGAACGGTTGCTGGAGGAATTCGCCGGCTTCAGGTCCGAGGGTGTCCGTCATGTGATCGTTGACTTGCGCTACAACGGAGGAGGAAGCGTGCCGATCGCCCATGGCCTCGCCACGCTGATCGGCGGTCCGGAATTGTTCGAGAATCAGACGCAAACCTTGCTGTCGAGGCGGATTCACAATCGTCTTCTGGAATTCAGCGGCTGGAACCAGACCACCTATTTTGGATGCGGCGTATACGGAGCGCCCTCTCTGGTGGCGAGATGCGAGAACGAATCGTCACTGCGGGATCTGGAAAACGTCATTTTTATCACCAGCCGGGGCTCCGCTTCCGCCAGTGAGCTGGTCATTAGCGCGCTTCAGCCTTATGAAAACGTCGCTGTGGCCGGGGAGCGCACCTACGGCAAGCCCGTGGGGCAGTATGGCTTTGACTTTTGCCTGGTGAACCCGGACGATCAGTTCTCCGGCATGGGAACGCTGTGGCCGGTGTCCTTCGCGACCGTCAATTCCGAAGGCTTCGAGGAATACTACGAGGGTATCCCCGTAACTGCCGGCTGCGAAGCCCCGGATGATCTCAGCCGTCAGCTTGGCGATGCCCGGGAGGCTCGAATCGCGGCGGCCTTGCGCTTCATCGAAACCGGCAGTTGCGGCGCATCCTCATCCTCCGGCCTGGTCCGGCGGGGCGCGGAAATGCTACCCGGCCCGGCCCAGGACCCGGTCACGCAGTTCTTCGGTCATTGATCCCCCCAGGCAGGATCAAGTTTCCGGGATCATGAACAGGGAGGGCAGCTATTTTGTGAGGGGAAGCGCAAGCCGCGTCGCCGTCCTTGTCCTTTCTTTTCTGGTTTCCGCGTGCGGCGGTTCGGGTTCCGATGCGCCGCCGCCCGCTCCTCCAAGCCTCAGTCTTTCCGCGACCGGCATCGAAGCTGAGGCAGCGGGAGAAACCGTTTCCGTAAATGTGTCCAACGGTGGCGGCGGTACACTGAGCTGGACGGCGGCCATCACCGACGGCGTGGACTGGGCGCGCATTTCGAGCGGATCCAGCGGCAGCAACGCCGGAACGATACAAATCGAAATCGATCCGAACCTGGACGACATGCGCGAGTTCGAACTGACCGTGTCGGCCGCCGGGGTGGATTCAGGCACTGTGGCCGTCCGGCAGGCGGACGGTCGCCCGGCTATTGAGTTTTCGGCCGACAGCACGGAACTGGACGGAGAGGGCGGCAGTCTTTCGCTGCAGGTGCGGAATACCGGCGTCGCGCCGATGCAATGGAGCGCCGCCCTGCCGGATGGTGTGGACTGGGCCAACATCCACCGCGGCGAGGAAGGCACGGATGCCGGCGAAATCGTGATCCGCTACGATTTGAACGGTGGCTTCGACCGCGAACTTTCGGTGAGGGTTACGGCCGCCGCCGCCGTTAATTCGCCCCGATCGCTCACGTTGAGCCAGCAATGGTTTGCCTCATCGGCCTGCACGTTTCCCGAGGCCCGGGCGGAGTTTCTCGATCTGATGAAGAAGTGGTATTACTTCAATGATGATCCGGAGCAGAAGGCGCTTTACGATGGCCTGGATATTGACGACTACGCCAGCCTCGACGCCATTCTGGAAAGCCTTCGCTCGCGGCCCCGCGATCTGTTCTTCAGCGACTGGTTTGCCGCCGCGCAAGCCGACAGGCTGTTCGACGGGCAATACCCCAGTTTCGGCTTCTTTGGCTGGGTAGCCCTCAGTGTCAACTTCAACACGGGAAGGCAGGAAATCTTCCACTATCAGGTTGCCGATGTCTATGCCGATTCTCCGGCAGGCAACGCGGGACTCGAACGCGGGGACAGGATCGTGAGCCTGAACGGCAAGCGGATCGATGAAATGAGCGATCCTCAGAAGGTCCACGAAGAAATGGGCCCCGACGAGGAAGGCGTGGAAGTGAGTTTCGAAGTCGAAAAGCAATCAGGCGAGCGCCTGAGATTCAGCATGACCAAGTCGCTCATTGATTTTCCCGCGGTTCCGGAGGAACACGTGCGAATATTCGATACGGACGCGGGAAGAGTCGGCTATGTGCATTTTCGTGCCTCTATCGGAGCTGCGAACGAGCGGCTGCTTGAGGAATTCGCCGAATTCAACGCCGCCGGCGTCAGGAATCTGATCGTGGACCTGCGCTACAACGTCGGCGGCAGCGTGCCCATCGCCAATGGACTCGCCACCCTGATCGGCGGTCCCGAACTGTTCGAGAACCAGACGCAAACAGTGTTGTCAAGGAGCATTCACAACGAGCAGCTCAGACAGGAAGGCCGGGACAGGACGACCTATTTCGGATGCGACGCCTATCCCACCCCGGACATGGCCGCACGCTGCGAGACCGAAGCGTCAATACGCGATATTGAAAACGTGGTGTTCATCACAGACATCCTTACCATCTTCCCCAGCGAACTGGTCATTGCCGCGCTTCAACCCCACGAGAACATTGCCCTTGTGGGCGTTCGCACATTCGGCAAGCCGGTGGGACAGTACGGCCTGGGCTTTTGCCTGGCCGATCCGAACGACATGGACTCGCGGCAGGCTGAACTATGGCCCGTGACCTTTGCGAGCGTCAACTCGGAAGGATTCGGCGACTACTACCACGGCATTCAGGTGACCGGTGGCTGCGACGTCGATGACGACTTAAGCCGTCAATTGGGCGACCCCGAAGAGGCCCGGATCGCCGCCGCCCTTCGTTACCTGGAGACCGGCAGTTGCGGCGCGCCCGAGTCCTTCCGCGCGCCGGCGCAGGGCAGGACAGTAAAGAGCCTGCCGCGCGACCTGCGCAAACGGCTACGGGGTCACTAAGCGGCGCGGGCCTGCAGTTGCGCGGCGGTCTGTTCCCCGATCATGCGGCCGAAGGTCATGGCCGGCATCAGTGACATGCCGCCGACAAAGGCGGCGCCGGACAGGCGCGTGAATCCGAGAATTTCGCCGGCGGCGTAGAGGCCGCTTATCGGCTTTTCGGACTGGTCCAGGACCTGGAGGTCGCCGTTGATCTTGACGCCGCCCGGACTGATCACGGTTACGCCCACCGCTTCGATTCCGTAGAACGGCGCGCGGTCAATGCGGCGCGGCAGAAAAAGGCGATCGAAGTCGGGGTCCTCGTGATTGTCGACGGCTTCGTTGTAGCGCGAGACCGTTGCCACGAGGTTTTCCGGGGGAATATCGAAGCGGCCGGCCAATTCCTCGATGGAGTCGGCTTTCTGGAACGCCGGGTGTGTGTTGAATTCGGGACGCAGGTCGCGACCCTGCTTGTCCAGTACGGTCATGGGCGTTGCGTTCTGGCGTATGCCTTCGTCGAATACGATGACCATGCGCATCCCGGGTTGCTTCAACAGCGAGGTCTCGCTGTAGTGAATGCTTGGGTGATCTTCGCGCAGGAACCGCTTGCCCTGGCCGTCCACGTAAATTTCCCAGGGCGCCCGGTAGGCCGGCGCCAGTTGGAAGAACCAGGCGCTCAGGGGGTCGTCCGGGTCCTGCAGGAAACCCGCGAAAGTGGCCAGAAACTGGTCGGTGCGATCGATCTTCGCGCCGATGTCACGGGCTGCGATGATCCCTTCGCCGCGCGAAAACGGATTGCAGTGGGAATGCAGGGGGTAGGGCGTGACCTCGTTCCACAGCTCCGGATTGGCGGCGTAGCCGCCGGTAGTCAGCGCCACATTCGGCGCCCGGAATTCGAGTTCCTCGCCTGCGCTCTCGGCCCTGACGCCGATAACGGCCCCGGAAGCGGAAGTGAGCAGACCGGTCATGCGCGTCTGCAGCCGCAGGTCGATCGCGCCCGACGCCACCAGTTCGCGATGCACCGGCTCGATCACCTTGAGAATAGAAATGGCCTGCTCGTGGCCCCAGACGTAGCGGCGCGTCGTGTAGGGCTCGTGCACCATCCCGGCGACCGGCGTTTCCGGCGCCAGTTCAAGCCCCAGGTCCATCAGCCAGTGCAGGGTATCCGCGGCGCCGCCAATCGCAAGCGGCCCGAGGACGGGGTCTATGCCTCCGTAGGCGATGCGCTGGGCGTCCCGGTAGTGCTCCTCGGCGCTGTCCTCAATACCCAGCGCGGCCTGCTGGCGCGTGCCCGCGGCGCTGATCTGGCCCGAAGACCAGTAGAGCGTCCCGCCCACGCGCGTGTCGGCGTCGATCTGCAGCACCCGGGCGCCGCCCTGGGCCGCGAAGATGGCCGCCGGCATGCCGGCCGAGCCGGCGCCGACCACGATGATGTCGTATTCCTTGCTCATGACTTGTCTCCGGCCATCTTCAGCAGCGGCTGGATCAGGTCGATGGGGAGCGGGAACACGATGGTGGTACTGCCCTCGTTGGCGACCTCGGTGAGCGTCTGCAGGTAACGCAGTTGCAGCGCCTGCCCCTCCTTGCCCAGCGTGGCCGCAGCTTCCGCCAATTGCGTGGCTGCCTGCCGTTCGCCCTTCGCGTGAATGACCTTGGCGCGCCGGGACCGCTCGGCCTCGGCCTGGGCGGCGATCGCACGGATCATGCTCTCGTCCAGGTCCACATGCTTGATCTCGACATTGGAGACCTTGATGCCCCAGGCGTCGGTGTGCTGGTCGAGAATCACCTGGATGTCCTGGTTCAGCTTGTCACGCTCGGACAGCATCTCGTCGAGGTCGTGCTGGCCGAGCACCGAGCGCAGGGTGGTCTGGGCGAGCTGGCTGGTGGCCTCGAATACGTTGGCCACCTGGATGATGGCCCGCTCCGGGTCCACGATACGGAAGTAAACCACCGCGTTGACCTTGACGGATACGTTGTCGCGCGAAATCACGTCCTGTGTGGGCACGTCCATGACGATGACGCGAAGATCCACCCGCACCATCCTCTGGATCAGCGGGATCACGATGATCAGTCCCGGACCCTTGACCTTCCAGAACCGGCCGAGCAGGAAAATCACCCCTCGCTCGTACTCCGAAAGAATTCGCACCGAGGCGATTATGAGTACGAGAATGATTATTCCTGCGATAAGATAAGTTAACATTTTTAACTCCTTAACCCGTTTTCTTCAACAAAGAGAATAAGTTTGGACGCGTCGCTGGCGCGGGCGGTGCATCGCCGACTTCCAGCCGAAGTCCGTCCACCGACTGCACGTAAAGTTGCTGTCCTTTCCTGACCGGCGTCTGGCTTGTGGCATGCCAGCGCTCGCCCTGGACCAGCACCGGACCGGCGCCCTCGAAGTCTTCCAGCACCGTTGCCCTGCGGCCTGCAAGGCCTTCCCGTCCGCTCACCACCGGCCTGCGCCGGCTGCGCGCCAGCACCACCACCAGGCCGAGCATGAGCAGCCCCGCGGCCAGGCCTACGCCCCCGATCAAGCGCAGCGGCGCCTCGAAACCGGGAATGCCGGTGTCAAACAGAATGATTGATCCCACAACGAATGCCACGATCCCTCCAGTACCCAGTACCCCGAAACTGGGCGTAACGGATTCCGCCACGATAAGACCCACCCCCAGGGCCATGAGCGCCAGTCCGGCGTAATTCACCGGCAGTATGCTCAGGGCATACGCCGCCAGGAGCAGGCAGATGACGCCGATCACGCCCGGTATCCAGGTGCCGGGGTTATACCCCTCCAGCAGCAGCCCGTAAAGGCCGACAATCAGCAGCAGGTAGGCCACGTTCGGGTTGGTCAGGATGGACAGGAAGCGGGTACGCCAATCGGGCTCCAGCCGTTCAACCTGTATGCCGGCCGTCTGCAGGCGGATTTTCTCGCCGTTGATGTCCACCTCGCGGCCGTCGGCTTTCTCCAGGACCTCCGCCAGGTCGTTGGCGATAAAGTCCGCCACGTTCATTTCAATGGCTTCCTCGGCTTCCAGCGTCACGCCTTCGCGCACCGCCTGCTCGGCCCAGTCGGCGTTGCGGCCCCGCAGGTTGGCCAGCGAACGTATCCTTGACACGGCGTCGTTGACGACCTTGCGTTTCATGGCCTCAGCGTCAATCTCTTCCGCCGTCTTGCCCGGAGAATCGTCGCCGTCTTCGGCCGAATCGCCGTCCCCGCCGCCCGCGTCTTCCCCGGAATCCGGTTCTTCTTCGGGAGCTGCGGTTTCATCGTTCTCGCCGGAAGGTGTTTCATCCTCGGCGGCCGCTTCATGTTCGTCGAGCAGGACCGCGCCGATCGAAACGCCCGCGACTCCCGTCTGGCCCATGCTTACCGGGGTCGCGGCGCCGAGGGTCGTCGTGCGGGCCATGGCGGCGACATGGCTTGCATAGAGGATGTAGGTGCCGGCGCTGGCGGCCTTTGCTCCGCTTGGCGTTACGTGTACGGCGACGGGCACGTCGGAAGCCAGTATCGCCTTGATCATGTCTTCCATCGCGATCATCAGACCGCCGGGCGTGTCGAGTTCAAGGACCAGGATCCTGGCATTGCGCTCCTGCGCGTCCTCCAGGCTGGTGATGAAAAACTCGGCTGTCGCCACGCTGATGGCGTCGTCAATTGTGAGCACCAGCGCCAGGCCTGGAGACTCCTCTTCGACGGGTTCTTCGGAAGCATCCTGCGCCGGTCCGGCACGCCACAGGAACACGCCCGCAAGTACCAGCAGGGCGGACGGAAAAAGGAACCTGCGCGCTTTGGAAAGTGCTTGCATAAAGGGCGTAGCATCATAGCACGCAAGGGCGTTTGCCATAGCACGCAAGGGTGTTCGCCGTTAGAATTCAGGATTCGCCCAAAAAACCGCACGGGGGATGAAAAATGAAGCCTTTACTGACGTTCGCGGGCCTGAGCGGAGGCTGAACATGACTTTCGCGCTGACCGACAAACAGGCAAACGGCCAGTGGAGTCCGGACGGCTGGCTCAGCCGGGAAACCACGCAACAGCCGGATTACCGCGACAGCGAGGCGCTGGAAGGGGCGCTGAAGGAGCTGGCTTTGCTGCCGCCCATCGTGACCAGCTGGGAGGTCGAAGCGCTGCGCGAGTCCATTGCCGAGGCGCAGCGGGGCGAGAGCTTCGTGCTGCAGGGCGGAGACTGCGCCGAGACCTTCGTGGAATGCACTTCCGACATCATCGTGAGCCGGCTGAAGGTGTTGCTTCAGATGAGCCTGGTGCTCAGCTACGGTCTGCGCAAACCGATCGTGCGGATCGGGCGCATGGCCGGGCAGTACGCCAAGCCGCGCTCGGCGCCGCTGGAGTCGCGCGAGGAGGTGTCGCTGCCGAGTTTCCGCGGCGACCTGGTCAACCGGGAATCATTTACGACCGGCGACCGGGAGCCGGACCCGCAGCTCCTGCTGCGCGGGTATGAGCGCGCCGCGCTCACGCTGAATTTCATTCGCTCGCTGGTGGACGGCGGCTTTGCCGACCTGCATCACCCCGAGAACTGGGACCTGGATTGGGTGAGTCACTCCCCGCAATCGCAGGGCTACGAGAAAATCGTGGACCTGATCAAGCGCTCGCTGGACTTCATCGAGCACTCCACCGGGCGCGATATCAGCCGCTTGCGCCGCACCGATTTCTACACGTCGCATGAAGGGCTGCTCTTGCACTACGAGCAGGCCCAGACCCGTTATCTGGATCACCGTGGGCTGTGGTACGACCTGACCGCGCACTTCCCCTGGATCGGGATGCGCACCGCGCAGCCCGACGGCGGGCATGTGGAGTTCTTCCGCGGGGTGGCCAATCCCATGGGGATCAAGATCGGCCCGGGCATGACGCCCGAGTGGCTGCTGGAACTGCTCCGGACACTGAACCCGGAAAACCGGCCGGGGCGCATCACGCTGATTCACCGCATGGGTGCGGACAATGTCAGCGAGGTGCTGCTGCCCCTGATCGATGCGGTGCAGCGCGCCGACGCTCTGGTCCTGTGGATGTGCGATCCCATGCATGGCAATACCGAGACGGCCTCCAACGGCCGCAAGACGCGCAGGCTCGGCAATATCGAGGAAGAGCTGAGGCAGGCTTTCGAGCTGCATTCACGTGCCGGCACTCGCCTGGGCGGGGTGCACCTGGAACTGACCGGCGAGAACGTGACCGAGTGCGTCGGCGGCGCGCGCGGACTGGACGAGGCTGATCTCGACAGGAGCTATCGCACCCAGGTCGATCCGCGCCTGAATTACGAGCAGGCAATGGAACTGGCCATGCTGATCACGCAACAGGCAGCCGCGTAATATCGGCGCCGATGAGCGCCGAAAGCAGAGAAGACTTCAATCCGGGGAAGTTCCTCGAAAGCCTGACCCGCAACTGCGGCGTCTACCGCATGCTGGACGGCAAGGGCGTCATCCTGTACGTGGGCAAGGCCAAGAATTTAAGGCGCCGGGTGGCGTCGTACTTCGGGTCGCGCAGCCATCAGCCGCGCATTCACAGGCTGATGAACCGCACCCGGCGGGTGGAAGTGACCGTCACGGAGACCGAACAGGAAGCGCTGCTGCTGGAGTGCAACCTGATCAAGCGCCACAAGCCGCGGTTCAACGTCTATCTGCGCGACGACAAGAGCTATCCGTATATCTACTCCACCACCCGCGATCCCTTTCCGCGCTTTGCCTTCCATCGCGGCGCCCGGCGCGGCAAGGGCCGTTACCTGGGACCGTATTCGAATGCCGCGGCCGTGCGCAGCGCGCTGAGCCAGGCGCAGAAGCTGTTCCGGATCCGGCTGTGCGAAGACTCCTATTTCCGGCACCGCAGGCGGCCCTGCCTGCAATACCAGCTGAACCGCTGCACGGCGCCCTGCGTGGGCCTGGTAAGCGAAGAGGAATATGCGGCGGACGCCGGCCAGGCGCTGATGTTCCTGGAGGGAAAGAACGAGGCCGTGCTGGAGGACCTGCTGGGGCGCATGGAGGGCGCGGCGGCGGAGCTGGACTACGAACGCGCGGCGCTGCTTCGCGACCGGGTGGCCGCGCTTCAGCGCATACAGGCCAGCCAGTCGGTGGCGGGAGGTGCGGCGCGGGACCTGGATGTGGTCGCCGTGGCTGAGAGCGGCGGCGTCTTTTGCGTGGCCGTGCTATGGATTCGGCGCGGCGCGCTGACCGGCAGCCGGCTGTTCTTTCCCCGGGTCGTGCCCGGTGTGGAGACCGGCGAGGTTCTGAGCGCCTTCATTTCGCAGCATTACTTCGAGCGCGGCGCGCCGCGGGAAATCATCACCGGCGGCCCGGTCAGCCGGCGGGACCTGCTGGAGAGCGCGCTGGGCATGCAGAGCGGCCACCGCGTGGCGGTCCGCTGGAAGGTCCGCGGCTGGCGCCGTCGCTGGGTCGAACTGGCGCGCAGGAACGCCGATGCCGGGGCGCTGCAGCAGGCGGCGGGCGCACGCGGCCTTGCGACGCAGTTGAAGGCGCTGGCGAAGGAACTTCGCCTGATGCGTCCGCCCGAGCGAATCGAATGCTTCGACATCAGTCATACCGGCGGCGAATCGCCTGTGGCGTCCTGTGTGGTCTTCTCGCCGGAAGGCGCCAGCCGTTCCGAATACCGGCGATTCAACATCCGCGATGCGGAAAGCGGCGACGACTACGGAGCCATCTCCGAGGCCGTGCGCCGGCGCTATGGCCGGCTGGTCCGGGAGGAGGCGGCGCTGCCGGAACTGTTGCTGATTGACGGCGGACGGGGACAACTGAACGCGGCGCGTTCCGAGCTTGAGAGCCTCGGGCTGTCCAGCCTGCCGGTGGCCGCGGTGGCCAAGGGATTCGGGCGCCGCGAAGGGCGCGAGCGCATCTATCTGCCGGACCTCGCCCGGCCACTGGTCCCCGGGTCCGGCTCCGCGGCGCTGAAGCTGGTTGCGCGAATACGCGACGAAGCTCACCGCTTCGCGCTGGAGGGCCACCGCCGGCGCCGGCTGGGCGCGCGCAAATCCTCGGTGCTGGATGAAGTGCCGGGTCTGGGACCCAAGCGCCGACGCCAATTGCTGCGCCATTATGGCGGTTTGCGCGGGGTCGAGGCGGCGCCGGTCGAGGACCTTCGAAAGCTGCCCGGTATCGGCCCGGAACTCGCGCAACGCATCTACGGCGCCCTCCACTAACTTCGCATGGGCCTGAGGGCGGCAACGCGTAGGCAGGGCAGGGGCGATTCGCTATAGTGGCGGCATGAACCTCGCGATCATCCTGACGTGGTTCCGGGTCGCCGCCATGCCCAGCATCGTGGCCCTGTTTTACCTTCCATATTCGTGGGCGCATCCCGTGGCCGGCCTCGTATTCGGCGCGGCCGCGCTCACCGACTGGGCGGACGGCTGGGTGGCGAGACGCTTCAATCAGGGATCGCGTTTCGGCGCCTTCCTTGACCCGGTCGCGGACAAGCTGCTGGTCACCGCGGCCCTGCTGCTATTGGTGCAGGCCAACCCGGGGATGGTGCTGGCGCTGGTCGCGATCGTGATCATCGGTCGCGAGGTGGCCGTCTCGGCGCTGCGCGAGTGGATGGCGGCGCTCGGTCAGCGGGGCCGGGTCAACGTCATCCGGCTGGCCAAGTACAAGTCCATCGGGCAGATGGTGGCGCTGGCCTTCATGCTCTACGAAGAACCGCTGTTGTTCCTGCCGCTATACGAAATCGGTTACGTTCTGCTGCTGCTTTCGGCCGGACTGACCCTGCTGACCGGCGCTTTGTACATGCTGCGGGCCAGGGCGGCGATGCGCGGCACGTCGGCATATCAGGCCGAGCGCTAGGCAATGAAAATACGGACTTGTCCGTCAGTCTCGACGCCAACCGGCGGAAGATCGCGCCTCGCCGCAGCCTGCCTTGCGATACTGCTGGCCGCCGGCGCCTGCGCGCCGGCCCCCGAGGCGCCTCAATCCGGCATTGCGATCAGCAACGTGACCGTTATTGACGCCGTATCGGGGGAGAGGCCGGGGCAGACTGTGCTGGTCGACGGCGACCGGATCGTGGCGGTCGGTCCTTCCGATTCGGTTTATTTCAGCGCGTCCGAACAGATTGACGGCGCCGGCAAGTTCCTGATTCCAGGACTGTGGGACATGCACGTTCACCTGACTTTCGACGAGCGATTCACGCCGACGATGCCGGAGATGTTCATCCGTTACGGGATTACCAGCGTGCGTGATACGGGCGGCTTGATGGCGAAGGTGGCCCCGGTGGTGGAGCGCATGCGCGCGGAAGGCGCGATCGCGCCGCGGGTGTTTTTCAGCGGACCGCTGCTCGACGGGGCGCCGGTGGTATACGACGGGATCGACGCTCCGGAAATCGGTGTGCCCACCCTGGATGCCGAGGCTGCCCGGGCGCGCGTGGCGGAACTCAAGGCACAGGGCGTGGATTTCATCAAGATTTACGAAATGGTGAATCCCGAGGTTTTTGCAGCGCTGATTGAAGCCGCCGCTGCCCATGACCTTCCCATAGCAGCCCATGTGCCCCTGTCGATGCACGCTTCCACGGCCGGGCCGCATGTGAACTCCATGGAGCACCTGCGCAACGTGGAACTGGACTGCGCCGGAAACGCGGAAACGCTGCTCGGGACGCGGCTTGAGGAATTGGCGTCGGGCGGAGACAGTTCGGGAATGATGCTGCGCACGGCCTTGCACAACCTGCAGAGGATGGATGCGGTTGCGGCCCTGGATGAAGAGCGCTGCGCCGGGGTTCTGGCGACGCTCCGCAACACTATCCAGGTTCCGACCGCGCGCCTGAACGCGCTGTCGATGTTTCCGGTCTTCCAGCGTGATGATTGGGCTGCGGCGGTCGCGGGCATTCCGGAAGCCGTGCGCGAACAATGGAGTGGCCCGTCGTCTTCGGGTATTCCCGCTGCGGTGCAGCGGGACACGAGTTATGCGCAATACACGCTGGACATGATCGCGCGCATGCATGAAGCCGGCGTGCCGATCGGCGCGGGCACGGACACGCCGATTGCGCTGGCGATCCCGGGCTACAGTCTGCACAGCGAGCTGGAAGTGCTGGTCGCCGCCGGTCTTACGCCGCTGGAGGCGCTGGGCGCCGCGACCGTGCAGCCGGCGAAGTTCTTCTCGCTTGAGGACGAAATGGGCACGATCGCCCCGGGAATGCGCGCCGACCTCGTGCTGCTGGACGCGAACCCGCTGGCCGACATCGCCAATACCCGTACCATCAACCGCGTGATCGCGCGTGGCCGGCTCATGCCTGTGCACTAGCGGACCCGAAGTCGGTCCGGGGAGGAGAAATGAAAGCAATATGCGTCGCCGCATGCGGACTGCTTCTTGCCGGAGGCGGTTGGGCTGAAACCCTTGAGTGGGACACTTCGACGCACTCCCAGGAAGTCACGCCGTGTGATATCGAGGCCTCGCACGGCGACGATCCGTATTCCGTGGCGCCTGGCGTATCGCAGCAGGAGATGGACTACGACCGGGCCATTGCAGCCTGTGAGGCGGGGGTAGCGGCGGATCCCGGCAATCCGCGCCTGCGGTATCAACTGGCGCGGGTCTACGGCTACAGCGGGCAGGGCGAGAAGGCCTGGCCGCACCGGGAGGCGGCAATCGCCGCGGACTATCCGCAGGCCCTGTTCGTGAACGGTTACCTGCATTTCTTGGGAATCAACAAGGCCAGGAAGGACATTTGCAGGGCCGGGAGCCTTTTTCGGCGCTCCGCCCAGTACGGCCGGCTTGCGGGACAGGTGGGATTCACACGCTACGCATTGGACGGCGCCTTCGAGGGCTGCACCGTGACCATCGATCCCCGGGAACTCATGGCATTTCTCCGGGCGGCGGAGGAATCGAACAGCGGCTACTACGAGAGCATGCTCATCGGGATGCTGAAGAAGGAAGTCAGTGCGAACTGGCCTGAACTCAAACGTATGGAAGGGGAAAACACATGAAGAAACTGATCGCAGTTTGCGGACTGCTTGCCCTTGCCGGGGCCTCCGCCGAATCGCTTGAATGGGATCCATCGAAGTATTCGCAGGAAATAACGCCCTGCGACCTGGCCGCAACGCACCCCCTTGATCCCAACAGGGTGGCGCCGGGCGTGTCGCAGGAAAAAATGAACTTTCCCGGTGCGACGGCGGCCTGCGAGGCGGCGGTCGCCGCGGATCCGGAAAATCCCAGGCTGCAGTATCAGCTCGCCAGGGTCTACACCTATAGCGGAAAGACCGAGCTGGGCTGGCCGCACATGGAAGTGGCCGTGGCCGCCGAGTACCCCCAGGCGCTGTTTGTGAGCGGCTATATGCAGCATCTCGGTCTCTCTCCCGTAGAGAGGGATGCCTGCAGGGCCGGCCGCCTGGTTCGGCGCTCGGCGGAATACGGGCGACTTGCAGGGCGGATCGGGTTTGTGCGCTATGCCTTGGACGGCGGTTTCGACGGGTGCGAGGGCCTGGTCGAAGCGGCCCAACTGCGCGATTTTCTTGCTGCCGCCGCCGAGTCTACGGGCGACTACTATCAGACCATGCTGATCGGGATGCTGCGGAAGGAAATCGAGGCCAGGTGGCCCCAGGCGGATTAGCCGCCGGCGCCTGGAAAAATGGTAATACCACTTTCTCTTGTCGGAATAGTAAAACGGTCCTACTGATCGCGAGAAATAGGTATATACTTCCTGCATAACCACCTCTTGGGAGAGGACAATGCGGGAAATGGCAAGTACTGTCCGCGCAGGCCGCCGGACACTGATCTCACTGTGTGCAACTCTGGCAATGGCGCTGACGGGTTCGCTCGTTTACGCCCAGGAGGAAGAAGATTCCGAAGTGCCGATCGAAGTCGATGAGTCCATTATCGAAGAGATCGTCGTTACCGGCGTGCGGCGCGATATTCAGAATTCCATCCAGCTCAAGCGGAATTCCGTCGAGATCGTGGACGGACTGAATGCTGACGAGATCGGCTCGCTGCCGGCCCTGTCCATCGGCGAGGCGCTGGAGACCATCACAGGCGCGGCCACTCATCGCGAGAACGGCGGCGCGAGCGAAGTCGCCATCCGTGGATTGGGGCCTTACCTCGGCACCACCACCGTCAATGTCAGAGAATCCACGAACGGGAGCGGTAACCGCGCGGTCAACTTCAGCATCTTCCCTTCTGAAATGTTCAATTCCGTCGCGATTCACAAGACACAGTCTGCAAGCTACATTGAAGGCGCTGTCAGCGGTCAGGTTCAGCTGACGACCAGGCGACCCATCGAGTACGGCGAGCAGCTCGCGCAATTCAGTCTCAAGGGCTCGGCGCATCCTGACGACGGCGACATCATTGGCCAGGATGAGCATGGATACCGCGCCACCGCCAGCTATATCAATTCATGGGATCTTGACGGGCTGGGTACTATCGGCATAACCCTCGGCGGGCAGCTACGCGACGATTCGAACCCCGAGGCGGAATCGACTCACAGCACGGGAGGCGGGCGGCTTGAAGTGTGTCTGCTGGAATCATTCGATCCCATGGCACAGCCGTTTGACTTGAGCTCGCGATGCGAGAACAACGCATCCGGAAGCGGTGGCGACTCGGCCTTGAGCAATGACCGGCTGCAAGACCTCATCGATTCCAACCCCGATTACAACAGCGTCGCCGATATTCCGTTTGCCTATATTCCCCGCAGTCGCCAATTCCGCCAGAATACGACGGATGACGACCGTCACGCCATTTTCGGAGCGATACAGTGGCAGCCGAATGACAATGTGGACGTCATGCTTGATTTCCAGCAGTCCGAGCGGGATCAGAAGGAACTGCGGCGGGATCTTCTGTTCGGCAATACCCAGAATGCCGTCCGGGATCTCGTTTCCAACCCGCGTACCGGACTTGTGGAAAGTTTCGTCGTAGATACCGGTATCCGATCCAAGACTACGGACTTCGTACGCTTCGAAGAATATGAAGGCGCCGGCCTGAACATTGCCTGGCAAGCCACGGATGCCCTGGAAGTTTCATTCGATGCGGCGTTTGCGGACACCAGGCGTGTCGAGACGGATATTGAGGCTACGCTGGGTGCGGACGAGGTACTTAGAACGGATCCTTCAGACGTTCAGAGTAGAGAAGACTTCTGGATCCGATTCGACGTGGATGTGCCCGGCACGGATGGGCTGGCATTGCCGACGGTCCTCAGCACGGACGGCAGCAGTTCGCGGGATCCTGCTTCACTGCTGGATTTTGACGTTAACGATCCCCGCTACTTTACCGGTAGAGATCGTGCGCAAGTTCGAGGCAGGCAGCAGATTCGCGAGCACACGATCGATGCTTTCAGGCTGGACTTTTCCTGGGACACCGAGTCCCTGGGCTTTGTCAACAACCTGCAGGCAGGAGTGCGCTCTTCCTCTCTTGAGTATCGCACCTTTGGCGGTAATCGCACCCGGGCCGGCATCAATCTGTTTGACGATGAGGATCTTGACGGCGTCCCCCACGGAAGCAACAGCACGCTTGAAGCCCGCACTGTCATCTTCAATGCCGCCAACAACTGCGGACAGTCC
>LXNI01001062.1_pt1 | contig 26590 bp, 24 predicted proteins | sample 809091 | NCBI WGS metagenome assembly LXNI01 (sample SAMN04870527, study PRJNA318959) | sponge metagenome | biome: 01000161; feature: marine sponge reef; material: water | host: Sarcotragus foetidus | place: Greece: Milos, Mediterranean Sea | collected 2013-05-29 | depth 5-7 m | reverse complement strand
GGCGCAAGCGGTCGAAATCGATGATGTTGATGTCGGCGCGCAGGCCCGCTTCGAGCCGGCCCCGGTCCGAGAAACCGTAAAGGGCGGCCGTCTCCGCCGTCTGCGCCTTAACCAGCCGGGGCAGCGGGAAGCCCGGCCCCCGGCTGCGGTCCCGGCCCCAATGGGTCAGCACATAGGTCGGGATGCTGGCATCCGAAATCAGCCCGCAATGCGCGCCGCCGTCGCCGAGGCCGAGCACGGTGCGCGGATGGTCCATCATCCGGCGGATATCCCCGTGGTCAAGGCGGCTGTAGTTCACGAAGGGGAAGAAAATGAGCTCCCGTCCCTCGCGCTCCAGCATCCGGTCCAGCACCAGTTCGCGCGGGTCGAGGCCCTTGCGTTCCGCCTCGGCGAGCACCGATGTCTCGGGCGCGGGCTCGTAGTCGGGCGGATCGCCGAGGGTGAACATCTTGTGGAAGCCGCCGGTCACGTCCTGCATCAACCGGCTGCGATGGTTGCGGCGCTCGCCAAGCAGGCGGGCGCGGAAGTCGGGTTGGCGCAGAATCGCCACCCGCTCCGCCAGCGGCAGATGCGCGATCTCCCGATAGGCGGGCATGGTGGAGAAGGGATGCAGCGAAGCGGAGAGGCCGAGCATGAGCCCGACCGGCCGCGCCGCCACCTGCGCGTGCAGCGCCACACCGTCAGCGGCAGCCTCCGCCAGATAGCCGAGCACGCTCGCCCACTGGTCGGGCCGCTCATCCCGCTGGACGACGGTGAGCCAGCTGCGCCCGTTCGCGCGCTCCGCCATGCGGCGCAGGAGGCCGAGTTCATAAGCCTCCTCGTCGAGGTCGGAAATCCAGCCGATGGTCCGCCCGCCGACCGCGCCCACCGCGTCCGCCAGCCCCAGCAATTCGCGCTCCTCGGCAAAGGCGCCGGGCACACGGTCGCCGTCGGCGGTCAGATGCGCGATGGTGCGCGTGGTGGTGAAGCCGCGCCCGCCCGCCGCCAGCGCCTCGCGGACCAGCGCCGCCATCGCGCGCGCGTCGTCCTCGGTGGCCGGCTCGTTGGCGATGCCGCGTTCGCCCATCGCATAAGCCCGGACGGCGCAATGCGGCACCTGCGCGGCAATGTCGATGGCGCGCGGGCGCGACTCCAGCGCGTCGAGATATTCGGGGAAGGTTTCCCAGTCCCAGGTGAGGCCCTCGGCGAGCGCCGCGCCCGGAATGTCCTCCACGCCCTCCATCATGCGGATCAGCGCATGGTGGGCGTCGGGCCGTGCCGGCGCGAAGCCGACGCCGCAATTGCCCATCACCACCGTGGTAACGCCGTGCCAGCTGGACGGCGCGAGCTCGCTGTCCCAGGTCGCCTGGCCGTCATAGTGGGTGTGGACATCGACGAATCCCGGCGTCACCAGCGCGCCTGCGGCATCGATCTCGCGCCGGCCGGGCCCGGCCTTGCCGCCGGCCTGCACGATGCGCCCGTCCCGGGCCGCAATGTCGCCGGCGAAGGGCTCGCCTCCTGTGCCGTCTATGATCGTGCCGCCGCGAATAACCAGATCGTGCATGGGGGCTTCCCTCAGTTGTAGAACGCCTCGAACGCCGCGCCGACCCGCTCGACGTCTCCCGGTTCGATATCCCTGTGAACCACCAGCCGCGTCACGGGGCCCGGCGCCGTAATCACGATATTGCGCGCCTCCAGATGCCGCTTGAGCGCGGCCCCGCCCGGCAGGCCGGCATAGACCATGTTGGTGGAGACGCGCTGCACCTCGACCGCGGGCGCGAGGCGCTCGCCCAGTGCCGCGGCAAGCTCATGGTCGTCGGCCAGCCGCTCGACATGGGCATCGAGCGCATGCAGGCCGGCGGCCGCAAGCACGCCGGACTGGCGCATGCCGCCGCCCAGCATCTTCCTTGCCCGCCGCGCGCGCCCGATGAACTCCCCGTCGCCGGCGAGCACGGTGCCGGCCGGCGCTCCAAGGCCTTTCGAGAGGCAGAGCGAGACGGAATCGGCGCCCGCAGCGGCGGACGCCGGCGTCTTTCCGGTGGCGATGGCGGCGTTCAGCAGGCGCGCGCCGTCCAGATGGACCTTGAGCCCGTGCTCGCGGGCAAGCGCGGCGACCTCCTCCATGTAGCCTTCCGGCAGCACGCGGCCGAGCGTGGTGTTCTCCACCGCGATCAGCCGCGGCACCGGGCGGTGGAAGTCCTCCGGGCGGATCGCGGCCCGGAGCCGGTCCGGCGCCACCGTGCCGTCCTCCTCCACCGGCAGCGTGATCGGCACGATGGAGCCCACCACGGCGGCCCCGCCCGCTTCGGAGGCGACCGTGTGGTAGGTCTCGCCCGTCAGATAGGCCTCGCCGCGCCCGCAATGGCTCATCAGCGCCACCAGGTTGGACTGTGTTCCGGAGGGCAGGAAAAGGCCTGCTTCCAGCCCCAGCATGTCGGCCACATGCGCTTCCAGCCGGGCGACGGTCGGGTCCTCGCCATGCACATCGTCGCCCAGTTCGGCGTCGGCCATGATCCGGCGCATGGCCGGCGTCGGCAGGGTGACGGTGTCGCTGCGCAGGTCGATCCGGCGGTTCGCCATGCCGTTTCCGTCCATGTCAGGCAGCCTCCCGGCGGCCGAGCCAGAGGTCGAGATCGGCGAGCGCGCGGGCCGCATGCGCGCGCTTGCGTTCACGGCCCCGGAACCGCCCCTCGAGCGGCGGAAAGAGGCCGAAATTGACATTCATCGGCTGGTAGGCCCCGGCTGCTTCGGGCCGCGGCCCGGTGACATGGCCGAGCAGCGCGCCGAGCGCTGTGGTGGCGGGCGGCGCCTCCGTCTCGTCCGCAGCGAAGCGCCCGGCCAGCAGACCCAGCGCGGCGCTCTCGACATAGCCCTCGACGCCCGCAATCTGGCCGGCGAAGCGTAGATGCGGGGCGGCCTTCAGGCGCAATTGCGCGTCCAGCAGCGCCGGCGCGTCGATGAAGCTGTTGCGGTGGATGCCGCCAAGCCTCGCGAACCGCGCCCCTTCGAGGCCGGGAATCATGCGGAAGACGCGCGCCTGCTCGGCGTGGCGCAGCTTCGTCTGGAAGCCGACGATGTTGTAGAGTGTGCCGAGCGCATTGTCCCGGCGGAGCTGCACCACGGCATGGGGCCGGCCGCCGGTGCGCGGGTCGGTCAGGCCTACCGGCTTCATCGGGCCGAAGCGCAGCGTTTGCGGCCCGCGCGCCGCCATCACCTCGACCGGCAGGCAGCCCTCGAACCAGGGTGTGAGCGCCTCCCATTCCTGGAACTCGATCCGGTCAGCATCCAGCAGTGCGTGGATGAAAGCGTCATAGCCGGCCTCGTCGAGCGGGCAGTTGATATAGTCGGCTCCGCTGCCCGCCGGCCCCGGCTTGTCGTAGCGGGACTGGAACCAGGCGGTGTCGAGGTCAATGGAGTCCGCATAGACGATGGGCGCGATGGCGTCGAAGAAGGCGAACGCCTCGCGCCCGGTCAGCGTCTGTATGGCTTCCGCGAGCGCTCCGTCGGTGAGCGGCCCGGTCGCAATGATGACGGAACCCGCCTCCGGCAGCCGGTCGATCCGCCGGCGCTCTATCGTGACAAGCGGCTCGGCCTCCAGGGCGGCGGTGACGGCCTCGGCGAAGCCCTCCCGGTCCACCGCGAGCGCGCCGCCGGCGGGCAGCCGCGTGCGATCGGCGCAGGCCAGGACAAGCGAGCCCGCCCGGCGCATCTCCTCATGCAGGAGGCCGATCGCGTTGTGCTCGGCGTCGTCGGAGCGGAAGGAATTGGAGCAAACGAGTTCGGCGAGCTTCTGCGTCTTGTGCGCCGGCGTCGGCGTTTCGGGGCGCATCTCGTAGAGCGCCGAGCGCAAGCCGCGCCGTGCAAGCTGCCAGCAGGCCTCCGCACCGGCAAGACCGCCGCCGATGACATGAACCGGGATGTCCGAAAATAGCGTCATGATGGCCTTATACTCCGGCCCCGCCGCTCCCCGCCAGCGGCGGTGCCGCCTGTCCGGGACATTCTGCGCACGCCCGGATCGCACGCCGGGGCTTGAACCGGACGAGCGTCGGCACGATATTGAAGGCCGGTACCGACAACGCTAACGGAGACCGCAAATGGCCTTCGACAATCTTAGGACGACGGCGCGCGCCGCCACCCGCACCGATGCCCGCGCGGCGGCTCTTGATGCCGGCCTGCGCAAGCACATGCTCGGCATCTACAACTATATGGCCTCGGGTGTGCTGCTCACGGGCATCGTCGCCTATCTGGTGTTCACCATGGCGGTGGCGCAGACGCCGAGCGGACAGATGGCGCTGACGGCCTTCGGGCAGGCGATCTATCTCTCGCCGCTCAAATGGGTGTTGATGCTCTCGCCGCTCGCCTTCATCCTGGTGCTGAGCTTCGGCCTCCAGCGCCTGAGCGCGCCCGCAGTACAGGGCCTGTTCTGGGTGTTCTGCGCGCTCATGGGCGCCAGCATCAGCTCGATCTTCCTGCAATACACCGGCACCAGCATTGCGCGCGTGTTCTTCATCACCGCGGCCGCCTTCGCGGGCCTCAGCCTCTACGGCTACACCACGAAGCGCGACCTCTCGGGCATGCGCTCCTTCCTGGTAATGGGGCTGATCGGCGTCATCATCGCCTCGCTGGTCAATCTCTTCCTCGCCTCGAGCGCGCTGCATTTCGCCGTGTCAGTGATCGGCGTGCTGGTGTTCGCGGGCTTCACCGCCTACGACACGCAGCGCATCAAGAGCGAGTATTATCACGGCTACGACGCCGCCGTGATGGCCAAGAAGTCGGTGATGGACGCGCTGTCGCTCTATCTGAGCTTCATCAACATGTTCCTGTTGCTGCTGAGCTTGTTCGGCAACAGGGAATAGTTCAGAGGCCGACTCTCACCGTTCCCCCGTCGTCGATCACCGGGCGCTTCACCAGGGCCGGATGCGCGAGCATCAGGCCACGCGCCCGGTCGGCGTCCGGAGCCGCCCTGTCGGCCTCGTTGAGCCCACGCCAGGTGGTGCTGCGCCGGTTGAGCAGCGCCTCCCAGCCGAGCGCCTCGATCCAGCGGTCCAGCAGTGCGGGGTCAAGCCCGTCCGCGCGCAGGTCGTGGAACCGATGCTCGCGGTCCCCGAGCGCCTTCCGCGCCTTGCGGCACGCATCGCAGGTCTTCAGGCCGTAAACGGTCAGCATGGGCGCGCATTCCTCCTGTGGGCGGGTCTGCCATAGTCGCATGGCTGCGTGCCGAAGTGAAAGCGTCGCCGGCCATCCGCAGCAGAGGAGACGCCCATGCAGGGTCCTGAGAGCCATTCCTATTTTTCGCAGCGCCTGCGCCTGCATTACGTCGATTGGGGCAATCCCGACGCGCCGCCGCTCCTGCTGATCCATGGCGGGCGCGACCATTGCCGCAATTGGGACTGGGTGGCCGAGGCGCTCCGGGACGATTACCGCATCGTCGCGCCGGACCTGCGCGGCCATGGCGACAGCTCCTGGTTCGTCGGCGGCGCTTACGCCATGGCGGACTATGTCTATGACATCGCGCAGCTCGTCCACCAGAAGCGGCTCGCCCCGGTCACGGTCATCGGCCATTCGCTCGGCGGCTCCATCGCGCTCCATTATGCGGGCGTCTATCCGGAGACGGTGAAGGCGCTGGTCGCCATAGAAGGGCTCGGGGCCTCGCCGGCGCAGATCGAGGCACGCAGGGCCCGGCCCATTGACGACCGGCTCCGGGAGTGGATCGACACGCAGCGCGGCCTGTCCGGCCGGCTGCCGCGCCGCTACGACTCGCTGGAAGACGCCTGCCGGCGGATGCAGGAGGCCAATCCCCACCTGACGGAAGCCCAGGCCCGGCATCTCACCGTCCACGGCGCCAATCAGAACGAGGACGGCACCTATAGCTGGAAGTTCGACAATTACAGCCGCGCCGACCGCCCGGTCGGCATCTATCCGGAGGAGAGTTTCCGGCTCTGGTCCCGGATAAGCTGCCCGACGCTGCTGATGCGCGGCCTCGAAAGCTGGGTCGGCGACCCGGAGGAGGACGGCCGCGCTGCGCATTTCAGCAAGGCCCGCTTCGTCAATGTCGCTGGCGCCGGCCACTGGGTGCATCACGACCGGCTGGAGCATTTTCTCGGCCTCGTGCGCGGCTTCCTGGCGGAGGCGAAGGCAGCCTGAAGAATCGTGATAGCCTGAGCGCATGGACGACGCCCTGCCCGCCGCGCCCGCCGCCGAAGCCCCTTGGCTCGCCGGGCTGAACCCGCCGCAGCGCGAGGCAGTCGAGACGCTGGACGGGCCGCTGCTGGTGCTCTCGGGCGCCGGCACCGGCAAGACGCGGGTGCTGACGGCGAGGCTTGCGCTCCTGCTGGTTGCAAAACGCGCCTGGCCCAGCCAGATCCTGGCGGTCACCTTCACCAATCGGGCGGCGAACGAAATGCGCGAGCGGGTGGACGCGCTGATCGGCGAAATGAGCGCCGGCCTCTGGCTCGGCACTTTCCACGCGCTCGGCCTGCGCATATTGCGCCGGCATCCCGAGCTGGTAGGCCTGAGACCTTCCTTCTCGATCTTGGACCCGGATGACCAGGAGCGCCTGCTGAAACAGGTGCTGGCGGAGGCGAATGTGGATGCGAAGCACTGGCCCGCGCGCCGGCTTTCGGCCATCGTCCAGCGCTGGAAGGACAAGGGCTGGCGCCCGGACCAGGTGCCGGCGACTGAGGTCGGAGAGTTCGCCAATGGTCGCGCGCCGGCGCTCTACGAGGCTTATCAGGCGCGGCTTGAACAGCTCAACGCCGTCGATTTCGGCGATTTGCTGCTCCACAATCTGACGATCTTCCAGCGCGACTCGGAGGTGCTGGCACAATATCAGGAACGGTTTCGCTACATCCTGGTGGATGAATATCAGGATACCAATATCGCCCAGTATCTCTGGCTCCGCCTGCTCGCCCAGCGCCGCCGCAATATCTGCTGCGTCGGCGACGACGACCAGTCGATCTATGGCTGGCGCGGGGCGGAGGTCGGCAACATCCTGCGCTTCGAGAACGACTTCGAGGGCGCCAGGATCGTCCGGCTGGAGCAGAACTACCGTTCGACCGGCGACATTCTGGGCGCCGCCTCCGGGTTGATCGCCAATAATCGCGGCCGGCTCGGCAAGACGCTCTGGACGACCCGCGAGGACTCTGGCCCGATCTCCATTCACACCGTTCCCGACGGGGAGGCGGAGGCGCGGCTTGTCGGCGAGGAAATCGAGACGCTGCAACGCGCCGGAACCGATCTCGGCCGGATGGCGGTGCTGGTGCGCGCATCATTCCAGATGCGCGCTTTCGAGGAACGGTTCGTCGCGCTCGGGCTGAATTACCGGGTCATCGGCGGCCCGCGCTTCTACGAGCGCCGCGAGGTGAGGGACGCCGTCGCCTATCTGCGCGCCGTCCTCTTCCCCGAGGACGACCTCGCCTTCGAGCGCATCGTCAACCTGCCGAAACGCGGCATTGGCGACGCCACTTTGCAACCGGTGCGTCGCCTCGCCCGCGCCGAGCGGCTGCCGCTTTCCGAAGCCGCCCGCCGGCTGGTCGAGGCGGAAGAATTGAAGCCCCGCGCCCGCAATGCGCTCGCCGGCTTCTGCCGCGCCGTTGACGGCTGGCGCGCGAGGCTCGGCAGAGAGCCCCATGCGGGCCTCGCAGACGCGATCCTCGAAGAGAGCGGCTACCGGGAGATGTGGCGCAAGGACAAGGGGCTCGATGCCCCCGGCCGGCTGGAAAATCTCGGTGAGCTCGTGCAGCAGATCGCCCGCTTCGACACTCTCGAAGACTTTCTCGAGCATGTCGCCCTGGTGATGGAAGCCGAAGGCGGCAGTGAGGCGGAAAGTGTCTCGCTGATGACGTTGCACGGCGCCAAGGGGCTCGAATTCGACATCGTGTTCCTGCCGGGCTGGGAGGAGGGCCTGTTCCCGCATCAGCGCGCCATGGACGAGAACGGTCTTGCCGGGCTGGAGGAGGAGCGCCGCCTTGCCTATGTCGGCATCACCCGCGCGCGCCGGCATGTCCTCATATCCTCGGCCATGTGCCGCATGGTCGCGGGGCGCTGGCTGACACCGTTTCCCTCGCGCTTCATTGACGAATTGCCGGACGAGCACGTGGAGCGGCAGGCGGAGGATGCGTTCGGGCGGGCTCCCGCCTGGCGCTACGGCGCGGGCGGTGGGCGCGTGATCGACGCCCCGGCCTGGGAGGTTGCGCCGCGACCGGACCGCACCGGCCAATTCGAGGTCGGCCAGCGCGTGTTCCACCGTAAATTCGGCTATGGCGCCGTGCGCGCCATCGACCGCGAGACGCTCACGGTCGATTTCGAAACCTCCGGCGACAAAACCCTGATCGACAGCTTCGTCGAGCCCGCCTGAGCGAGGACAAATTCTTCGATGACCCGACCGCCCGTTCTGGAGCGCCGCGAGGGCGCCATTGCCGTCGTGACGCTGAACCGTCCGGAAGCGCTGAATGCGCTCAACCTCGAAATGCGGGACCTGCTGCCGCGCGTGCTGAACGGCCTGAATGCGGACGATGCGGTGCGCGCCGTGGTTCTGACCGGGGCCGGCGAGCGCGCCTTCTCGGCGGGGCAGGACCTGAACGACTCGGCCCGCTTCGACGAGATGACCGTGCAGGAACATTTCCTGCATCTGGGCGCGCTCTACCAGTCCGTGCGGGCGCTGGAAAAGCCCGTCATCGTGGCGCTGAACGGCCTTGCCGCCGGCTTCGGCCTGCAGACCGCGCTGCACGCCGATATCCGTATCGCGCATGCGGGCGTGCGCATGGGCCAGCCGGAGGTGCGCGCCGGCATTCCGAGCGCGGTCGGCCCCTTCATCATCGAGCGCGTGGTCGGCCACGCCCGTGCGGTTGAGCTTTCGCTTACCGGGCGGCTGGTCGATGCCGAAACCTGCCTCGCCTGGGGCATGGTCAACGAGATCGTGCCGCCGGAGCGCGTGATGCCGCGCGCGATGGAGCTTGCCGGGGAACTGGCCGCCCTGCCGCCGCTCGCCGTCCGGCTGACCAAGCGCCGCCTGCTGGAGCGCACCCAGGCGGAGTATGATGAGACCGTCCAGGCCGCGATGCGTTATCAGCACACCGCCTATCGGGACGGCGAACCGCAGCGCGTTGCCGCCGCCTTCTTCGCCGAACGGGCGGCGCGGCGCAGCAAGGAGACAGCATGATGGGGAAGCGCCGAACGGTCGAGCGGGACGGGGTGCAGACCGTCTATGAGGTCCACGGCGATGCGGACAGGCCGGCGCTTCTCTTCGGGCATGCGCAAATCCTCTCCCGCGCCCAGTTTGCGCCGCAGGTCGAGGCGTTCCGGGACCGCTATCGCCTGGTCGCGCTGGATTTCCGCGGTCACGGAGAAAGCCCTGCAAGCCCCGCGTCCTACCGGATGGAGGATCTGGCGCGGGACGCGGTTGCAGTGCTGGACGCGGAGGGCATCGAGCGGGCGCATTATCTCGGCTCCTCGCTCGGTGGCATGGTCGGCTTTGCGCTGGCGTTGGAGCACGCCTCACGCCTCGCAAGCGTGACGTTCCTTGCAACCCAGGGCGTGCTGCCGGCCGCCAATGGCGAACGCATCCGCAAGACCGTCGAACGCCTCGCCGCCAGTGGCGACAGCATGGCGCCGGCGGCCGGGGAGATCATGGCGCGCTACACCACCGAAGCCTGGCGCACGGACAACCCCGCAAGCCATGCGCGACTCATCGAGATCGCGTCCGCCAACCCGCTTGCGGGCTATGAGCATTCCGGCGCAGCCATCATGGCCATGGACTATGACGACCGGCTGGGCGAGATCGGCACGCCTACACTGGTCGTCGCAGGCGAGCATGACGTGCCGACCCCGCCGGAACGGATGGCGCTCTATCGCGACGGAATCCGGGGCGCGGAAATGGTGGTGATCGAGGGCGCGGGGCATTTCCCCAATTGGGATCGGGCCGAGGCGTTCAACCGCGTCTATGGAGACTTCCTCGCTCGTAAGGGCTGAGGGCCCGGCGGTGGACTCCTCTCGCGCGGCTTGCTAGAGCCTTTCGGCATGGACGGAACCGTTCCTGTCTCCTTCATTGCCGGCTGCGGCGGCTTGCCGTCCTGCGCAAATACGCCATAGGCGCCGGGTCCATGCGCACCCGGCCGAAACCGCTCGTCATCGTCACGCGCAAGCTCCCCGACGCGGTGGAGACACGCATGATGGAGCTGTTCCGCACCGAGCTGAACGACAGCGACCGGCCGATGGACCGGGCCGAATTGATCGAGGCCATGAGCCGGGCGGACGTGCTGGTGCCGACCGTGACCGACCGGATCGACGCCGAATGCCTGGAGGCCGCCGGCCCGCAGCTCAAATTGCTGGCGAGCTTCGGCGCTGGTGTGGACCATATCGATCTTGCGGCCGCGCATAAGCGGGGTATCACGGTCACCAACACGCCGGGCGTGCTAACAGGTGACACGGCCGACATGACCATGGCGCTCGTCCTTTCGCTCTCGCGCCGATTGATCGAGGGCGAACGCCTGGTGCGGACCGGCGGCTGGCTCGGCTGGGCGCCGACCGCATTGCTGGGCCACCGGATTTACGGTAAGCGACTGGGGATCGTCGGCATGGGGCGCATCGGGACAGCGGTGGCCCGGCGCGCGCGCGGCTTCGGCATTTCGGTCCACTACCACAACCGCCGGCGCACGGACCCCGATATCGAGGCGGAAGTCGAGGCGACCTATTGGGAAAGCCTCGACCAGATGCTGGCGCGCATGGACATCGTGTCGATCAACTGCCCGCGCACGCCTGCTACCTACCATCTGCTGTCGCGCCGCCGGCTCGCGCTGATGAAGCCGCACGCCTATATCGTCAACACCTCGCGTGGCGAGGTGATCGACGAACCGGCGCTTCTGGAAGCGCTGATTGCCGGCAGGCTCGCCGGCGCAGCGCTGGACGTCTTCGAGCGCGAGCCCGCCATCGACCCGAAGCTGCGCGAACTCGACAATGTCGTGCTGCTGCCGCATATGGGCTCGGCCACGCTGGAAGGCCGGCTGGAAACGGGCGAGCGGGTGATCGTCAATGTCAAGGCCTTCGTGGATGGTCATCGCCCGCCGGACCGGGTGCTCGAACAGTTCTTCTGAAGCCCGACGACGACGGCAGCGGCATCAGGTCCGCGAGCGGCGTTCCAGGGGCGGGTTTCGCGGCTCCGGGAATCCTTCACGGATCTTGCCGACCAGTTCGTCCCGGACGGTGCGGTAGCCGGGGTCGTCCCAAAGGTTCTCCCATTGCCGCGGGTCTTCCCGGACATCATACAGTTCGCCCTCGCCGCCCCGGTAATAGTTGGTCGGCGCATAAGCCGTGCAAAGGAACCCCGAGCGGTCGTAAATCGAACGCAGGCGGATCTCCAGCCCGGATTTCTCTGCATCCCACTGGCAGATGACGTGCTCGCGCTCCGGCGCCGGAGCGAGCGGAAGAGCCCTGCCTTCCATCCACGGCGTGGGCTCCAGTCCGGCGATGCTCGCGAATGTAGGCGCGAGGTCCACATGGCCCACCGGGTCGTCGATGCGCGTCCCCGCCATGTCGAGCCCGGCGCTTGCGGCGGGCCGCCAGATCAGCGGCAGCCGCATCAGGGCATCGACGTGGAACGGCCCCTTGAACATCAGGCCGAAATCGCCCTGGGCGGTTCCGTGATCGGTGGTGAAGAAGACATCGGTCTCCGCGAGCCAGCCGCGCGCTTCCAGCCAACCGAGAATCCGTCCTAGCGCCTCGTCGATCAACTCGTTCTGGACATGCACCATCGCGTTGATCTCCCGGACATTGTCGGCAGTCATCGCTGACGGCACGAAGTCGTCCGGGGTTTCCTCGGCAATGTCCGCCTTGCCGAGATAGAAGTCGAGCCAGTGTCTGGGTTTTCGCGACAGCAGTTTCACCGCTTCTTCGTGCGAGCCCGGATGGCCGGGCGGCAGGTCGAGGTCGCGCCAGTTCACCCGGCCGAGCTCGGAGCGCGGTGGGTCGAAGGGATGATGCGGGTCGGGGAAACTCACCCACAGGAACCAATCGTCGCCGGCGCCGCGCGCCGCCAGCCACTCCATTGCCCGATCCGCCACCCAGTCGGTGTGATAATGCTCGCGCGGGCAGTCGTTGAAATGGACCTGGATCGCGCCGGTCTCCCCGCCCCGCAGATTGTTGGGGCCGTTCTTCGGACCCACCGGCGGATAAAACATCTCGACCTGTTCGCTATGGTTGTCCGCCATCCAGCGGCTGTAGTGCGTGACACAGCGATACGGATGCGCGCTATGCACCGCAAGCGAGAGATGGTCGAAACCGCGATAGGGCCCGTGCCCGCCAGCAATCGCGGCGGTCGCCTCGAAGGCGGTGGAGTCCACCATCGGCTGCCAGTGCGCCTTTCCCACGAGCGCGGTCCGGTAGCCGGCCTGCTGTTTCAGCAGAGCCGCGACGCTGGGGTCGGTCTCCGGCAAAGAATAGCCGTTGCGGAAGACGCCATGGGTGTTGACATGCTGGCCGGTGACGATGGTGGACCGCGCCGGCATGCAGGTGACGTTCTGGGTGTAGGCGCGCTCATACAGTACGCCTTCCGCCGCCAGCCGATCGACAACAGGGGTTCGGGCGATCCGCCCGCCATAACAGCCGAGCCCGTCGAAGCGCTGCTCGTCTGTCGTCACGAAGAGTATATTGCGTCCCACCGGATGATCCTCTCCGGGCGCGCGGCCCCGCTCAGCGGTCGGAGCCCTGAGTCGCACCCTGCACAAAATGCCGCTGGACGAAATAGCTGATCGCGAACATGGGCAGCAGGATGAAGGTGCCGGTCGCCGCCATCAGCTCCCAGCGGTCACCTTCCTCGGTATAGAACGTGCTCAGCGTCACCGGCAGGGTGACTGCTTCCTTCCTGGTCAGGATGAGCGCGTAGAGAAAATCGTTCCACGAGAAGATGAAGCAGAAGATCCCCGCAACGAACACGCCCGGGATGGTGACCGGGAGGACAATATCCCAGATGACCCGCAGCCGCGTCGCTCCATCGGTCATCGCCGCTTCCTCCATCTCGACCGGGATGGTGTCGATGAAACCCTTCAGCATCCAGATCGCGAAGGGCAGCACGATCGACAGATTGATCCAGACCATTCCGGTCCAGGTGTCCAGCAGATGGAGCTGGCGGAACATCAGGAAAAACGGCAGCACCACAACGATGGGCGGGACGAACTGGGTTGCGAGCACGCCGAAGAACAGCGTCTTCTTGAACCTCATTGCAAAGCGGGAGAAGCTGTAGGCAGCTGCCAGCGCCACCGGCACGCCCACCACCACCGTGAACCCCGAGATCGCGAGCGAATTGAGCAGCCGATCGCCGACGTAAAAGGGCCGCTCGAATATGGTTCGGAAATTGTCGAGCGTCGGCTCGAAGAACAGGGTCATCGTATAGACATCCGAGAGCGGCTTGACCGAGGTGAGGAAGATCCACGCGATCGGCCCCAGCAGCACCACCAGCAGGACCGCTATTGCGATGCCGCGCAGGCAGAGGAGGATATGTCCGCGCTGTCGCGGAGAGAGCGCCATCACCCCGCCTCCCCCTTAGGGAACAACAGACGGAAATAGACCGCCGATACGCCGACCAGCAGCAGGGCGAGCACGAAGGCGATCGCGGAGGCATAGCCCATGTCGTAGGCGCTGAAGCCCATACGGAAGGCGTAATAGGTCATGGTGCTGGTCGACTCGCCGGGGCCGCCGCCGGTCAGCAGATAGACATAGTCGAACATCTTGAACGAGAAGATCGTCTTCAGGACAAAGGCGATGGCGAGGACCGGCATGAGCTGCGGCAGGACGATCGTCCAGAACGATGTCCAGGCCGACGCTCCGTCCACCCGCGCCGCCTCCAGCGTGTCGCTCGGGATCGACAGCAGCCCGCCGATCAGCATCAACGACAGGAACGGCCCCCAGTGCCACATGTCGGTGAGAATCAGCCAGGTCATCGCCCATCCCGCGCTGCCCAGCCAGTCGACATGGGCGAGAAACGGGAACAGCGCATCCAGCACGGCATCGAAGATCCCGAATTCGGGGTTGAGGAAGAAGCGGAACGAGGTGCCCTGGAGCGCGGGCGACATGGCGAAAGGCAGCACAAGCACGGTGCGCGCAATCGAATAGCCGCGCCCGCGGCGCGCCAGCAGGAGGGCGATCAACAGTCCGAACAGGACCGCGCCCGACGCCGAACCGACGACGAAGGTAATAGTGACGACGAGTGAGTTGAGAAACGACGGGTCGTCAAGAAAGGCGCGGGAGAAATTGTCCAGGAAGACGAAGTCGGTCGGCACGCGGGACCGGCTCAGGCGCCAGTCCATGAAGCTGATGAGGCCGGCATAGCCGAGCGGGTAGATAACGGTTGCCGTGACCAGGAGAAAGGCCGGCATCATCAGCAGGTATTTCAGGTGTCGGTCACGCATCGCGATGCGCCGGCTCACACCTCCATGGGTCGCTGCGCCTCAGCCGCGATCGACCAGCTTCTGCGCCTGCTCGGCGGCCGCGTCGAGCGCTTCCTTGGGATCGGCGCCATTGCTGACCGCATCCGAGATAGCGTTGGCAAGCACCTGCATGACCTCCGGCCAGACAGCCAGCTGTGGGAAGATCCGCGAGCTCTCCAGGCTGCCCGCGGCGGCCATTTGCAACCCCTGGTTTGCTGCGTTGACCTCCTCGTTCATCATGTTCTTCTTGTGCAGCGCCACGATGACGTTGCGTTTTTCCTTCTCGATGACATTGCGCTTCTCCAGATCCGGGTTGCTGACCCATTTCAGGAACTCCCAGGCGGCCTCCTGCTTGCTGGAGTGCACGTTGATCGCGGTCGGCATCGACATCGCAAACGTCGTCGATTTGTCGCCTTTGAACGCAGGCAGCGGCGCGAAGCCCACCTGCTCCGGCTTGAGCTTGGTGTTCTTGCCGAGGATGCGGGAGCCGTAGTGCCACCACCAGCCCATGAAGAATGCGCTCTGGCCCGCGCCCATGGACAGCGAGCCGTCATACTGTTCGAAGGACTTGGCGCCTTCGGAGTTCACCTGCAGATCGTTCTCCAGCGCGACATAGTATTTGAGCGCCTCGACCGCCTCCGGTGAGTTGAAGATCACCTTGCCGTCCTGGAACAGCTCGCCGCCATTGCTCCACAATATGTTCATCCACACTGCGACGTTCTGGGCGGCTTTCGGCGAATAGTACATGCCGATGCCGATGCCTTCCTTGTCCTTGATGACCTTCGCCACCTCGGCGAGTTCGTCCCATGTCTTGGGCACTGAAAGCCCATGCTTCTCCAGCAGGTCCTTGCGGTAGAACATGAGCTGGGCATGGCCGCGCAGCGGCAAGCCGTAGATCATGCCGTCATAAGTGACGCCGAGCTGGTGCGCGGGGTAGTAGCGGTCGAGCGTCATCTTGTCCGCCGCCATCATCTCATCGATAGGCACGAACAAATCCTTGAGCCCCGGTCCCCAGTCGTCCTTGTAGTTGATGAGGTCCGGATCGGCGTCGGCCGCCACTTTGATGGCGAGGATCTTCTCCAGCAGGTTGCGGAAGGGGATGAATTCGAACTCGACCTCGATCCCTGTCAGGTCCGTGAACTCCTGGACCCTCGCTTCGTGGCCTTCATACTGGCCGGCCACCGGGGCCAGCTATGTGAGCTTGGTCCCGGCATAAGGCTTGCCGGGCTTGAGGCCGTATGGCAGCGCGTCAGCGGCATGCGCTAGGGTCGCGCCGCAAAGCAGTCCAGCCGCGACCGCGCCGGTCAGCAAGGTGCCTATCAGCGTCCTTCGGGTTGTTAGCATGGTCTCCTCCGACAGATGTTGTTCCGACAACCAGACGGGTTTCCGGACTCAACTCCGCCCAGCTCATGAAGGCGACCCTCCATCGGAGGGCCCTCGGCCCGGATGTCGTCTCCGAGTAAGTTGCACAATTGAATCGGAGGCCGCTAGCTTTTTTTGCATGCGTATGCAATTTTCCTTGCGCCGTGAGTTGCCCGGCACCGCCGCGGCAGCTACCGAATGATCGCGCAGGGAACCGGAGAGTGGGATGGCGACGATCTCGTTGCGCAATCTGACCAAGCGATGGGGCGATGTCGTCGCGGTAGATGACCAGTCCCTGGAGATCGCCGACACCGAATTCCTGGTCCTGTTGGGACCGTCCGGGTGCGGCAAGACCACGACGATGCGGATGATCGCCGGGCTGGAGGAGCCGACCGAGGGCGAGGTCTGGATCGGTGATCGCATGGTCAATGACGCGCTGCCGAAGGACCGGGACGTCGCAATGGTGTTCCAGAATTACGGCCTCTACCCGCATATGACCGTGTATGGAAACATCGCCTATCCGCTGAAGGTCCGACGCACGCCGGTCGCCGAAATCCGCGAGCGTGTGCGCGCGGCGGCGGAGAAGGTGCAGCTAGGCGACCTGCTCGAGCGCAAGCCCCGCGAGCTGTCGGGCGGTCAGCGCCAGCGCGTCGCGCTTGCGCGGGCCATTGTACGCCGCCCGCAGGTCTTCCTGATGGACGAACCGTTGTCGAATCTCGACGCCAAGCTCCGGGTCACCATGCGGGCCGAATTGAAGCATCTCAGCCACGAGCTCCAGATCACCACGGTCTATGTCACCCACGACCAGATCGAGGCGATGACGCTCGCCGATCGGGTTGCGGTCATGAATCGGGGACAGATCCAGCAGCTCGGGCCGCCGGACGAGATCTATAACCGTCCGAGGAATCTGTTCGTCGCCGGGTTCATCGGTTCGCCGGCAATGAACCTGATCGAGGGCGAGGTAGCGGAGAACCGGTTCCGGGTGGGCAGTATGGCGATCGCGCCGGTTGCCGCTCCTCCGCGCCGCGGGCTGGTGCTGGGCGTCCGGCCCGAGGACCTGAAATTGACAGCCGCGGGCGAAGGCGATTTCGAGGCGCCGGTTTACGCCTCCGAGCTAACCGGCGAGAGTGTGCTGGTGACACTGGAGGTCGGTGAGTACAGGATTGCCGCCAAGGCGGACCGCCATGTGCGGCACAGAATCGGCGAGCATGTCGGCATCGAGGTCGACGCCTCGCGCATCTATCTGTTCGATTCCGCCAGTGGCGAGCGTGTGCCATCGGCGCCGCCCGATCCGCAAGGAGGATAGTCGGTGACTTCCTGGACCCAGAACGCGATGGAAAGCAGGCTCGTTCGCTATGACGATCTCGTCGCTTGCGAGGCCGCCTTCCTGGATTCCCGCACCCCCGGCTCCGACAAGAAGGAGAATTTCTGCATCATCGGCCCCGGCGTTGCGGAGAATCCCGGGCAGTATGTGCATATCGCAGAGCCGCATGGCTTCAACATCGGCGGGGCGCGCCAGCCCGGAGGCTGCGTCAACTCCCAGCATTCGCACACAACCGCCGAGGTCTTCGTCGTCCATAGCGGACATTGGCGCATCCTGTTCGGTCCGGACAGGGAGGACGGCCACATCGACGCCGCACCGGGGGATGTGGTGTCCATTCCGGTCCATATGTTCCGGGGCTTCGAGAAACTTGACGAGGGGCTGGGGTTCCTCTGGGTCGTGCTCGGCGGCGACGACCCGGGCCAGGTCGCCTGGGCGCCCGAAGTGTTTGCTCGCGCGGAACAGACGGGGCTTCGCTTGCTCAAGGGCGGAGAGCTGATCGAGACCGCAGACGGCGCGAGCCTGCCGCCCGGCGCCGAATTGGAGGAGCCGCCGTCGCCCGCCCAGTTGGCCGCCTGGGCGACGCCGCCTATGAAAGAGATGGGAAAAGGCCTCTGTCGCGGCTGCGACATGACCGCCAACACCGCTTCCCCCCTCGCAGGCGAGGGCATCGAGGAATGCGGAATCATCAATCTGGTTGACACGGCGGACGGGTTCCCGGCGGGCCCGATCGGCGGCGGATGGCCGCACGGGTTCGCCCTGCGCCAGCTACGTCTGGCAGAGGGCGCGCGCATCCTCCCGCATATCCGTTTCGAAGCCGAAGTCGTTTTCGTGCATGAGGGCGAACTCGGCGTTTCCTGGCCGGAAGGCGAAGTCGTCATGCGGCGCGGCGACACGATATCGATTCCGACAGGCATTCCTCGCAGCTTTCGGAACCTCGGGCCCGACCGCGCTCTCGCCTATGTCGTGCGCGGTGGCGACAACCCTGGCGCCCCCCGATTCGAGCAGTAGCTCGCTGCGCGCCGCCGGGGCGGAGGCTGAGGATGTCCGCTGGCGATTGCGGCGCATCCGGCGCGGGGAGCGGCGCCGCGGCGACGGCGCGACATGCCGTGACTGCCGAGGAGGTCGCGCGCCGGGCCGGTGTCTCCCAGTCGGCCGTCTCGAGGGCCTATACGCCGGGTGCGAGCGTCTCCCCCAGGACCCGCGAGAAGGTCCTCATTGCGGCGCGGGAGCTGGGCTACCGTCCGAACGCGATGGCGCGGACGCTGACTACCAAGCGCTCGCGGATCATCGGCGTCGTGATGGCGTATCTCGACAACCTGATCTATCCCGATGTTCTCGAAACACTGGCCGCCAGGCTGCAGCAGCGCGGCTACCAGATGCTGCTGTTCACCGGGTTCAAGGACCGCCATTCCGACCCGGTCTTCGAACAGGTCATGCAGTACCGGGTGGACGGGCTCCTGCTCGCATCGACGACGCTCTCCTCCGACCTGTCCGACGAATGCGCCGATGCCGGCGTGCCCGTCGTCATGTTCAACCGCATGACCGAGCACCCGCTATGCTCCAGCGTGACCAGCGACAACCGCAATGGCGGGCGGCAGATCGCCGAGTTTCTGGTTGCCGGCGGCCACCGCCGGTTCGCCTATATCGCGGGCGCGGCGATTTCCTCGACCAACCGGGATCGCGAGGCCGGGTTTCGCGAGGGGCTGTTGCGGCGCGGGATTACCCGGATCGCCTATGCGGAGGGCAATCTCGAATTGGCGGACACCCGTGCCGCCGCACGCAGCCTGTTCGCGGCGGACAGTCCGCCTGATGCCGTTTTCGTCGGCAGTGACCACATGGCGCTCGCCGTCATGGAAGTCGCCAGGCACGAATTCGGGCTCCGCGTTCCGGAGGACGTGTCCATCGTCGGTTACGACGATGTCGGCGCGGCGGACTGGCCGAGCTTTTCGCTTACCTCGTTCACTCTGCCGATCGCTCCCATGGTTGATGCGGCGGTCGAGCTGATGATGGAGCAGATCGAGAGTTCGTCGATACTCTCCCACCACCGGGTGGTGCCGGGCCGCCTGGCGGTGCGAGGCAGCGCCCGTCTGCCGGAAGGGCCGGTCCGCGACCCGGACGGCATGCTCATATGGGCGCCCGCCGGCATGGAATGACGCGGCCGGGGATGCAGGACAGCGGAGGCAACATGTTCAACACCGACCATATCCAGACGACCCATGTCGGCAGCCTTCCGAGGCCCGACGACATTGCCGCCGGGCTGTTTGCGCGCGAGCGCGGCGAGGATTTCGATCCGACCGCGTTCCGGACCTGCCTGGACGATGCGGTGGACGCCATCGTGGCGCGGCAGCGCGCTGTCGGTATCGACCTGCCCTCGGACGGCGAGCTCGGCAAGATCTCCTACGCCACCTATATCAAGGACCGATTGACCGGCTTCGACGGGGACAGCCCGCGGCGGCCGCCTGCGGACCTCGCCGATTTTCCCGACTACCTGAAGAAGCTCGCGGCGAGCGGCGGCACGCCGACCTACCGCAGTCCGCGATGTGTCGGGCCGATCGCGGTGAAGGATCTGCACACTCTGGACGAAGACATCGCCAGGTTCCGCGGCGCGCTTGCAAAGACAGGCTTTTCCGCCGGATTCATGAATTCCGCCTCACCCGGCGTCATCGCCCAGTTCCAGCCGTCCGATTTCCACCCGGATCACGAATCCTATGTGCGGGACCTCGGCGCCGCGATGCGCACCGAATACGAGGCGATCGCAGCGGCGGGACTGACGCTGCAGATCGATGCGCCAGACCTCGCGCTAGGCCGGCATGTCGTGTTCGCCGGCCTGGACGACGAGGCATTCCTCGGGATTGCCGAGATGCATGTCGAGGTCATCAACGAAGCACTGACCGATGTGCCGCGCGAGCAAGTTCGCCTGCACATCTGCTGGGGAAACTACGAAGGGCCCCACACCCATGACATCGCGATGGAGAAGGTGCTGCCTGTGCTCCTCAAGGTAAAGGCGGGGGGCCTGCTGTTCGAAACCGCGAATCCTCGCCACGGCCATGAATGGCGGGCCTGGCGGGACGCCGACCTGCCTGACGACCTGATGCTCATCCCCGGTGTGATCGACAGCACGACCAACTATGTCGAGCACCCCCGCAATATTGCCGACCGCATCCTGCGCTTCACCGACATTGTCGGGCGGGAGCGGGTTATCGCCGGAACCGATTGCGGGTTCTCGACCTTCGCGGGATATGGTGTTGTGGATCCCGACATTGTGTTCGCAAAACTCCGGGCCCTCGCCGAGGGCGCGGCAATCGCCAGCGATGAGTTGTTCTGAAGGCGGCGGTTGCCATCATGCCGTCAGGCCGAACCGGAAGCCGTGTTCCGGCCCTCCATACCCGCTGACGCGCTCCCGCCCGGCGGGGACTGGCGGCCTTGCCATGCAAGAACCGCCCTGCCCCAGGCGGCGCTGCCTGTCAGAGCGCCAGGGCTTTCTGCAGCGCCGGGCGTTCTTTCAGGCGGTCCACATAGGCCTGGAGATGCGGCATGTCCGAGTAATCGATGCCGAAACGCTCGCACATGAGGCAGGCATGGCCGGTGATCGTGTCGGCGGCCGTGAACGCTCCCGCGAGATAGTCCTGCCCTTCCATATGGGCGTCTATCGCTCGGACCGTGCGCGTCATCAACCTGAGCGCGCGCGTTGCGTGTTCCTCGGACCGGCGCTCGGGCTTCAGAAGAATGGTCTCCACAACATAGTTGTTCATGGGCCCCATGATCATGCCTTCGCCGTAATGCAGCCATTGCAGATAGTCCGGAAAGGCCGGCGATGAGGCTTCGGGCGCCAGCCGCCCATCGCCATGGCGAGCAACCAGATATTCCGCGATGGCCGCGCTTTCGAAGATCCGCACATCGCCATCCACAAGAACCGGCACACGGCCGTTCGGGCTGATAGCCAGAAATTCCGGCGCGCGCATGGCGGGATCGCCGAGCTTGCTGAAGCGCTCGAGCTCGAATTCGATCCCCAACTCGTACATCAGCCATGCCGAGCGGACGGCGCGGGTATTGGGTGCGAAGTAGAGTTTCATGATTTCCTCTTTCGTTTGTGACAGTTACACAGCCCGATGCGTTGCATGGCGTTCATGCCAGGATCGGGGCTGTCTCCATGAAGGCGGCGGTCGCGTCGAAATTCCGTATCCCGGCATCGGACCCGAGCCCGGTCGCCACCAGCGCGCCCGCAGCCGAACCCAGGCGGCAGGCGCGGTCCGCGTCCCATCCCCTCGCCAGCCCGGCGATGAAGCCGGCGCAATAGGCGTCCCCACAGCCGGTCGTGTCCACGACCTCGACCGCGAAGGCCGGAATCCGGAAAACGCCGTCCGGCCCCGCGAAGAGCGAGCCGTCCGCTCCGCATTTTACGATGCAGGCCCCGGCGCCCCGGTCGAGGAAGAACGCTGCGGCATCCTCCGCCGCCGCCCGTCCGGACAGCGCCGCGGCCTCTTCCAAGCTCGGCATGAAATAGTCGATATGCGGCAGGCAGGGCGCCACGATGCCCAGGGCGTCCGGGCCGGGCGCGATCAGGTCGAAGGTGGTCACGCAGCCCCGCGTTTTCGCTGCGCGCAGCAGGGCGGCCGTTGGCGCGCCGTCCATGCGCGCCAGCAGGCCGCTGCCGCCCATATGCACGAACCGCGCGCAACAGATGGTGTCGCGGTCGGCCTCGTCCACCCACATATGGTCGGACGCGCCGCGCTGGTGGAGCGCCGGGCGCTCGCCGTTCGGGCGGATGTTCAGGATTGTCGCGGAGGTCGGCGCGCCGGGAATGCGGCGCATGGTCGTGCAGTCGATGCCGTGGCGGCGATAAACATCGAGGATGAAATCCCCCTTCTCGTCTTCGCCGACGGCCCCAGCGACGAGGACCTGCAATCCGAGTTTGGCGCAGTCGATGGCGGTCCCGGCGGCCGTTCCTGCGACCGTCAGGCGAATCTCGTCGATGAAGGCGACGCCGCCAGCCTCCGGGACGCGCTCGACGGGGCGGCCGAGTATGTCGAGGATCGTCAGGCCGACACAGGCGACATCGGGGGCCATCGGGTTCCTCCCGCTACCGGCTTTGCAGATAGAGGCCGAAGAGATGCGCCGAGCCGATGGCGATACAGGCAGCCACGATCAGGATGGCGAGCACGATCGCTGCGGCCCTCCAGAGCGCCGCCGCCGGGACGCCCGGCCGGCAAAGCGGCACGAGGTTGAAGGCAAGCCCGCCCACCACCGCCAGCACCGCCCCGATGCTGAACAGGGGCAAGGCGAAGGGCTGGAAGATCAGCAGCAGCGCCGCGATGCAGAGGCCGATGATGGCGTATTCGACGCGGCGGGCCTGGGCCGTGCTCATGCCATCTTGACGCTTGCCGCCGTTCATGGCGCGAGCCTCCGCCCGTCGGAACCGAATATATGCAGCTTGCCCGGATTGCAGGCGACATGGACCCGCTCGCCGATCCGCGCCCGTTGTCCCCGCGGCGTGACCACCCGGATGTCCGCCTCAGCGGCGGTCAGATGGACCAGCGTCTCGGCGCCCATCGGCTCGATCAGGTCCACCACGGCCGCGAGGGAGCCGGGGCCGGCCTCGGAGCGAAGCTCCAGGCTGCGGGGCCGCATGCCGAGCGTGCATCCATCTCCGGGCTTCAGCATGGCCGCGCCGCGGCCCGGCGGCGGGCGGAACGCCTGGTCCCCGACCCGAAACCCGGCCGCGCCGTCTTCCTCCGGCATGGCGGTGGCGGGCAGCAGATTCATCTGCGGCGTGCCGATGAACCCCGCCACGAACAGGTTGGCGGGCTCGGCGAACACCTTGTGCGGGGTGTCGCACTGTTCGATGATTCCGTCCTGCATGACAGCGATGCGGTCCGCCATGGTCAGCGCCTCGAGCTGGTCATGCGTCACGATCATCGTCGCCTTGCTGAGGCCGACCAGCACTTCCTTGATCTGGCTTCGCATGGTCTCGCGGAGCTGCACATCGAGGCGGCTCAAAGGCTCGTCGAACAGGAAGCAGGAGGGGTCGCGCACGATCGCGCGGCCGACCGCCACCCGCTGCTTTTCGCCTTCCGAAAGGCGGCTCGCCACGCGGTCGGCCACCTCTTCCAGATGCAGGATTTCGAGCGTACGCTGCACCCGCTCGCTGATGTCCGCCTGCGAAAGACGCTCGGCATGGAGCGGATAGGCGATGTTCTCCGCAACCGTGAGCGTCGGGTAAAGGGCGTAGAACTGGAACACCATCGCGACATTGCGCGCCCTTGGCGCCAGATGGGTCACCGGCGCGCCGCCGAGCAGGACCGCGCCATCGGTCACGGCCTCGAGCCCGGCGATCATCCTGAGCGTCGTCGTCTTGCCGCAGCCCGACGGCCCGAGCAGGCACAGCACCTCGCCGGCCTCGACCTTGAGATCGACGTCATCGACCGCAGTGAGCCGGCCGAAGCGCTTCGTCAGGCCTCTGGTCTCTATGGTCGCCATCGCCTCAGCGCCTCACCGTGCCGAAGGTGACGCCCCGCAGCAGCTGGTTCTGCAGCACGAAGGTCACGACGATCACCGGCACGAGGAACAGCGTCTCGATCGCCGCAAGCAAGCCCCAGCGCACGCCGATATCGCCGCCGATGGTCTGCGCCATGGCGACCGGCACGGTGCGCGTCTCCACGCCGGTCAGCAGCAGCGCGAACAGGAACTCGTTCCAGGTGAGGATCAGCCCGAACACCGCCGTCGCCGCGAGGCCCGCCTTCACCTGGGGCAGGCAGACGCCGAGGAACACCCGTCTCTCCGACGCCCCGTCGAGCCGGGCGGCGTCCTCGACATCGGGCGAGAGCTCGTCGAAGAAGCTCTTCATCATCCAGATCGCGAAGGGCAGGTTGAATGCGGTGTAGAGCAGGATGATGCCGATATAGGTGCCGGACAGGCCGGCGACCCGGAACATCAGGAAAATCGGGATGATGACCACGATCGGCGGCAGCATCCTCGTCGTCAGGATGATGAACAGATAGGTGTCGTTACCCCTGAGCGGGTAGCGTGAGAAGCCGTAGGCGGCGAGCGTCCCGATGGCGAGCGCCAGCACGACGCTCGACCCGGCGATGAAGACGGAGTTGAAGAAGAACAGGTCGAAGCCCGTATCCACCGCCGAGGCGCCCTTGATATAGGCGCGCGAAAACACGCTGACGAAATTCTCCAATGTCGGCGTGAACAGGAATTTCGGCGGCACCGCCAGCGCATCATTGTGCGTCTTGAAGGCGGTCATGATAATCCAGAGCACCGGGAAGAAGTAAATCAGCGAGACCACGGCGGCGAAGGCCGTGCGGCCCCAGCCGGCTTCTCCCACGCCGCGCCCTCTTCCTCCCGCCGCCATGCCTCAAGCCTCCGCGTTGCGCTGCTTGACGAAATAGAGATACAGATTGGTCAACACGATGACGATGAACAGCAGGATATAGGCAAGCGCCGATGATTGGCTCGTCTTGAAATACTGGAATGCGAGGCGATAGACATAAACGGCGATCGTCTCGGTGGAGGTTCCGGGTCCGCCTTCGGTAATCAGGAAAACAATGTCGAACAGTTTGAAGGCTTCGATGGTCCGGAACAGCAAGGCCAGCAGCAAGAGGCCGCGGATATAGGGAAAGGTGATCGTGCGGAACCGGCGGAGCCAGGACGCCCGGTCCACTTCCGCCGCTTCGTAGAGATGCTTGGGAACGCTCACCAGCCCGGCAAGCACCAGCAGCATGACAAAGGGCGCCCACATCCACGCATCGGCAAAAATGATCGCTGTCAGCGCGCCCGCCGTGCCTTCGAGCAGAATGAAGGTCTCGCCGGTGACAGCCTTGACCGCCTGCCCCAGCAGGCCGAAGGTCGGCTCGTAATAGTAGCGGAAGAACGCGCCGACAGCGACATAGCTCAGCATCATCGGCGTCAGCACGAGCATGAGCAGCACCCGGCGCCCCGGGAAGGACTTCTCGAACAGGAGCGCGAGCAGGAAGCCGGCCGCCAGCTGCGCCGCGACCGTCATCACGACCACCAGCGCGGTCGTCTGCAGCCGGTCCCAGACGGTCGGATCGCCCAGCACTTTTTCGTAATAATAGAGCCCGGAGAAGCGCGGCGGCGCCAGCCGGTTGGCGCGATAGTGGAAGAAACTGAGGCCGAAGGACCACAGCAACGGAAAGATGTTCATCACGAACAGGAGCGCCAGGGCCGGGGCGACGAGCAGCGGGCCGGCATGGCGACCCCAGGCCCGGACGACCAGCGAGACGCAGACCAGCGCCGACGCCGCCAGCGCGACCCAGAAGGCGGCATCGAGCGGCAGGAGCACAGCCGCTCCCGGGACCACCACGACGGCGAGCGCGAGCGCGAGGCGCCAATTGTCCGGAGCCAGCCGCCAGAAGCCCGTCGCCGCAGGCGCGGTTTCCGCCATCGAAAATCCCGTTCGCTAAGGAGTTTGCAGGCGAGTGCCGGCGGCGTTTCCGCCGCCGGTCGCCGGTATGCCGCCTATTCGATGCGGCCGGCCTCGATCAACAGGTCCTGCTGGAAGCCCGCAATCGAGTCCAACGCTTCCCTAGCGGTTTTCTGCCCGGTAATCGCCTTGTCGAATTCCTCCTGCTGCTGGACCAGCAGCTCGAAGAATTCAGGGATATGCCAGACGTCCTTCTGCCAGTCGAGGCTCGGACCGAAGGCGTGGTTCCAGGGCCTGTAGCTCGCATAGTCGGCGGAGCCGAACACGCTCTTGCGCCCGCTCTGCCCGCCGGCCTGCGCGAACTGCGTCTGGATCTCCTCGGACAGCCACCATTTGACGAAATCGACCGCTTCCTTGTTGACCGTGTCGGAGTTCCATGTGGTCAGCACGAAAGGCTGCCCGCCGATGTTCGACCAGCGGGAAATGCTGCCATCCTCCATCTTGAGGCCGGGCATACGCGCAAACGCCGCCTGTTCGGCAACCTTGGAGGTCGCGGGCGTGATCGCCGACTCGCCGAAGCCGATCCACTGGATGATCCAGGCGACCTTGCCCTCGCGGAACAGCTCATCGACCTTGAAGATGTCCATCGTCCCGGTCTTCACCACCGGCGGCATGTGCTGCAGCATCGCGAGATAGTGTTCGAGCCCGGCCACGGACTCGTCCGAATTGACCACGCCTTCCGCCTGGGCCTTGGGCTCGCCGGTCTCGTCCCAGATATCGCCGCCATGCTGCCAGATGAAGCCGTTCACCTGCATGGAGGAGAAGTCATAGGCCTTCCCGGCCTGATAGGCGATGCCGTAGAAGTCATCGTCGAGCGCCTGGCCCGCCAGCATGTCACCCGACTTGCGCCGGAAGAAGGCGCCGAAATCATCCACCATGCCCCAATGGGCTTCGTTCATCTCTTCCGGCGTGCAAGGCAGCGCATAGCCGAACTGCTTTTCGAACGCAGCCCGCTCGCCCTCATCGCAGAACAGGTCCTTGCGGTAATAGACCACCAGCACATCCGGCATCTGCGGGAAGCCGTAATAGTTGTCCGACTTGTGCGGATAGGTCGAATAG
>LXNI01001061.1_pt1 | contig 26591 bp, 22 predicted proteins | sample 809091 | NCBI WGS metagenome assembly LXNI01 (sample SAMN04870527, study PRJNA318959) | sponge metagenome | biome: 01000161; feature: marine sponge reef; material: water | host: Sarcotragus foetidus | place: Greece: Milos, Mediterranean Sea | collected 2013-05-29 | depth 5-7 m | reverse complement strand
CACATGGACCCGCAGGTCAACTACACCAACGACGCCACCGCCTACTACCTCAAGCACCAGGCCGAGGCGCTCATCGAGCTGATGCCCGCGCTGCGCGGGGTGCGGTTCATGCGCATCTGGTCGGGTCTCGCCGACATGACCCCGGACATGGCGCCGATCATGGAGGGTCACCTGGCCTACGACGACCTCTACCTCGACGCGGGCTGGGGATATTTCGGCTTCAAGTCGGGCCCCGTGGCGGGCAAGTACATGGCGGACTACATGGCCACGGGCGAACGGCCGGAGATCCTCGAGGCGTTTCAGCTGAAACGCTTCCTGGAGGGCCGGTATTCGGGCGAGACGGCGGCGGTCATGAAATACGGGCATTGGGACTGATGGACGGGGCGAGATGACCTTCCGGCTGACTTGCCCCGTCTGCGGCAAGCGCGACGTGTACGAGTTCACCTTCGGGGGGCAGGAGCGGGGGCCGCGCCCGGAGCAGGAGGGCTTGAGCGCTGAAGAGCACTTCCGCTGGACGCAGTACCGGATGATCCCGTACGGAGCGCAGACGCCGCCGCAGCAGGAGTGGTGGTACCACGGCCAGGGATGCGGGGTCTGGTTCCGGACGACGCGGGATCCGGGGACGAACCGCGAGGTGGAGGGTGGTGGCGATGAGTGAAGGGACCCCGGTCGAGGGTGGACTGCCGCCCGGACGCCTGCCGCCCGGACGCCTGCCGCCCGGCCCGACCTGCCGCGTCGACTTTGCCCGGCCGCTCGACTTCACCTTCCTCGGCCGGGGCGTGCGCGGGTTCGCGGGCGACACTGTGGCCTCCGCGCTCTTCGCCGCCGGTGTTCGGACCTTCGGGCGCAGCCTCAAGTACCACCGGCCCCGTGGTCTGTACAGCCTGGAGGGCGAGTCGTCCAACACCTTCATGGCGATCGACGGGGTGCCCAACGAGTGCGCCGAAACGACCGCGCTACGGGCGGGGATGTCGGTTCGCGCCCAGAACGTGAGGGGCGACCCGAGGACCGACTTCTTCGGCATCATCAATCCCTTCGACCGCCTGATGCCGGCGGGATTCTACTACCGGCTCTTCCACCGTCCGTACAGTCTGTGGCCGCTCTTCCAGCACGGACTACGGCGGATGGCGGGGACCGGGGTCCTGGATCCGACACGGGAACACAACCGGGATAGTCTGCGCGCAGAGCGCTACCTGAACGCGGAAGTCGCGATCGTCGGCGGCGGCGCGGCTGGCATGTCGGCGGCGCTCGCGGCCGCGGAGAGCGGGCTCCGGGTCTGCCTGTTCGAGCGGCGGCCCTGGCTGGGGGGACACCTGGCGTGGCGGGTGCGCGACTTCGATGGCGAGCCACTCTACCGGCGGGCCGATGCGCTGGCCGCCCAGGTGCAGGCTGCGGAGAATGTGAAAGTATTCACAAGCTCGCCGGTCACGGGCGTGTGGGGCGAGAACCTTGTGACCGGTTTCACAATCGGCGACGAGGACGACCCGTTCCGGGAGTGCCACTGGGAGTGCCGCGCGAAGACGGTGGTCGTGGCCGCGGGGTGCATGGATCGGCCGCTCGTCTTCAACCACAACGACCGTCCCGGCGTCATGCAGGCGGGGGCGGCCTGGCGGCTCGCGCGGACGTATGCGGTGAAGCCGGGCGAAGTGGTGGCGTTCAGCGTGGGCGACGACTTGAGCCTGGAAGCCGCCGTCGACCTGGCCGATCTCGGCGTCGAGATCCGGGGCGTGGCCGACGCACGCGAAGCCGGGCGGCAGGACCCCGAGCTCGTCGCCGCACTCGAGGACCGGGGGATCCCCGTGCTTCCCGGATGGGCGGCCTCGCGGACGATGGGCCGCAAGCGGGTCAAAGCGTGCGAACTGCGTCCGCCAAGCGGCGGCGGCTCCAGTCACTTCCAGTGCGATCTCCTCGTCGCCAACGCGGGGATACAGCCCCGCATCGGGGCGCTCGCCACGGCCAAGGCAAAGCTGGCCTACTGCGCCCACACCCACAGCTACCAGCCCGCCGAGCTGCCGCCGGGCGTCTTCGCGGCCGGAAGCATGACCGGCCTCCGCGACCCGCGGTCGATCGAGGCCTCCGGAGGGCTGGCGGGCTATCGGGCGGTCGCGTGCTGCACCGGTGGCACGGCGGTCGCGGACGCCGACGCGATTGCCCGTGCCCAGCGCGACGCCAACGCGCTCCCCGGCCCGGTCGCCGGCTGCGACATCCGCCACGGACCCGGCATCGGCCGCGGCGCCAAGGCCTTCGTGGACCTCGACGAGGACGGCACCTACAAGAACGTCAAGGAATCCGCCGCGCAGGGCTTCGACGTGCCCGAACTCGCCAAGCGCTTTGGCGGATTCGGCCTGGGGCCGGGCCAGTACCGCGTCACCGGACAGAATCTGGCCATGATCATGGCCGACCTGCGCGGCGACCCGGTCGAGACCGCGACGGCAACCACAGTGCGCCCGCCTCTCGCCCCGCCCAGCCTCGCCACGCTGGCCGGCCCCGGCCACGACGTGCACAAGCGAACCCCGCTCCACGCGGAGCAGGCCGCCGCCGGCGCCATCTTCCGCCGCGCCGGCCCCTGGCAGCGCGCACGATACTTCCGCGAGGACCTCACCTGCCGCGACGAAATCCTCAACGTCCGCAACAACGTCGGCATCCTCGACAGCTCGCCGCTCGGCAAGTTCCGCATCTTCGGCCCGGACGCCCTCCATGCGCTCCAGCGCGTCTACATCTCCGACATGACCACAGCGCACCCCGGTCGCTGCAAGTACTCGGCGATGTGCAACGACATGGGCCAACTCATCGACGACGGCGTTGTCGTGCAGGAAGGCGAAAACGACTACTACTTCACCACCAGCTCGGGCCGCGCGGGCGCGACGGTCGAGTGGTTCCGCTTCCACACCCGCCACGACGGTTGGGACTACAACCTCGTCAACCTCACCGACGTCTTCGGCTCGCTCAACATCGCCGGTCCCAACGCGCGCGAGGTGCTCCAGCGCGTCACCAGCGACGACGTCTCGAACGAGGCCTTCCCATACATGGCGTGCAGGCCGATCACGGTTGGCGACGGGGTCGAAGCCCGCTGCCTGCGCCTGGGCTTCGTCGGCGAACTCTCCTTCGAACTGCACGCCCCGTCCAGCTACTGCCGGTACCTGTGGGACCTGCTCATGGAGGCCGGCGCCGACCTCGGCATCCAGCCCTTCGGCCTCGAGGCGCAGTACTGCCTCCGCGCCGAGAAGGGCCACATCATCATCGGGGCCGAATCGGAGCAGCGCGTCACCCTGACGGACATCGGCATGGGCTGGATGTGGGACCGCACCGACACCGCGTCGAAGAAGGTCGGCGCCCCCGCGCTGCGGGCCTGCGAAAAACAGCCGGGCCGCATGAAGCTGGTGGGCTTCCGCGTCGACGAGGGGCAGGGGACCCGCGACGGGAAGTCCCCCCGCGACGGCGCGGTGGTGGTCGACGGCGGCGAGGTCGTCGGGTACGTGTGCACCACGCGCCGCAGCGACACCCTCGGCTGGCAGTATGGGATGGCGCTGGTGCGCGACGGACATGCCGCGCAGGGGGCCACCATCTCTCTCCAGGAAGAAGAGAAGCCGGGGGAGAGGGCGACGTTTTCCGCCACGGTGCAATCGCCGCACTTCCATGACCCCAAGGGCACAAGGTTGCGTGCATGAGGATCGAGACGACCGCGCGGCCCCGACCCCTGTTCCGGCGCTCCCCGGTCTCCTTCGGCGCGACCCCCGCGGCGACCGAATCGCGCGACGGCTGGACCGTCGTGCTGAGCTACGAAGACGAGCGCGGCCACCCCGGCCCGTTCCTCGTCGACCTGTCCCACCGCCCCCGCTGGGACTACCAGGACAGCCGCGTCGCGACCCATCGGCCCATGGGACTGTCCGTTCCGGAGCGCTTCGGCGGGGTCGGCGTGCACGGCCCCCTCGTCATCAACCGCATGAACCGCACCCAGGTCGCGATCTGGCACCTCGGCGAAGGACCGCCCCCGCCAATGCCGCCCGACACCGGCTTCACCGACACCGGCGACGGCCACTGCATGCTCGCGTTAGTGGGTGCGGGCGTCCCGGAGGTTCTGGAGCACCTCACCCCGCTCGACCTCTTCGACCCGGCCCGCCGCGCCCCCTTCCTCACCCAAGGACCGGTCCTGCACGTCCCCTGCCAGATCGTCACCTTCGCGCCCGACCTGGTGGTGATGGCTTGTGCGCGCGGCTATGGAGAAACGTTCGCCGAGGCGGCGCTGGCGTCCGGCGCAATGGCGGGGCTGCGGCCAGGGGGCGAGGGGGTATTCCGCCAGGCGTTCGCTCAGGCGTTTTCAGCTCGATCCGGGTAAGCCGCAGCATTGCCGAGGTCGACCAGGCTGGTCGACCAGGCCCCTACCAGTCCTCTTCCGGTTCGTCCCAGGTCTGGGCCCAGAACTCGTCCTCCTCGGCCCGCGCTCGCTCCATGTCCAGCGGCTCGACATCTTCCGCGTCCACGTGGCCGCGCGTCTCGATCTGATGGACGATCTCATCCGTCACCCCGCTCCGGGCCTGGTGACGCAGCCGGTGCCGAACCCTCCAGCCGACCACGGCCACGAGCACCGCGACCGCCACGAACAGATATCCGGTCATCTCTCCTCACGGCTCCTGAAGGCGCGTCGCGACAAGCTTGCATTGGGACACGCCCCTATGGGATCACCTCCCTCTCCCGCCCCGTCAGCCCCAGCAGGTGCTCCTGGAAGTACTGCCGCCGCGCCGCATCGGTGAACTCCGCGCTCTGCCCCGTGAACCAGTGCGGCTGCTCGGGGACGACGATCAGGTCGTGTGGCTTTCCGGCGCGGATGAGCGCCTCGACCAGCTTCATCGTGGCCGAGAAGGTGGCGTTGACGTCGCTGGTTCCGTGGATCAGCAGCAGTTTCGCCTTGAGCTGGTCGGCCAGGCGCAGGCTTGAGCCGTACTCGTAGCCTGCGGGGTTTTCCCAGGGGCGGTCCATGTAGGGCTCGATCGCCCACGCGTTCTGGTCGTGGATGTCGTAGACGCCGTTGACCGCGACGCCCACATCGTAGAAGTCGGGCTCGAGGACGAGTGCGCGCACGGTCATGTAACCGCCCCACGATCCCCCGTGGATGCCCACGCGGTCGAGGTCCATCCAGGGCCGCGTGGCGGCGGCATTCTCCATCGCCGCCCGGTGATCCGGGATCTCGTTGCGGCCGAAGTTCCGGTACACCAGGTCCTGGTAGGCCTTGCCGCGCTCGGTGGTGCCGCGTCCGTCGACCATGAACACCACGAAGCCCAGCTGGGCCAGCGCCGCCTGGCTGAGGCCGCGCCCGTCGGTGAAGGTCTTGGGGACCCAGCTGATGAAGGGGCCGTTGTAGACGTAGTCGATGACGGGGTACTTGTTGGCGGGGTCGAAGTCGTGCGGCTTGTAGATCACCCCGTAGAGGTCGGTTTCTCCATCGGCCGCCTTCACGACGAACTCCTCGGGCGGGGTCCATCCGAGTTCGTCCAGGGCGCTGACATCGGCTTCGGTTACGACGTACACGAACTCGCCGTCCGTCGTGCGCACATCGGTGCGGGGTGGGCGGCTATTGCTCGAATGCGTGTCGACGATGTACGCGCCGCTGGGCGACACCGTGGCGCTGTGCTGACCCTCTCCCTCAGTGACGCGCACCACGCCGCCGCCGTCGAGCGAGACACGGTAGAGGTGTGTGTCGTACGGCCTCTCATCCTCCATATGCCCGTTGAAGTAGACATGACCGGCCGACTCGTCGACATGCACGATCCCGAGCACCGGCCACTCTCCCTCGGTGAGCCTGCGGATGAGATGGCCGTCCATGCCGTACAGGTAGATGTGATCCCAGCCGTCGCGCTCGCTGATCCAGAGGAAGCGCTCGCCATCTGCGAGAGGGCGGGCCAGCGCGCGCCACGACGGCGTCGTCCCGATTCCCTTGATGAAGGTGGGCTGCGTCTCTTCGAGGACGACGCGGGACTCGCCTGTGGCTGGATCTGCGGCAACCAGCTGCAGCGTCTGGTAGGTCCGGAACATTCTCAGGAAGAGGTATTCCGACCCGTCGGGGAGCCATCCGACCGGGCTGAGGACCTGCTCGTCCTCGCCCACATCGACCTCGACCGCCCGGCGGCCGACGATGTCCACGACGTGCAGTTCCTGGCGCGGCAGGGGGTTGCCGGCCTTTGCGTACGGCGCGTACTCGACCTCCTCGGTCTGCTTCAGCCAGTGCAGGATCGGCACCCGCTCCATGTGGCGGCTGTCCTGCTTCATCGCGGCGACGCGCGCGCCATCGGGAGCCCACATCGCCCCCTCGACGCTCCAGGCGTAGTCCTCCTCGCCGTCCTCCATGACCGGATGCTCGCGCCCGTCGAAGGTCGCGCGCACCCAGAGGTCGTCGTCCTTCTCCGACAGCAGCCAGCGGCCGTCGGGCGAGGGCACCTCCATGACCGCGGGGGCACCGCTGGTGAATCCCTCGCGCACCACGCGCGGCGCGGCCCGTGCGGCAGCCTCGGCCTCGGCGGACGGTCGGGCGCTCACCGAGTAGTCCTCGAGATCGAGCTCGAAGTGCCGGTCCTCGGCGGTGAAGCGCACCAGGCGCTCGCCCTCGCCCGCGAAGGTGAAGCTGTCGAAGGGCAGCCCCCGGTACGGCGGCTCGTGTCCCAGCACCGGGGTCAAAGCCTCGCGGATCCTCTCGGTGTCGAAGAGGGGCTCGGTAGCGCCGGTCGCGGGATCGGTGCGGTAGATCACGGTCCGGTCGGGCTGCCCCTCTGCGAACCAGAAGCTCTGCCCGTCGGCCATCCAGTTGACGGCGCACGCGGCTCCGCCGAGAGGCCCGACATCCGGACAAATGATCCCGCCCTTGATCATGCTCGGGATCTGCATGTAGCGGGCATACATCGCGTCCCGCTCCGGGTCGAGGGACTCCTGGGCGGAGACGGTCGCTGGCACGAGGACGCCGCATAGGGCGAGGAAAACGGCGGAAAGGCGCATCGGCGTGCTCCTGCGGGCTATCGGTATGCGGGGGTCTGGCTCAACCACCCCGTCCGAGTCACTATATCGGCGATGCGATTGGTCTTCCACCCCGCATCTCCCCAAGTCCTCAACACGCCCGCAAGCCCGAGGTCACAATGCCGAAGTTGCTTCGCTCAGTTCCGCAAACCACGGCCGCACTGGCCCTTGTCGCCGCGGTCGCCCACCTGCCCATGCCAGCGCCGGGGTCGGCTCCGTTCACAGCCCTGCCGCTCGCCACCCAATCGCTCGCCGCCCAGCAGGTCACCGAAAGCGCCTACGCCCGCGCCGAGCAATTTCTCCCCTGGAACGCCGCCAGGCTGATATCCGGCGACCAGGTCGTGCCCGAGTTCTTCGACGGCGACCGCTTCTGGTTCCGGAGCCGCACCGAGTCCGGCCACGAGTTCGTCGTCGTGGATCCAGGTGCCGCCACCCGCCGCTCCGCCTTCGACCATGCGCGCCTGGCCGCCGCCCTCTCCATCGCCGCCGACACGGCCTACGAAGGCCGCGCGCTCCCGTTCGAGGAGTTCGACTTCGTGGACGGCACCGGTGCCATCCGCTTCCAGGTCGCAGACTCCGTGCAGTGGACCTGCGACATCCAGGCCTACACCTGCGCCGGACCCGCCAACGCGACCGCGCCATCCGACGCCGAGCGCCCCTCGCCCGATGGCCGGTGGATCGCCTTCGCCCGCGACGAGAACCTCTGGGTGCGCGACGCCGCCAGCGGCACCGAAACCCAGCTCACCCAAGACGGCGAGGCCGACTTCGGCTACGGGGCGATCCCGGAGGGGTGCTGCCAGGAGATCACGAGCCGCCGCGCCAACCGCGAGCGCTCCCCCGTCATGCAGTGGTCGCCCGATTCCCGCCGCATCGCCACGCACCGCTACGACGAGCGCGAGGTCGAGCGCTTCCACCTGCTCGAAGCCGCAGACGGTCGCCCCATCCTCCACTCCTGGGCCTACGCGCTCCCGGGCGACTCCATCGTCCCCACCTCCGAGCTGTGGATCCTCGACGTGGAGGCCGGCACCTCGGTCCGCGCCGACATCCCGCCGCAGCCGGGCAACTTCACGGGCGGCGACACCACCTACGCCGACGTCCAGTGGACCGCCGACGGCAGCCACGTCTTCTACACCCACCGCAGCCGCGACTTCAAGAACTACAAGCTCTACCGCGTGGACGCCGCCACCGGCAGTGCCACCGAACTCCTCGAAGAAACCGGGCCGACCTACGTCGAACTCAACCAGTTCACCCGCTACGCCCCCGCCTGGCGCGTCCTGGGCGACGGGTCCGAGTTCCTCTGGTGGTCCGAGCGCGACGGCTTCGGCCACCTCTATCTCTATGACGGCGAAGGCAACCTCAAAAACCGAGTCACCAGCGGCCCGTGGCTGGTCGTCGACCTCATCTCCGTAGACGAAACCAGCCGCACCGCCTACTTCACCGCGGTCGGCCGCGAAGAGGGCCGCCACCCCTACTTCATCCACCTCTACCGCGTCGGCCTGGACGGTTCCGGCCTGCAGCTGATCAGCGCCGAGGATGCGGTGCACCAGATCACGCCGACCCCATCGGGCCGCTTCTTCGTCGACCAGTACTCGACCCCCGAGACAGCCCCGACCACCGTCGTGCGCGGCCGCGACGGGCGCACCGTCCAGACCGTCGAAACCGCCGACATCTCCCGCCTCGAAGATGCCGGCTGGATCCCCCCCGTCCCCTTCGAGGCCAAGGGCCGCGACGGCACCACCAGCGTCTACGGCCTCCTTTGGTTCCCCTCCAACTTCGACCCGGACGCAAGCTACCCCGTCGTCGACTACATCTATCCGGGCCCCCAGATCGGCGCCGTCACCACGTACGACTTCTCCGCCGCCGGCCGCGGAAACGGCCGCGCCCTCGCCGAACTCGGCTTCATCGTCTTCGCCATCGACGCCTTCGGCACGCCGCTCCGCTCCAAGGCCTTCCACGACGCCTACTACGGCAACATGGGCGACAACGGCATCCCCGATCACATCTCCGCGCTCAAGGAGCTGGCGGGCCGCTACCCCCAGATGGACCTCGGCCGCGTCGGCATCTTCGGCCACTCCGGCGGCGGCTTCTCCTCGACCGACGCCATCCTCCGCTGGCCCGACTTCTTCAAGGTGGCCGTCTCGGGCGCCGGCAATCACGACAACCGCGGCTATCACTTCCCCTGGGGCGAGAAGTACCAGGGCCTGCTCGTCGAGAACCCCGACGGCACGGACAGCTTCGACAGCCAGGCCAACCAGAACATCGCCGCGAACCTCAAGGGCAAGCTGCTGCTTCACTACGGCACCCTCGACGACAACGTCCACCCCAACATGACCATCCGCCTGATCGACGAGCTCATCCGCCACAACAAGGACTTCGACATGTTCGTCCTGCCGAACCGCAACCACGGCTATTCGAGCGAGCCCTACGCGGTGCGCCGGACCTGGGACTACTTCATCGAACACCTGCGCGGCGAGATTCCGCCGACGGAGTACAAGATCACAGGGCCAGGGAATTGAGGTTGGAATAGAGCGACCATGGCCGACGCGGCAGGGCTATTGCCGTCCGTTGGCCGTGGACCCGTAGCGCGGCGACGGGTGAAGGCCACCGTCATGTAAAGACGACTTTACATATTGTCAATCAGACTTTACATCTCGGCGACAATCATCCTGCTCCCAGCAAGCGCGCACTCATCGCGTCGCGGTGCACGGCAGCCCCCCTCAGGTACACCGCGCTGATCGCACGCGTATTGGTGATGTCGTCCAGCGGGTTCGCGTCGAGCACGATGAAGTCGGCGCTCTTGCCGGCCGCTACCGTGCCCAGGTCGTCGGCGCCCACGAACTCGGCGGACATGCTCGTCGCCGCCACGATCACATCGGCCGGCGTCAGCCCGGCCCGCACCATGTCGGCGAGCTCCTGGTGGACCGCCCACGGCGAACCGCCGTCCGTGCCGAACGACACCGGGAAGCCCTCTCCGTAGAGGCGGACAAGGTTGCGCGCCTGAATCCCGTAGGCTTCCTGAGCGGCCGGACGATCCGTGGAGTTTGCGTTCATCTCCGCGATCTGCTCGGCGGCCACCGTCCCGGACAGCCAGTCGAAAGTCTCGGCCACGCCCGGTCCCGGCAGGTTGGGGACCAGCACGACGTGCGGGCGCTCCTGCCACAACTCCACCACCTCGTCGTCGATGTCCATGTCGCGGATCCCGTGGGCGAAGGCGTCGATGCCGGCCCGCAGCAGCCCCTTCGCGTCCTCGAGGCGGAAGACGTGTGCGGTCACGCGGAGGCCGTTGGCGTGCGCCTCGTCGATCACGGCGCCGTAGAGCTCCGGCGACAGCCTCTCGTACTGGCCGCCGCGATCATCCACCCAGATTTTCACGATGTCGACCTGTTGCGCGGCCAGCTCCTGCACCGCCGCGCGCGCCTCTTCCTCGGTCGTGACCCAGTGCGGCACCTCGCTGCGCCCCGGCTCGGGTGACGTGATCCCGCGGCCCGCCGTCTGCGAGCGCGCGCCATCGGCCAACATCTCGTCGCGCATCTCGAAGGCCGCTTCACCGTCGTCCAGACCCAGGCTTACCGCGAGCGCAGTGCCGTAGTACGCCGAGTGCTGCAGCTGCTCGGTGCGCGCCTCGCGCTCGGGATTGAGGTGGAAGTGGGCGTTCACAATGGCCGGCATCACGGTCTTGCCGCTCAGGTCCATCCGGGCCGCGCCCTCGGGCACCTCCACCTCGCCGGCAGCGCCCACGCCGACGAAGGAGCCGCCGTCCACCACGAACACGGCGTCCTCGATAACGGCGCCGTCCCCCACGATGACCCGCGCGCCCTCGAAGGCGACTGCACTGGACGCCGGCGCGTCCGATCCGGCATCGCACGCCCCCGTAAGAACCACCCACGGGAAAAGGACGAAAACGCGTGCCGCCAAGCGCGCACTACTGCTGGTTCCAGACATGGCTAACCTCGCTTCGGGTTGGTGGCCGTTACGTGTTGCCGCTGGGGGCGGTCGGGCTCCGCGGAGCGCCCGCGCGCTCTACCGCAGTCTGCGGAGTTCCTACCGCACGCCGTCGGGCAAACCGTCGCTGACCATTATCTCGGTGTTTCCATCCACAAGATTGAGGCCGCCGTTCCAGTTGCGCAAAATGGCGCGCACCTGCCCGTTGTCGCGGTTGGTGATGATCGCCATCGGGCTGGTGCTGGACGGCCCCAGCGTGAACTCGCCCTCGGGCCCTGACAGGACCACGCGTTCCAGCGCGCCATTGAACTCCGCGTCGTAGGGGACGGCAAAGACGAAGTCTCCTCCGCCGAACTCCAGCGGCGTCGGCGTGAAGTCGAACGAGAAGACGATGCGACCGGCGGCACCGAACCCTTCCAGACGGTAGGGGCCTTCCCGCTCCGGCAGCACGGGCTGCGTCTCCACCAGGAAGGCGGGTTCGAGCACCAGTTCACCGTTGACCGCTCTTCCGCGTAGCAGAAGCGTCTGCTCGGCAGGCCGGCGGTCCACACGATCCGCGCCGCCCGGCCCGATCTCGGTCCGGAGCCGGAAGTTCAAGGCCTTCAGGAAGCTGTAGTCGCTGACCCAATACGGATCGCAATACCCCATCAGATCCTTGAACTGATCGGGATCGATGATGCCTCCGCCAACCGGATTGTATCCCCAGACACCAATGCTGCCATCCCTGTGGGGGAATCGCGGATCCGGTCTGCCCGCAGCGCCGCAAGGCGCATGTCGGAGGCTCATGTTGTGCCCCACTTCGTGCGCAAAGGTTTCGTCCTCACTCAACCCTATGCTGACCGGCCGGCCGATGGCGCCCAACCCGACAATCCCCGTGAGGTTGGCACGATGGAAGGCTCCGTAGTAGTAGCCCGTGCCGTTCTCCATGGTCCGCAATGCCAGGATGTCGTTGATGAGTTGCAGCCAGCCCTCGAAGGTGCTCAGGTCGACCGAGGTGTAGAAGGGTTCGTGCATCGTCAGGTGCATGTCTCCGATCGGGAGAACGCTGCGCGCAAACTGGAGCCACTCGCTATCCGCGGTCATGTCCTGCGCCCAGATGCGGATCTGTTCGCGGGGGTCGGTCCTGGCGATCACCGGAACCAGCGTCTGGTAGTGCACGGGAAGCTCGACCACGTTGAGGGCCAGTGTGCCCTCCGCCGGGACCGTGAGCTCGCTCCCCGGTCGCAGGGGCACCACGCCGTCGGGATCCATTTCGACCGACAATGTGACTTCGGGCTGGATCACCTCACCCGGGATCTCGGCGTTGAATGACTGCAAACGCCACTTCTCGTCGACCGCATCGGGAATCACATGCGGCGGGCCCATTGGGGCCGTATGGATCAGCCCCCCGTGGAGCAGGAAGTTCGCATAGGCCCGGGGTTCGTAGTAGCTGACTTCGTCGCCCGTGACGAACACCCGAAGCAGCGCCTTGCGCCCGGCGATCAGGGGAACGCTGCCGTCGAGGCGCTGGACGACCTGGTTCAGGTAGACTGCGGGTGCCGACAACCGCACGCTGCCCGGGCTGATCAGGAGCGTGGTGCGGGCGATCAGTCCTGCCGAGCGGGCACCGATCCTCGCCTCGCCGTTGTCGAGCGCCGTGAAGCCGCCACCGAGGCTGAACTCGACCATCGACGGATCGGCGACTTCCCACTCGGCGGGCGCCCACGCCGGCGGCCCGGGAATGACCTGCCCGTCCTCGTCGAACACGGCCACGGTGAACTCCCCCACATCCCCGACCTTGACGCGGGCATCCTCAGGCGAGATTTCAATCGAATGCGGGATCTGATTCGGTTCGAGCGCGAGATCGGTGCAGGCGGCCGCAAGGACAATCCCGGTCAGAGACATGAGCGCTCGTGAACGAACCCGCATCAGCGCGACCCTTCCATTGATCCAGTGCGACCTGCCGGCGTCCCGGCTCCCCGCTGTTTCGGCTCCCCTACCCATAGATCACCCGCCTGCCCGGCGAAAGGTCCAGCCCCCGTACAGCAGGCTCTGGTAGAAGCGCCGCGGTTGGATGAAGCCGGCCGCGCGAGCCAGCTCCACGACCCGTTCCGGAGTAGCGAAGTGGATCCCCTGGCGGATACGCTCGTCGAAGTCGGACCTTTCCGCCGCGCTCATCCCCCGGATCTTCCAGTAGCGCCGCCAGGCCGGCATATAGCGCTCGTGCTCCTCCGAACCGGGATCGCCGTGCAGGTCGAAGAGGACGAAGACACCGCCGGGCTTGAGCCGTGCGGCGACGTCCGCGATGAGTTCGGCCTTGCTGCCGTCGTCGGGCACGAAGTGGAGGACGTTGATGAGCGTGGCTGCATCGAACGGGGGCGCGAGCGGCACGTCGGAGGTGTATCCGTGCTGGTAGGTGATGCCATCGGCCAGGCCCGCGGCGTCCACCCGCTGCCTGGCCAGCTCCAGCATCTGGTCGGCGGGGTCGACGCCGTGGAGCCTGAGGTCTGGACGGATCCGCTTGAAGGTGACCAGCTCTATTCCGGTGCCGGCACCGACCACGAGCACGCGCGCGCCCGTTGGCAGGTCGGGGTCGATGAGCGCGCCGACCATGGGGAACAGGGTGGCGTACCCCGGGATCACCCGACGAGCGAGGGCTTCGTAGCCCTCCCCGTAGACACCGTCGAAGTCGAAGGCTTCCTCGTGCAATGAAGTGAATTCGCTCTAGTTTGGGGGGTTCCCCGAGGGGCCGGCGTGGCGCCGGGGGACAGGCGTCCAGATCCAGGATAGAAAAGATGACTGATCCACAGGCATTCAAGGTAGGACCAGCGCGGGTCATCCGGGATTCGACCACCTGCTCGCGACGAAACTTCGTGAAGACCTCCCCCGCCGTGGCGGCGGTGCTCGTTTCCGGCTCGGCCGTCTCAGTTTCCGGGGCGGCCCTGCCGGCGCCCGGATCACGCCCGCCCCGCCCCCAGCCCCCCACCGTCGACGGCGACCGCCTCAACGCGATGCTCGCCGACTTCCGCCAATTCGGCGGCACGCCCGACAACGGCACCACCCGCCTCGCCTACAGCGACGACGATCTCGCCTGCCGGGAATACGCCGCCACCGTCATGGAGCGCGCCGGCCTCGAAGTCTCGATCGACCTCGCCGGCAACCTGATCGGCCGGCGCCCCGGCACCGACCCCGACGCGCTGCCGATCATCGTCGGGTCGCACATCGACACCGTGCCGGCCGGTGGCAGCTACGACGGCCACCTCGGCTCGGCCGCCGCCATCGAAGTCGCGCTCACCCTGCACGAACGCGATATCGCGCTCCGCCACCCGCTCGAGGTCATCATCTTCCCGAACGAAGAGGGCGGGAAGACGGGGAGCCGGGCGCTGGTGGGCCGCGTCCCGCCCAGCGACCTCGAGATCGTCACCGCCTCCGGCTTCACCATCGGCGACGGCACCGCGCGCATCGGCGGCGACCCCGCGCGGATCGCCGAGGCACAGCGCGAACCGGGCAGCATGGCGGGCTTCTTCGAGCTGCACATCGAGCAGGGCGCGTTCCTGGAGGCAGACGGCATCGAGATCGGGGTCGTCGAGGGCATCGTCGGCATCCGCCGCTGGAACATCACGGTGCGTGGCATGCAGAACCACGCCGGGACGACCCCCATGCCCCAGCGCCGCGACGCCCTCGTCGCCGCTGCCGACCTGATCCGCGCCGTCAACGAGGTCGCGAACACCATGCCGGGCAGGCAGGTCGCCACGGTCGGCAGGATCGAGGCCGTGCCGGGGGCGCCGAACGTCGTGCCGGGCGAGGTGCGGGCCACGCTCGAGATCCGCGACCTCGAGATGAGCAAGATCGCTCTCGTCTTCACCGAAATCGAACGGCGGGCTCGCGCGGTCGAGGAGGCCCGCGGCGTCACCATCGCCCTCGATCACTTCTACGAAAGCCTCGCCGCACCCACCGACCCGCGCTTCCGCGACATCGTCGAGGCATCGGCGAACGCCCTGGGCTACACGAATGTGCGCATGCCGTCCGGGGCGGGCCACGACGCCCAGAGCATGGCCGAACTGGGCCCGGTCGGGATGATCTTCGTGCCGAGCCGCGACGGGATCAGCCACTCACCGGACGAATACACGGCGCCCGAAGACAACACGCGGGGAGCGAACGTGCTGCTCCATTCGGTGCTGGCCCTGGACGGGTCCGGCTGAAACCGGCCGGGTCCGGCCCACGCCTCAGTCGAGGTAGGTCACCCACCCCCGCGGATCCGGCGCGATCCCCTGCGCCAACTCCAGGTAGTTCGCCTGAATGCGCTCGGTGACCGGCCCCCGCCGCCCATTGCCGATCTCGAGCCCGTCGACCGACCGGATGGGCGTGACTTCCGACGCCGTCCCGGTGAAAAAGAGCTCGTCGGCACTGTAGAGCATCTCCCTGGGCACCAGCTGCTGGCGCACGGTAAGCCCCATGTCCTCGGCGATCTGGAGGACGGAGTGGCGGGTGATCCCCCACAGGGAGGTCCCGTCGAGGATCGGGGTGACGACATCGCCGTCGATCACCAGGAAGAGGTTCTGACCGCTCCCTTCGCTCACGAGCCCGCCGGGGCCGAGTCCGATCGCCTCGGCGTATCCGTGGGCTTCCGCCTCCATGACCATCAGGGTGGAGAGGATGTAGTTGCCCGCCGACTTGGCGCCGCTGGGGATGGTGTTCGGGGCCGGGCGATTCCACGACGAAACGCACACGTCGACGCCCTTGGCGAGCGCGTCCTCGCCCAGATACGCCCCCCATGGCCACATGGGGATGTAGGTCTCGACCGGGCTGCCCTTTCCGTGCATTCCCGCCGCCCCGTAACCGCGCAGAACCATGGGGCGTATGTAGCAGCTGTCGAGTTCGTTGCGGCGAATGGTCGCGAGCGTGGCCTCGACGAGCTCGTCGATCGTGTGGGACGGCTGCATGCGATAGGTGCGGCTCGACGCCATGAGGCGGCGAAGGTGATCGTGAAGCCTGAAGACCCCGGGCCCCCTGGCGGTCTCGTAGCACCGCACTCCCTCGAAAACCGATGATCCGAACTGCACCGCGAGGCTGAGAATGTGGACATTGGCGTCCTCCCAGCGAACGAACTCGCCGTCCTTCCAGATCCAGGGGCTGCTCGACAGTTTGCCGGCCATGGGGCTACCCGTCCTTCCCGGCGGCGGGGCCGCGCAGATAGTCGTCGGTCCCGTCGAGCCAGTCCTGGCGGGGGGGCGTGAAGACGTCGACGTCGATCGTGTCTTCCAGCGCCACCGCCTCGTGGGGGACGTTGCTGGGAAGGTGCAGGACTTCGCCCGACCGCACGACGAGGCCTTCGGGTCCGCCGTTGCCGATCTTGAACTCGAGCGCGCCATCGAGGACGTAGGTGATCTGCTCGTTGTCGTGCGAATGCATGGGAACAACGGCGCCCTTCTTCAGGTAGACATGTGCAAGCATCGCCCGCTCGCCCGTGATCAGGCTGCGTGAGATCAGTGGGTTCAGCTGCTCTTTGGGCTGGTCGGCTACACGGTAGTGGCGGACCTGGGCGTCGCTCATCGGTGGCTCCTTGGGGGGCGGTGAGGCGGGCGGGCATGCACAAGGCTCGTTCGCAAGGCCCGAAATCTGTACCGGAAGCGGTCGTTTTGAAAGGCGGAGCAGCGATTTGACCGGAGATCGGGCGTCACCGCAGCTTGCGCGAATGCGTGCACTTGTTCCAATCGTGATCCTTGTCGGCGGGATTCTTGTCGGCGTGGCCGGCGTTCTGCCCCGCGGTGCGTCCGCCCAGCTCCCCGACACGGCCGGCCAGGTCGTCGCCGGCGTGGTTGTCGAGCGTGGCACGAGCCTGCCGGTCGCGGGCGCGATGGTCCTCCTCTTCGATGACGCCGGCGAGCGGGTCGACCGCTTCCTCACCAACGCCATCGGGCGGTTCCTGCTCGACGTGGCCGAGCCCGGGCCCCACTACATCACCGTCGAGCGGATCGGCTACGCGAACCTGACCACCGATCGCTTCGAGCCCGGGCCCGACGATCCCGTCATGGTCATCGACGTGCCCATCGAACCGGTGTCGCTGCGGGGGCTCGCCGTCGAGGCCGGACCGCGCTGCGAAGTCCGGCCCGAGGAAGGACGCGCCACCGCCCGCGTTTGGGACGAGGTGCGCAAGGCGCTCGCCGCCGAGGCCTGGACCCGGGAGGCCGGGCTGTACACCTACCTGCTCCAGCGCTTCGAACGCACCCTGGATCGCGACGCCGAGAACGCCGTCTCGAGTTCCGAGCCTCTCGCGGAGGCTCGCGACGCGGCGTTCTACTCCACCGAGATCGAGAAGCTGGCGGACCAGGGATTTGTCCAGGCGGAGGGGGACTCCGCCAGCGTGTACTATGCGCCTGACGCCGAGGCGCTGCTCTCGGATCCCTTCCTGGACACCCACTGCTTCGGTGTCACCGCGCCGATGAACGGTCAGGTCGGCCTCACCTTCGAGCCGATCGCGGGCCGCAATGTGCCCGAGATCCATGGCGTCCTCTGGGTGGACGAGGCAACGGCCGAGCTGGACCGGCTGGTGTACCTCTACACGAACCTGATCCGCTCCAGCGAGTTGGGAGAGCCCGGCGGCGAAGTCTACTTCACGCGCCTTCCGGACGGTGCCTGGATCGTGCGCCTGTGGCGGATACGGATGCCGATCCTTGACGAGAACCGAAGGGGCCGCATTCGGCGCACGGGCTACCGCGAGGAAGGCGGATTCACCGAAGGGATCACCGATGCGCGCGGCCGCACGGTGCTCGACGCGGGCTCGGCCAGCATCTTCGGGGTCGTGACCGACTCCGCGGGGACCGGTGCACCGGAGGTGCCGATGGGAGTGGAGAGGGTGGGCACGCGCGACTTCGCGGTGACCGAAGCCGATGGGTCTTTCCTCTTCTCCCGCCTGCCCTCGGGACCGCACGCCCTGCGCCTGATCACCCCCGTTTTCCAGCGCCTGGGCATCGCGGCGCCGGAGACGGTGGTGGATGGCAGAATCGGCGAGGTGGCCTACGCGCGCATGCGGGTGCCCACGATGGACGACGCCTTGGCGTACTCGTGCGGCGGCGCTGCGGGCGCGGACGGTACCGCCACCGTGCTGGGACGGATCAACGGCGCGGACGGATCGCCTGCAACGCGGCACCGGGTCCGCATCGCATGGCCCGCCGCGACCGGATTCACCCCCGCCCCCATCGCCGCGCCGCTTCGCCCCGACGGCGAGCCGGGCCCGCTGTGGGAGCCGGGCCGCGACGGCTACTTCACGACGGCGGCGACCACGACCGACGAGCGCGGCCTGTTCATGGTGTGCGACGTGCCTCAGGGCTCGCGGCTTCGCGTCGCGGTGGGGCGCCCCGGCGACGGAGACCTGCTCACGCAGACCACGCTCTTCGTGCCCTCTGGCACAGGCGCGGTGGTGAAGACGCTCATCTTGCCATAGACTCTCAGTCACCATGAACCGAATTCGGGGAAAGACCGCGCTGATCACCGGCGCGACCGCGGGAATAGGCGAGGCCTGCGCGCACTTGCTGGCCCGGATGGGCGTGCATCTGGTGCTTGCGGCCCGCCGCCGCGACAGGCTGGCCGCCCTCGCCGCCGAACTCGAGCGCGAGCACGGCGAAGAACCGCTGGTGCACGAACTCGATGTGCGCGACCGGGCAGCCGTCAACGACTTCGCCGCCTGGCTCGACGATCGGGGCGTCGCCATCGACATTCTCGTCAACAACGCGGGCCTGTCCCGCGGCCTGGACAACCTGCAGGATGGAAGTCACCAGGACTGGGACGAGATGATCGACACCAACATCAAGGGCCTCCTGAACGTGACCCGCGCGATCCTGCCGCGAATGATCGCCCGCGATACCGGGCACGTGGTGAACCTCGGCAGCATCGCCGGCCACATGGTGTACCCGAAGGGCAACGTGTACTGTGCGACCAAGTATGCAGTGAAGGCGCTGACCGAGGCCGCCAACATCGACCTCGTCGGCACCCGGGTCCGCATGTCCAGCGTCGATCCGGGCATGGTCGAGACCGAATTCTCGCTGGTGCGCTTCCGGGGCGACGAGGACCGCGCGAGTTCCGTATACGCAGGCGTGCAGCCGCTCGTCGCGGAGGACATCGCCGACAACATCTGCTACGTGCTGAACACGCCGCCGCACGTCAACGTGCAGCACATGGTCGTCATGCCGACGGCGCAGCGTTCGCCGTACGTGATCGCCCGCGAAGAGTGACCAAAGGAGCCGCACAATGTTCCCCATCGCAAAGGTTCTGGGCGCCGCGGCCCTGACGCTCCCGTTCTACGCGGGACATGCCGCTGCGCCGGGTCCGGAGGGCTCCGCGGACGGCGCTCCGACCCCCCCGTGGGGCTCCCTCGGCCACGAGATGGCCGCCCGCGCCGCCGTTGCAGCCCTCCCGGAGAATGTCCCCGCCTTCTTCCGCGAAGCCGGCGATCAGCTGGTCTACCTCAACCCCGAGCCCGACCGCTGGCGCGTGCGCGAGAGCGAGGAGATGGACCAGGCCTTCGCCTACGACCACTACATCGACCTGGAAAACGTCCCCGCCGGCGCCCTCGACGCGCCCAACCGCTTCGAGTTCCTGCGCGCGCTCTACGAAGCCGGCGTGGCGCGGCCCGAGCGCGATGTCGGCTTCCTGCCCTTCCGGATCGTGGAGCTCTACCAGCGCCTGGTCACCGGATGGCGGCAGTGGCATGCCGAGGAGGACCCCACCCGGCTCGAATGGATCGCCCAGCGCATCGTGAACGACGCGGGCATCCTCGGCCACTACGTCACCGACGCCTCCCAGCCTCATCACACGACCATCCACTTCAACGGCTGGGCGCGCGGCGTCCCCAACCCGGAGCGCTTTACCAGGGATCCCCGCTTTCACGCCCGCTTCGAGCGCGAGTTCGTGGAGGCGCACGTCACCTATGACGATGTCGCCCGGTATCTCCACCCCGGACCCGTGCCGCAGGCCGCGGGTCTGGTTCGGGACCTGGTCCTGGGTCACATCCTGGAGGCCTTCGAGCAGGTCGAGATGCTGTACCGTCTCGATCGCGAGGTCGGTTTCGAGCCCGACGAGCCGGCCGACGAGGCCGCCGTCGAGTTCGCCGCCGCACGCATCGCCTCCGGGGCAAACATGCTGGCTGTCCTGTGGTTGTCGGCCTGGGCGGAAAGCGTTGACGAGCCGGGCGGTTCCGGCCCGTGAACACGGTTGCGGCGGTCGTGCTCGCGGCGGGGTCGTCGGTCCGCATGGGCCGCAACAAGCTGCTCCTCGAGCTTGACGGCGAGACCGTCGTGCGCCGCGCCGCAGGCACCGCGCGCGCCGCCGGCCTCGCACCGGTGGTGGTCGTGACGGGCCACGAGCGCGAAGCCGTCGAGGCCGCTTTGCACGGTTTGCCCTGCCGGACTGTCCATAACAGTGAGCACGCCCGGGGCCAGCACACCTCGGTCGCCGCGGGGATCGCCGCGCTGACCGACGCCGCGCTGGCCGACGACACCGCCGGGGCCGCCGCCGGGGCCGACCACACCGCCGGAGCCGACGACAGCACCGCCGCCATCGTCATGCTAGCCGACATGCCTTTCGTCACCGCCGACATGTTGCGCACGGTGGCCGATCGTCACGCCGCCACCGGCGCCCCCGTCGTGGCCTCCCGCTACGGCGGCAAGACCATCGCCCCGCCGATCCTGTACCACCGGCGCCTCTTCGGCGAACTGACCCGCATGGACAGCCGCTGCGGCCGCCAGGTCGTAAAGCGTCACCGCGCCGAAGCCGTCGAGGTGGATTGGCCGCTGGAGATGATGCGCGACCTCGATCGCCCATCCGACTATGCAGATGCCCGCGCGCAGCTGTCCACGCGGCCACCGGCTGCGCAGGCACCGCCCGCCCGCGCGGCCACCGAGGCTGCCCATGGATAGCCATCTGCTCCGGGTCGCAGCGCGGCTGCTCGAAGAGAGGCGCTCCTACGCGCTCGCCACCGTGGTGCATCGCGAGCGCCCCAGTTCGGCGAGTCCCGGCAACACGGCCGTGATCACGACCGACGGTGAGCTGCACGGCTGGATCGGGGGCAGCTGCACCCAGCCCGAGGTCGTGCGCCACGCCCTGGCCGCCCTGGCCGACCGCCGGCCGCGGCTGCTCGGGTTCGGCGCCGCGCCCGACGAGCGCGACGATCTCGTTCCGGTACCCATGTCCTGCGGCAGCGAAGGGAAGGTAGAGGTGCACATCAATCCCGTGTTTCCGGTTCCGCAGCTGGTGGTGGTGGGGTCGTCGCCGATCGCGGAGGCGGTGGCCCGCCTCGGCGGGGCGATGGGGTATCTGGTGGAGAGCCCGGACGACCTCGACGCCGCCGCGCGCGAATGGGCGCAGCGTTCGCCGGGGGCGCGGCTCCTCGCCGTGGTGGCCACGATGGGACAGGGCGACGAGCAGGCCGTGCAGCAGATCGCCGCCGCCAGGCCGGACTACCTGGGCGTGGTGGTGTCGCCGAAACGGATGGCCAAAGTGCGGTGGGTGCTCGGCCAAGCGGGGCTCGGCGAAGACGAGGTCGCCGGCGTGCACGGCCCCGCCGGGCTGGACATCGGGGCCGAGAGTCCCGAGGAGGTGGCGGTGAGCATCCTGGCGGAGATCGTTGCCGTGGGGGCGGGGAAGGGGCGCGTGGAGACGGAGGCCGCCGAGGAAGAGGCGGCAGCTCCCGCAGGCGCACCTGAACATGCCACCGACCCGGTCTGCGGCATGACCGTGCCGACGGACGGATCGCGGCCCTCATCCACCTACAAGGGCGAGACCGTGCACTTCTGCTGCCCCGGCTGTCGCGCGCGGTTCGACGAAAACCCGGCGGCGTATGTGTAGGGCGACCGCAGCACGGCCGGCGGCGACGCGAGGCGTGGGATGAGGCCCGAGATCCGCGAACTGCAGGCATCGATGCGCGGGGAGGGGTACATCGCGGAGCGGTCGATCGTGACGGCTGTGCACCTGGCGCGCGCGATGGAGAAGCCGCTGCTGATCGAGGGCGACGCGGGGGTTGGCAAGACCGAGATTGCGAAGGTGATGGCGGCGATTCTGGCGACCGAGATGATCCGGCTGCAGTGCTACGAGGGGCTGGACGTCAATACGGCGCTCTACGAGTGGAACTACCAGAAGCAGCTGCTGAGGCTGCGGATCGCGGCGGACGAGCGGGCGGCCGCGGACGGAGCGTCGTCCCGGGGCGGGCCGGACGTTGCCGGCGCGGCCCCGGACGGCCTCGAAGACCTGATTTTCGGCCGCGGCTACCTGCTGGAGCGGCCGCTGCTGCGCGCGATAACCCGTCCGGACGCGCCACCGGTCCTGCTGATCGACGAGATCGACCGCGCCGACGAGGGGTTCGAGGCGTTCCTGCTCGAGGTGCTGTCCGACTTTCAGGTGACGATTCCTGAGCTCGGGACCATCCGCGCGGCCCACCGCCCGCTGGTTCTGCTCACGTCGAACCGGACGCGCGAGATCGGCGACGCGCTGCGGCGGCGCTGCCTGTACCTGTACATCGAGCACCCGCCCTTCGAGAAGGAGGTCGAGATCGTCCGCACGAAGGTACCCGGCGTGGCAGGTCGGCTGGCGATCGAGATCACGCACTTCGTGCAGGCGCTGCGGGGGCGCTCGCTGATGAAGCCTCCGGGCGTGGCGGAGACGCTGGACTGGGCGCGGGCGCTGGTCACCTTGCACCACGATCGGCTGGACCCCGAAATCGTCGGCGAGACGCTGGGCTGCCTCGTCAAGGACCAGCACGACATGCGCGAGTTGGAGACCGGCGAGATACGGGAACTGGTCGGCGCGGCCACGGCTGGATAGGCTGACTCCCGTGGTGCGGCAACCTGCCCTTGTTCCTCCCTCCCGTGCCCGTTTAACTTGCCATGGTGAGTACTCGATTCCCCACTTCATCCTCACGGCGGGCCCGCCGCTCGCCGCTCCCTGGCCAATCGCCATGAACCCAGTGCGCCCCGTCCTCCGGCGCGCCGTCCGGAGGCAACTCGAAGCATGAGCCACGTAACGACGCACGAGCACGACGTGATCATCATCGGCGGCGGTGGGGCCGGCCTCCGCGCCGCCATCGCAATCGCCGAGGAGAACCCGGATTTCTCCGTGGCCTGCGTCTCCAAGGTCTACCCGATGCGCAGCCACACGGTGACGGCCGAGGGCGGCGCGGCGGCGGTGATCAAGGACCACGACAGCCTGGAAGACCACATCTACGACACGATCAGCGGGGCGGACTGGCTCGCCGATCAGGACGCGGTCGAGTATTTCGTGAACCGCGCGCCGGAAGAAATGATCCAGCTGGAGCACTGGGGCTGCCCGTGGAGCCGCAAGCCCGACGGGACGGTCGCGGTGCGCCCCTTCGGCGGCATGAAGATCGAGCGCACCTGGTTCGCGGCCGACAAGACCGGGTTCCACATGCTGCACTCGCTCTTCCAGACGACGCTCAAGTACGGCAACATCGTGCGCTACGACGAGCACTTCGCCACGAAGCTGCTCCTCGACGACGAGGGCCGGTGCCGTGGGTGCGCGGCGATCGAGCTGCGGACGGGGACGGTGCGGGCGGTGCTGGGCAAGTCGGTGATCATATGCACGGGCGGGGCGGGGAAGGCGTTCCCGTTCACGACCAACGGCGCGATCAAGACGGGTGACGGGATGGCGATGGCCTATCAGGCCGGTGTCGCGCTCAAGGACATGGAGTTCATCCAGTACCACCCGACGGGGCTGCCCGGCACGGGGATCCTGATCACCGAGGCGTCGCGCGGCGAGGGCGGGATCCTGGTCAACAAGGACGGCCGCCGCTACCTGCAGGACTACGACCTGGGCCATCCGCTCGACGTGAGCGACCCGCGCCACCCGCAGAAGCGCGCAATGGAGCTGGGTCCGCGCGACAAGCTGAGCCAGTGCTTCATCAAGGAGAGGAATGCGGGGCGCACGATCGAGACCAAGGACGGACACGTGGTCCACCTCGACCTGCGCCACCTCGGCGAGAAGAAGATCGACAAACGGATCCCCTTCGTGCGCGAGCTTGCCCGCAGCTACGCGGGGATCGACCCGGTGTATCAGCCGATTCCGGTGCGCCCGGTGGTGCACTACGTGATGGGCGGGATCGATGTCGACAGCAACTCGGCCACCAACATCCCTGGGCTCTACGCGGCGGGCGAGTGCGCCTGCGTGTCGATCAACGGGGCCAACCGGCTGGGGTCGAACTCGCTCACCGAGCTGCTCGTGTTCGGTGGCCAGGCGGGAACGCACGCCGCGCGCTTTGCGATGGACCATCCCGACTACGACGTGTCCGGACTGGCGGCGCAGGCGGGCGACGAGCGCGACCGCATAAGGCGGACGTACTTCTCCTCCCCCGGCAAATCCGGCGGAGAGAGGATCGCGGTCCTGCGCACCGAGCTGCACGACGCGATGGAGGACGGGGCCGGCATCTACCGCGACGCGGACTCGCTGGAGTCGACCTGCACGAAGATCGCCGAACTGCGGGACCGATACGCCAACGTCGCCCTCGACGACCACACCAACAGCTTCAACACCGAGCTCACGGCCGCACTCGAGCTGTCCTCGCTGCTCGATGTGGCGCAGTCGATGGCCCATTCGGCCATGGAGCGGACCGAATCGCGTGGGTCGCACCAGCGGCTCGACCACCCCGAGCGCAACGACGACGACTTCCTCGCGCACTCGCTCGCCTTCCACCAGGAAGACGGCAGCGCGCCGCGGATCGACTACCGGCCCGTGACGATCACCAAGTGGCCTCCGGGCGCCCGTACCTACGGCGCCGACTCCGGACTCAAGCGGGAATAGGCGGGAACGACACCATGCCCGACAAGAAAACCATCACGCTGGAGCTGTTTCGGTACCACCCCGAGACCGACTCCGAGCCCCGTTTCGAGTCGTACGAGGTCCCCTACGACGAAGACTGGGTCGTCCTCGACGCGATCAACTGGATCAAGGACTACGTCGACGGCTCGGTCACCCACCGGTGGAGCTGCCGCATGGGGGTCTGCGGGAGCTGCGGCATGATGGTGAACGGCGAGCCCAAGCTCACCTGCGCCGCGTTCCTGAAGAACTACTACCCGTTTCCGATCAAGGTGGAGCCGCTGGTCAACTTCCCCGTGGAGCGGGACCTGGTCGTCGACATGGACGGCTTCATGGACAAGCTGCAGGACGTGAAGCCGTACATCATCCGCGACGACGTGAACGACACATCGCAGGGCGAATACCGGCAATCGCCCGCCGAGCTCGCGCAGTACAAGCAGTACTCCATGTGCATCAACTGCATGCTCTGCTACTCCGCGTGCCCGGTGGTGGGCCACGAGGACGACTTCCTCGGCCCGGCGGCCCTCGCCCTCGGCCACCGCTACAACAAGGACTCGCGCGACCAGGGCCAGACCGAGCGCCTCGACGTCATGCTGTCGAGCGATGCCATGTGGGGTTGCACCTTCGTCGGCGAGTGCTCGGTCGTCTGCCCGAAGCACGTCGATCCGGCCGGCGCGATCCAGCAGGCAAAGGCGATGGGCGCCCAGGAGTACTTCAAGCGCTTCGTCATGCCGAAGGGGGCAGGCGCAACGAAGGGAGCGGGCGCATGAGCGGACAGTACCACCGGTCCCATACCTGGGCGTGGTTCTTCGAGCGCCCCGGCTACATCCGGTTCATGATCCGGGAGCTGACGAGCTTCTTCATGGCGGCTTACCTGGTCGTGCTGATCATCACGCTCGCGAAGGTCGGCGGCGGCGAGGCGGCAGCGGCCGAATGGCTGCAGGCGCTGAGCACCACCGGCTGGAAGGTGGCGCACGCGGTGGCCCTCGCAGCCACGATCTGGCACACGATCACCTTCTTCGCCGCGGTCCCGCAGGCGATGCCGATCTACATCGGCGAGAACCGCCTGCCCGCCCCCATCGCAAAGATCGTGATGGGCTACGGCCCCTGGCTGACCGCAACCGCAGTCATCCTCTGGGGGGTGCTCCGATGAGCGCGGGCGCGAGGAGTGGGGGAGAGAGCGGCCGCCCCACGCGGCCCTCCGGCGAAGCCTTCTGGTGGGCACTCTTCTCGGCCGGCGGAGTGATGGCGGCGATCTTCGTCCCGGCCTTCATTCTGGTGACTGGCTTCCTGCTCCCGAGCGGCGACGCCGCGGCGGCGGCGGAGGGCGCCGAACGCCTCGCGGCCCTCGCAGGCTGGTGGCCCGTGAAGCTGGTACTGCTGGGGGTAATCGCGCTTTCCCTCTTCCACTGCGCACACCGGATCCGTCACACGCTGATGGATCTGGGGATGCGGGGGGCCGCCGGCCTACTCAAGCTCCCCTGCTACGGCGGTGCGCTGGCCGCCACCGTGTGGGCCGCGCTGGTGCTCTGGGGGATTTAACAGCGCGCCAAGTGCCAGGGCGAGTCCCGGACAGATCTCCCATATGTAAAGCAGACATTACTTAATGTAATGTTGTATTTACATTCTGTGCCGGGGCGGGGCAGTCTGTCGAACCTACGATGTCGAGGACTCCTGCCACACATCCAGGTGGCGGGAGAAGACCTCGTCGAGGTCGATAGTGCCAACCCGCTCGCCGCCGAACCGGACGGGGAGCTCGCCCGTGCAGCGTTCGTGCCCCGCGGTGCGCCCGAAGCGCCAAAGGTCCACCGCGTCTTCCTCCGGATCCACGATCCAGTACTCCCGCACGC
>LXNI01001060.1_pt1 | contig 26598 bp, 25 predicted proteins | sample 809091 | NCBI WGS metagenome assembly LXNI01 (sample SAMN04870527, study PRJNA318959) | sponge metagenome | biome: 01000161; feature: marine sponge reef; material: water | host: Sarcotragus foetidus | place: Greece: Milos, Mediterranean Sea | collected 2013-05-29 | depth 5-7 m | reverse complement strand
GACGCTGGTTGTGAAGTTTTCGATCTTGCCCTCGTGGATGTCGAGCCGGTCGCTGACGGCAGTCTTCAAGCCAGCCACCTCTCGTTCGATCTTGTCTGCCACCATGGTCCGCACCTCCTCAGAAAGAGTATAGGCCGATTGTGGCTTAAACCCCTCGTCCACCAGAGTCTGCTGTAGACGGTTGGTCCTTGCGTGAAGTTGTGCGGTTGTTTCTGGCACTTGCCATGGTCTCCTGTCTGAGAATTCTTTGGACCAGAATACTTTCTAGCCTCTCTTTATATTCGTACAATGATCGTGTCACGTCAAGAAAATGCCGAAAAAACTCCGAGAGTGCCGAATGTCTGGCAATCAGGATGGCTTCTCAGGCGCTCATGGGCATTGGAGCCGCAAGCTCTGCGGAACTCTCTCGCGCTGACGGCTGCGAAGCACCCACCCATGGCACTCAAAGCAGGCGTGCCATTGATGTTGAATGGATCGAACTCGCGCGTGTGCTGGCTGCGGCCCGTGACTTCTCCAGCGGGACCGACATCCCGGTCCGCCGCGCTTGGGACAGTGATGAGACAGACCGCAATTGGCGCTTGCACAGGATTGGCCTCTGAGCGCTGATCTAATAGCAGCACAGAGGACCAATCAGACCCCGGGCTAACACCTCGCGCAAGGTCATAGCTGACGCCCGTGCAGAGCCTATTGCAAGATTCCAATTGGCACGCAATAACCGAGTTCAGAACGTGAGGTTTCATGCCTTGACTGATTAGCAAGTTCAATAGATGCGTCGATCACGATCAGGAATGATCACGATTGAGCGTGTTCGGCTGGACCAGTTCCGGAGCTAGGCGCAGATTCCCTATCCCGGCCGTTCCGGGCGACGTGATCCCTAGCTGGTGGCTGCTGGCCGACGCCACGCTCAAAGCGTCCGGCGCATCAACTGGTCCACCGTCAGCGCTACGATGCCGAACATCAGGTGGCGGAGCACCTTGGCTTGTCCGCGTGCACGCACGGGCCGCCCGCCGAGCTCGTCCTTGAAGTGCCCGTCGTCGCGTTCTACCGTTGAGCGCTTGTGGTAGCGGCCCGCCTGTGGCGGTAGTTGTCCGACCCTGCGCTGGGCCAGCGACTCGCGCTGCAGTTCCGCCTTCTTGTGTGCGTCCCGCCGTGAGTTGCTGTCAATCAACACCACGTTGGTCAGCAAGTCCCGCGCCAGCGCGGCCCGCCAAGGGAACAGCCCGCGCTGGAATGTCAGCTAGTGCTGTGATGCGGTTGCTCGTAGTAACCAGTTCGCTCTCCGCTGCTTGGATGGCTTGTTGTTGAATTTCCATCATCCAACACAGGGAACTTGTCCCGACTCGCGTTTCCGTCGCAAGCCCTTCTCTCTCCAAGTGCCCCCTGTCTCCCTGTCTCGCAAGTTTTGCAGCAAGCGCATCTGTTTGCTAGCATCAGAGGCAGCAGGAGGAATCGACAAAAAGGAATCAAGTTGGTCGTGCCGCATTTCGGAATGCGCCAACCTGGCTAGCCGGAGAGCTGGTTGCCAGCCCGAAGAAGCGGGTGGCCAGCGGGCGCTGTCCCCGCAGCAGGTGCCTGTGATTGAGCCTACTTGAGCCGACGGAGTGTACGATGCGGCCAACCGCCTTCTGCGCCTCATTCTTCCTATGGATCTGTACGTGTGCCGCAACAGAGGTGGTGGAGACTCTCACCCGTTGCGAAGATCTATCGGGATGGTCCAGACGTGCCGAGTTGTCCGACGATGCCTACGAGGGGCAGTCCGCTATTGAAGTGTCTATGCCATCGGGCGGGCCTGGATTCGTCACCTACGATTTCGCCGATACGGGTAAAGACATCTCAGACAGGCACAGCCTGAGCTTCTGGTGGAAGACGGAGGGTAATGGCCTGCGCGACCTCAAGATCAGAGTGCGCAACTCTCCGCTAGCTGACGGCAGGGAAGTCGCATTTGCGATATGGTCGGGCAAGACTTCTCCCAAGGGTTGGCAACTTGCAGTCGTCAACCTGGCAGAGCCTCTTGACGGATGGGCCGACCAACAGCCCAATCAAGATCGGCGATACATCACGTTCAGGGCTTCGACCGGCCAAGATTCGGCGGTTCGCCTGTTCGTCGACCACATCGTCGCCATGGATCGGACCTTTTCGTGGAAAGTTGGGGCGCCTCGGCAGGTAGAGTCCCAATTCCCCTCTGCCGGGCCCTCAGCCGACCGATATTGGCGTATCCCGATCATATTCCAAAACCACGCGACCCAGCCCCTTTGGATCTCGGTGGGAAGTGAGGCGCAAACCCTGTCGACACAGGCAATCCAACCGGGTGCCAACCATGCCATCGTGCCAATCCTTCCTGCCTTTGTCGACGGACTCATGGACACGGACCGCATTCTGCTCTGGGCGCAGGTAGCGGGCTATCGCCACACCCGCAGGCGCTGGACATCTCAGTTGCGCCAAGGCGGACTCTCCAAGACCTGGGAACAGTTTGTGTCCGCGAAACGGGCCGGTACAGAACCGATTCTCCCCGACTTTTCCTATGCAGGATACCGTTACTGCGGCGAACCCGTTCCCGACGCGACGCATCGAGTATTCGACGTCACTGCCTATGGTGCCGTAGCTGACGACGGACTGTCGGATCAGGCTGCCATTGTCAGCGCCATTGCTGCCGCCGAGGCGAACGGCCGCGGAATTGTCTTCTTCCCGCCCGGGGAGTTCTTGGTCAACACCGATGCTGATAAGAATGACGCTGGCGCGTTCACTCCCATCTATGTCCGCGGCAGCAGGATCATACTCAGAGGCAGTGGAAGCAGACAGGGCGGCACGGTCATCCGTCAGGTCAACTATATGCCGCCGGCCAATGACAACCTGCTTTATTCCTCTCCCTATATGTTCAATTTCAAGCCTCGTAATACATCCTCTCGAACCTTGGCGACGATTACAGAAAGCGCCGACCGCGAAACATTCTGGCTCACGGTCTCGGACACTGCCAGGCTACGGGTGGGTCAGCGGGTTGTGCTGCATATGAAGAATGCGGCTGCGGTCAACGAACTTCTCGCCCCGCGTGTGCCGGAAGAGCTCAGCGCAAGGCTCCGGACAGAAGGGGTTGATTTCAGGGAAGAGCACGGCATCGCTGAAATCCAGGGCAACCGCGTCCGCCTGGCTGAACCTCTCCACACCACTGTCGATCCCGAGCATGACTGGAAGGTGCGCTCCTTCCCGCTCTTGGAGGAAGTCGGCGTCGAAGACATCAGCTTTCACGGCTCGTTTCTGGAGAAGTTCGTCCATCACAAGGATGCCGTCCACGATGGAGGTTGGAGCCTGGTCAACCTCAACCGTTGCGTAGACTCCTGGGTTCGGCGCACCTCGTTCGTCAACACCAACCGCGCCATCAACATAACTGTCAGTGCGGCGGTGTCCGTCTATCATGTGACGCTTGCGGGAAACGCCGCCCATGTTGCTATCAACAGCCAAGGCAGTTATGGGACTTGGATCGGGCTTTCGGAAGACCTAGCGGGCCACCTTCATGGCGTCGGAATGAGCCACAACGCAACCGGAACTGTGGCTTGGAATGTTGATATGAGTCCGGGACAGTCGCTCGACATCCACAAGACCATACCCTCCTACGCCAACCTGTATGACCAAGTTGCGAACGGCAGGTTGTATGGCAGCAGCGGCGGAGGGGTCCCACCACACCATCTCCGGCATCTAGTCTTCTGGAACTTCAATCATGGAGGGGATGACACCTACTACGACTTCTGGAGAGGCTACCTCCGGTTTCTGAATCCCATCGTCGTAGGGTTCCATGGCAATCCAGCCCACTTTAACGAAGACAGCCTCGAGGTGCTCGAATCCAATGGCACCGCCATGGAGCCGGTATCCCTGTTTGAAGCACAGCTGAGATTGCGCCTCCCAACCATCCCTTTCTGGATTGATGATCTCCGCTCGGAATGGGAAATGCTGCGCAACACGCCGCTTCCGGATTTTCCAATGCCGGAGGCAAGTATCCAAGCAGCTGAACGCTAGAGATCTGGTGCGGAGGGGCTCGGAGAGTCAGATGTCTGTTGGGAGCGGGATGGGCGTGGCTCTCCAGAACGTCCGGTGACTCGACCGCAGTTGGCGCGTCGACAGAATTCTGGCACGGCCGGGTGGCCGTGCATGGTTCCCACAGCCCACGTCGCGGCTGCCATCCAAGCGCCCTCGCAAGGTGGCAAGAATTGCAAGTACAGCACCTCTCTCGAACATATCTGCCCAGATATGCAGTTGATACCGAACACGGAAGCTACAAGACTTCGTTGCTTGGCAAAGCGCAGCGACTCGCGGGTGTTGTCGATTGCGACAGATTGTGGGCGAGGGAGGAAACTTGCAGAAGAGTTTCGGAAGCGCAGAATCTGGGCCAGGCCGGACGAGACCGGGGCCGGCATCTTCCCTATCTCGAAGCTTGAGTAAGTCGCGTCGAGTGTCCGCCCAGCGGTGTTACCTGCCAGAATCGCGAGCACGGGCTGGCGAGCGGGTGCCCGCGGGCAATGAAAGGTTGTGCTGCGGCAAGCCGCAACTGGACCAGTCGCGCCCGCGGTGCTTTCGAGACGCCGGTCTCAATTCGCTTGGTCGGAGGGCAGTGCTCCGCCACTGTCGTTGCGCTCGATTCTTCCGCCAAACGCGGCGGGGATCCCCGAGCCCAGACCGCAGGGCGGGGAGCCGAGCGGCCCCCAAGCTGACGCTGCGGATCCGAGAAAAAAGCCCCCGTAGGGAGGGGGCCCCTCTAGCAGATTGGCGCAGACCGCATCCTCGGCGGCTTGCGCAAGCTCCAGTACCGTCTCGAGCCTGCCGAGCGCCGTGAGCTGCTTGTACTTCAGCAAGGCCCGGGACTGCTCTCGATGCCTAGCTCCAAGACTTCGGACCTGCTCATACAGCGTCTCGATCTGCTGGTGGAGCATGGCGGCGCTAGTTTCGTTCGGGGTCTCAGAACGGTACAGCTGCCGCAGTTGCCACTCCTTCTCCCACGAATCCCGCACGAGCGGGAACAGTTCGTCCTCGAATTGGTCTTTGAGGAGCCGCAGACTCTCGATCTGGCCCTCGGTCAATTCGAGGAAGCTCACCAGATCGGCGCGCTTGGAGGTGCTGCCAGCGCCCGAAACAGTGCCCCCTCCGGGCGGCGTGCCCGGTGAGTCTGCTCCCACGGTCTGACCGGCTGCGACGCAAACCGAGAACAGCGCCGTGAGCGCAATTGTTACTTTGGTCAGGATTGTTCTCCTTGTTTTTCCGAAGACGCTCTGACAAAGCGTCTGTACGCTCCATTGGACGGCTGCGAGGTCGCAACGGTTATCGTGGGATCCGGTTGGATCCCGCTTGCATGCCCTCGGAGAGCTTGGATTGCTGCCTACAGGGGGCTAGGTCGGCTGTCATTGAGTTCGGCCCGGTATCGCCGAGCCTCAGCCTCAATTTCGTGCAAGTTGTCGGCGATCTCGACCTGGATGAACCGGAAATTCCACGATATCGGAGACCAGAATGAGAGTTCATTGTGCCGGAGGATATCGTGCGAAATGTTCAGACCCCAGGTCTGCCCCGTGCCGAAACGGTAGCGCAGGGTCCGGACGGGAATGGAGATTTCGCTTTCCCAGACGCGCTGAGCGCCGCCGTATCCGTGCCAGGACAGAAGGGCCCGCCGCGGGTGGTGAGCATCGCATCGAAGCAGAACTTGGCGCAGCAAGCCTTAGTGCAGGCGCTGGATTTGGAGGAGTTGGTGGGAAGCCTCAGCAAGCCGCGTGGGTAATACGCGACGCCGCAGCCTAAATGCCGCGGAATCAATGACCTGCAAACATCTAGACTTCGTTCCCAGTAAACTGCCGCCAAGTGTCCGACCGCAGTCCGATCCGCTAGTCCGGTTCGCCGGAGCGGGCGTGGACCTACTGCAGCGCTCGCTGCCGAGCGTCCAGCTTGTCGGCCCATGGAAGCCTCGCAGCGTGCGGTTCGAGCGCGCAAGTCCCGTGCCCGCACCACTGGAACCGTCTCACTTGTGCCGCTGCTGCTGAGCGATGGCGCGCGAGCTATCCCATCCAAACGGTGAACCACCGGCACCGCCAAAGAAACGCGTCCCTAGGACTATTCCGGCGGGTCGCGACGAACGTACTTTGACAGCTACTTGCGCTGGTTTTGGCAAGTCGAATTGGTGCGCGAGGCGTCCCCGCATAGCTGCTTGGCGGCCTCGATGGTACGATGTGCACACGTTTCGCAAATTGAGCCAACTGGTTTAAGGCCTTAATGGTCTGATTGGGTTGATTCGGGCGCTAGTCGTTTCGAAGATTGCCAGTGTCGAGAGCAGAAATGTTGGGGACAACCGAACGGGGACCCCGAATCAGGTCCATTGCTACCGCAGTTCCGGACCACCGGATCAGTCAGGCAGAAGCCAAGAGATTCGGTGCCGGCTTATTCGCCGATGCCGTGCCGCATCTGAGGCGGATGCTTGATGTCTTCGATAACGCAGCGATCGCCGAGGGGTATTCCTGCCTGCCAAGACCTTGGTACGAGAATGAGAAGCACGGGTTTCAGGAGAAGAACCGTCAGTACCTTGAACACGCGGTCATCCTGCTCAAGGACGCCACGATCAGGTGCTTGGAGGCAGGCGGCGTAGTTCCTAGCGACATCGACATGATCGTCACCGTGTCGACTACTGGCATCGCAACGCCCAGTCTCGATGCTCGGCTGATGACCGAGTTGCCATTCCGGCGCGACGTCCAACGGTTGCCGATCTTCGGTTTGGGATGCGCGGGAGGCGTGCTGGGACTTGCGCGCGCCGCCGCATGCGCACGAGCCTCACCTGGCAGCCGTGTCCTGTTCTTGGTCGTCGAACTGTGCACGCTTACGTTCCGAGGTCGTGATCGATCCGCCAAGAACCTTATCGCCACTGCGCTGTTCCGCGATGGTGCCGCAGCGGTGTTGCTAACGGAAGATGGACCAGGTCCTGCGATCTCCGGATGGGGCGAATACACATGGCCTGATTCGCTTGGCGTCATGGGTTGGGACGTCGCCGATGACGGACTCGCAGTTGTCTTCTCGCGTAGCATCCCCAGCATCGTGCGCAATCACATGCGGCGAGCCGCGTCCGAGTTTCTGGCGTCCCAAGGCCTAGACCTAGCAGATATCGACAGCTTCGTTTGCCATCCCGGCGGGGCGAAGGTGCTTGAGGCCCTCGAAGGGGCGTTCGACCTCCCGGACGGGGGCCTCGAACAGTCTCGGGCGGTCTTGCGCGCCTACGGCAACATGTCGGCAGCAACCGTGCTGTTCGTCCTTCAGCGGGTCCTCAGAGAACAGAACCCGCAACTGCATTTGCTGTCGAGTCTGGGACCGGGATTCTCGGCTGCGTTTCTCCTGTTGCGGTCGACGTAGCCGGTTTCGCTCCGAATGAGCCCGCTGTACATCGTCATTGGTTTTCTCGTTGTGCAGCGAGCAGCCGAACTGGTCGTCGCACGCCGGAACCACCGAACGCTTCTGGCTAGCGGGGCGATTGAAGTTGGCCAGCGACACTATCCCGCAATTGTCGCGCTCCACACCGGCTGGCTGCTGGCGATGCTTCTCACCGTTGATTCGGAGTCGTCGATGTCGATCCCGTTACTTGGGATTTTCGTGTTGCTGGAGTGCGGACGCGTGTGGGTAATCGTGACCTTGGGCTCGAGATGGACGACGCGCATCATGGTCGTGCCTGGTGCCCGGCGCATCCAAAGCGGCCCCTACCGCTACGTCAATCACCCGAACTACTGGATCGTTTGCGGTGAGATGGCGGTCGTTCCGCTGATGTTCGGCGCTTGGCTCCTGGCACTGATCGCATCCGCGCTGAACTTGCTGGTCCTTCGCACGCGGGTCCGTGTCGAGAACAAGGCGCTGGCGGAGGTCTACGGCGAGGCATAGCCGCAATACCGGCCCGCTGAGTTGGAGGCCGAATCGACACGGTTGGGGCACGTTGAGACGATGGCGTGCAATCTCGCGGAGTTGTCTCGTTTCGCGCCACAGGAGGTCTCTCCCGAATACACGCTAGAATGGCCGCGATGGCGATTCGCGTCAACGGTGAGCTCGTACAGGACGAAGCATTAGCGCGCGAAGCCGAATCGGTGCGCCAGCGCTTGGAGCAGCTGTCCCCGGCACAGCGTGAGGAGATGGGCCTCGACGAAGCGGGCATCCGCCAGCGTGCCGTTGAGTGGGGCCGCGAGAACCTCATCGAACAGACCCTGCTGAGGCAGCAGGCATGCACGGATCCTAGGCCCGTTGACGAAGACGCCGCCGAGAAGATTTTCGTCGAGGCGCTCAAGCGTCATGGCGGTGCGAAGAAGCTGGCCGAGGCGGGCCTCGACGAAGGCGCCCTACGCGGCGATATTTGCACCCAGCTCAAAGTGGAGCGGCTGGTCGCAGCCGTGACAGCCAAGGCGAGGCACCCAAAGCCAAAGGAGCTCGCGCAAGCCTATCGACGCAACAAGCAGCGCTTCACCACCGACGAGATGGTGCGCGCTTCCCACATTGTCAAACACATCGAAAAGGGGGTTACGGAAGAGCAGGCCAAGGACGCCGCGGACCAGATCTACAAGCGCCTCCAGTCCGGCGAGGCCTTTGAGCGGCTAGCCGACGAGGTCTCCGACTGCCCGGGAGGCGGCGGGGACCTTGGCTACTTCTCCCGAGGCAAGATGGTCAGCGAGTTTGAGGAGATCGTCTTCGGGATGCAGGTTGGCGGGGTCAGCGAGGTCTTCAAGACAGTCTTCGGCTTCCACATTGTCAAACTCACCGACCGCAAGCCTGCCGGAGTGCGCCCGTTCGCCCAAGTCCAAGACGAACTGGCGCGAGAGGCTCTCGAAGACCGGCGAAGGAAGTTGGTCGAGCAGTACTTAGACGGCCTTCGGGAGCAGGCGGCCGTTGAAGATGTGCCGTCCTCAGCAACGGGGCCTTAACCCCCCGTGCGGCAGCAGCTTAGCCGTTTTGAGTCCTTGGCGTGTCACCGCCACGGGCAGCCACTTGTAGAAGCCCCATGCTAAAATCGCCTACGGCCGTGCCGGTGCAGGATAGGAATCCGCAAGTGCCAGCCCCGAGTCTCCCGGCACGCAAAGCGAGACCGTCAGTGCTCCCGTTCACGCCCAGCCCCTGCTGCGTGCCCAGCGTCGATAGGGCGCGGAGGCTGGCCGAGTCTGCCAGGATGTCGGAGTCGCGACCGGTAGCGCGCGCCGCTTCCACCGCCGAGATGTGTCGCATGGCTGGCGGGCGCTTCCTAATGGGCACCGAGACCGACGTAGGCTTCCCCGCCGATGGGGAAGGACCGGTGCGGGAAGTGCTGCTAGATCCTTTCTACATCGACAGGTACCCGGTCACAGTCGAATCGTTCGAAGAGTTCGCGCGGGATACGAATTACGTGAGCGAGGCAGAGCGCTTCGGGTGGTCGTTCGTCTTCCACAAGCAACTGCCCGCCGAGCGGTACCCCGACCTGGCCGAGGACACTGTGGCCGGCCACGAGTGGTGGTGCAAGGTCAACGGAGCCGACTGGCGCCACCCCGAAGGCCCCGATTCGAGCGTCGCACAGCGTCCCGACCATCCCGTTACTCACGTCTCCCACGCGGATGCCCTTGCCTATTGCAGCTGGGCTGGCAAGCGATTGCCGACCGAAGCAGAGTGGGAGTTCGCCGCCCGCGGCGGCTTGGAGCAGCGGCTCTATCCGTGGGGCGACGAACTCGAGCCTGGGGGCAAGCACTTGTGCAACATCTGGCAGGGTCGCTTCCCCGACCACGACTCGGGCGAGGATGGCTACCGCGGGCCGTGCCCGGTCGACGCGTTTCCGCCGAACGATCTTGGCATCTATTCCATCACAGGCAACGTCTGGGAGTGGTGTGCGGATTGGTTCGACCCGCTCTACCATGTCACTGCGACGCACTCCAATCCGGTCGGTCCACCCAATGGCACTGCGAGGGTTATGCGTGGCGGGTCGTTCTTGTGCCACGCTTCGTATTGCAACCGCTATCGCGTGGCCGCGCGCACATCCAATACGCCGGATAGCGCTACTACCAACTTGGGCTTCCGCTGCGCCAGCGATGCCTGACCGAGAGGCGCTCAATGAGGATCGTTAAGCTCCTGTCGCGAAGCTGTACTCCGCTGCTGGGATTGGCATTGGCCGCAGCGTCGCCATGCCGCGCGCAGGAACCTGAGGGTCCGGTCGGTGAGCAGGCCGATCCGGTACCGGTTGAGCAGCCGCTGCCATACAGCCACAAGACGCACGTCGCGCTGGGCCTGCAGTGCCGAGACTGCCATGCCATCGCCGATCCCGGCTTCGCAGCCGGCTATCCGGCCGAGGCAACCTGCATGGCCTGCCATACGGCGATCAAGACCGACAGCCCTCACATCCAACTGCTGGCCAAGCTCAACTCGGAAGGCACGGCCGTGCCGTGGAAACAGGTCTACCGCGTGCCGGACTTCGTCTGGTTCTCGCACGCCTCGCACGTGGAGGACGCCACCATCGAGTGTGAGACGTGCCACGGCCCGGTGGCGCAGCGCGAGGTCTTGTTCCAGGAGAAGCCCACCACGATGGCCGCCTGCATGGACTGCCATGCCCGCAACAATGCGCCGAACGACTGCGATCTGTGCCATGACCCCGGCTAGCTCCGTCGCGCCGCACCGCTGGGGTGACGCGCTTGGGGTGAGTTCGTGATGCGGCTCGCATTGCTCGGGTCCACTGGCTCGATCGGACGCAGCACCCTGCAGGTCGTGCGGGAGATCGAAAATCCGGTCGAGGTGGTCGCGCTCGCGGCCGGGCGCAACGTCATCGAACTCGTGCGCCAGGCCGAAGAGTTTCGACCGCGGTTGCTGTCGGTGGCCGACGAAGCCGCTCTCGCACAGCTGCGCGATAGCATTGCCGCCATCCCAAACTACTCGCCCCGCTGCGTGTGCGGGACGGTCGGGAATCTCGAGGCGGCGAGCGGGGTCGAATCGGATGTGCTCGTCTCAGCTGCGGTTGGCGTGGCCGGTCTGGCAGCGACCCATGCGGCGGTGCGCGCCGGGCGGCGCGTAGCCTTGGCCAACAAGGAAGTGCTCGTTGCGGCTGGCGAAGCCGTGATGCGGGCCGCCCGCGAGTCCGGCGCAGACCTGCTGCCGGTCGATAGCGAGCACAACGCCATCCACCAGTGCTTGCGAGCCGGTCGGCGCGACGAGGTTGAGCGGATCATCCTGACGGCTTCCGGCGGACCCTTTCGGCGCACGCCAGTCCAGGAGTTGCAACACGTGACGCCTGCCAGCGCCCTGCGCCACCCCACGTGGAGTATGGGCAACCGGATCACGGTGGACTCGGCCACGATGATGAACAAGGGCTTTGAAGTCATCGAAGCCTGCCACCTGTTCGGCCTGCCTCCGGAGCGGGTGGACGTGGTTGTGCATCCGCAGTCGATCGTGCACGCCATGGTGGAATTCGTGGATGGCTCGATGATTGCGCAGCTCAGCCAGCCCGACATGAAACTGCCGATCCGTTATGCCTTGGCCTTCCCGGCGCGAGAACCCAGCCCGCGCGAGCGCATGGATTGGAGCGCTGTGCCACAATTGGACTTCGAGGCGCCGGACCTTTCGCGATTCCCGATGCTGGCGCTAGCCTACGAAGCGCTGCGGCTGGGCGGTCCGTGCGGATGTCTGCTCAACGCCGCTGACGAAGTGGCTGTGGAAGCGTTCCTGGCAGGTCGGATCGCGTACTTGGACATTCGCAGGGTGGTCGAGCAGACCTTGGAGTGGGGCGCGGACCGTCCCGTCGCCGGAATCGAGGAAGTCATGGAGTGTGATCGCGCGGCCCGCACCTTCGCGCGCGGCGTGGTGGCGGGCTGCCAGCCCCCTCGGGGTGCTGGCCAGATGCCTGTCTGAGGCTGGATATCGGCGTATGGTCAACTTCATCCTCGTCCTGAGCGTTCTGGTAGTGTTTCACGAGTTGGGGCACTACTTGGCTGCCCGCTACTTCGGAGTCAAGGTCGAGAGTTTCTCGATTGGTTTCGGCCCCAAGCTGTTCGGCTTCGACCACAACGGCACGGACTTCAAGGTTTGCCTGCTTCCGCTTGGTGGCTATGTGAAGATGGCCGGCCACGCCCTGACCGAGGAAATCGCCTACGAACGCGACGGGCTCTCGGCAAAGCCGCGCTGGCAGCGCTTGATCATTCTCGCCGCCGGCCCAGCCTTCAACTTCATCCTCGCGATAGGACTGCTTACGGGCGTCTACATGTATCAGTACTCGCGGGCAGCCTATTTGGACGAAACTGCCCGGATCGGCTACGTAGCGCCCGGGTCTGCGGCAGATCAGGCCGGTATCCGAATCGACGACGTGGTCCGGTCCATCGACGGCGTGGAGACGCCGACTTGGAAGGAGTTGATCATGGCGTCGACGCTGGTTGTCGACAGCGAGGCAGCGTTGACAGTGGAGCGAGATGGGACCTCGCTGGAAACCAGCATCACGATTCCCGAAAGGCAGGGCGAGCGCGGCGTGCCCGATCCCGGATGGAGCGCGGCGCATCGCGTGGAATTGGTGGAACTCGTCCCGGGACTGCCCGCGGTTGACTCCGGGCTCGAGGTCGGCGATCTGCTCGCAAGTATCAATGGTTCCCCAATCATCGCTATCGAGCAAGTCGCGGACTTAGTGGGCGGATCGGACGGACAAGCGCTGCTGGTCGAAGTCGAGCGGGATGGAGCGCGGCGGTCTTTGAAGCTTCGGCCGAGATTGCAAGACGAAGGTTGGCGGCTGGGGATCGTGATGCGGCCGATTCGCGAGCGGATCGAAGAAGAACTTTCGTTCAGCGCCGCATTCGGGGTGTCTGTCAAGGAGAATCTCGGTTTCGCGAGCATCATCTTCCGCTCCCTCGGCAAGCTGGTCATGGGCGAGATGGCGGTCACGAACTTGGAAGGGCCGGTCGGGATCTACGAGCACACGCAGGCTGCCGCCTCCTTCGGCGTCGGCGCTCTAATCCAGTTCATGGCGCTGATCAGCGTCAACCTCGGGGTCATCAATCTGGCACCAGTGCCGGTTCTGGACGGCGGCCAGATCCTGTTGCTGTTCGTCGAATCGATACTGCGCCGCGATGTGAGCATGAAGGTCAAGCAACGGATCACCCAAGCCGGGCTGCTGTTCATCATCCTATTGTTCGGGGTGGTGATGTACAACGACCTGGCACGCCAGTTCTTCTCGCCGTGAGCGTCGCGACCGCCCAACCTGCCCGGCTGAACGCACGGCGAGGCCAGCCTTGGCCCTGTGGAATCCAGCGTGCCCGGCATGCCAAAATAGGGATTCAAGGAGCACTGACCATGTTGAAAAAATGGAACCCCGTGCGAATGCACCCGCTCTTGCTGGTCTCGGCTGCGCTGGTCTGCGCTTGGCCGGGCCACGTGGCTGCCCAATCCAAGGTGGCCGTCATCAACTTCCAAGAGGCGTTGCTGTCGACCGCTGATATGACGAAGGAGTCGGCGGCGCTCGAGGCCAAGTACAAGAGTCGCCAAGACGAACTCAATGCGCTCTCGGAAGAACTGCAAGAGATCCAAGCCAAGATCCAAACCGCCGCCGGAGCTGAATTGGCCCGTCTGCAAGGCGAGGGGCAGCGCAAGCAGATCACAGCCCAGCGGCTGACGGAGGACCTCCAGTCGGACGTCGAATTCGACCGGCAGAACATCCTCACGGCCGCCAGCGGCCGCATGCGGGAGATCGTCCAGAGCTTGCGCTTGGAGAAGGGCTTCGACCTGATCGTGGACACTTCGAGCGTGCTAGCCAGCGACCCCTTGATCAATCTGACCGCTGAGGCCACGCAGGCCTACGACGCCAAGCACCCGGTCAACTGATCGCCCCGCTCCTCTCGCATGGAATACCTTGGCGCCTACGGCAGTACGAGCGTGCTGTTCGAGCGCATCGTCAAGGCGGCGATCATCGTTCTGGCTGCTGCAGCACTGCTGGCTGGCACCTATTACATGTCCTTCCGCAACTGGCGCGAGGAGCGCCAGGCGGAGGCTTTCTTCGAGCTACTCCAAGAGCGCCGCTACGCAGAGGCCTACCGTATGTGGGGGTGCTCAGTCGAGGAGCCCTGCCGGTACTACCCGTACGAGGAATTCTTGGAAGACTGGGGGCCGGAAGCGCCGTTCGGCGAACTTACCGAGTACTCGCTTGGACGCTCCTATACTCAGCCTGACGGCGTGATCTTGCGCTACACCATCAACGGTGAGCGCGGCGACCCGCTGTGGATCGAGCTGGACCCCCCGGCGATCAATTTCGCGCCGAATTGAGCCGCTTCGCGCGCCGGCGGCCTCAGCTGCTCCGCACCAACTCCTGCCACAGGGCCCGGTAGAAGCGCAGGTAGCGCTCCGGCTCGCAGCTTTGCGCTGTCTCGGCCAGCGTGTAGCGGTCGTAGCCGATCGATGCCAACAACTGGAACAACTCGCGGTGGGGGTAGTCGGGCAGGTCGCGGATATGGACGTTGCGGATGAAGTCCTTGAGCAGGTCGAAGGCCGGCTTGATGCTCCCGTTGCGAATGTCCGTCGGATTCGAGTTCCAGCAGATGCCGACCGAGGGGTGGCCGCAGGAGTCTATGATCTGCCGCATGATCTCGGGCTGCTGGGTCTGGCGTCCGTGGACTTCGACCCAAATCTCCACTCCGTAACCCATCGCATGCTCGCCGCACGCCTGTAACGCCTCGCCGATGCGGCGGATGGTGAGGTCGCGGGGAACTCCTTCCGGAAGTCCGTTCGGGCGCACCTTCACGCCCCAACAGCCCAGGTCGTGCGCCAGCTCCACGAAGCGGGCCGTCTGCTCCACGTTGGCTCGTCTCTCGTCCTCTTCTGGAGAGTGAAACTCGCAGGCCGAGCCCAGGCTCAGCAGTCGCACGCGGCTTTGTTGGAAGCGACTGCGAACGCGCTCGATCTCCGCCTGCGACAGTCCCGGCTCCACGCCGTGGCGGTGCGTGCTGCGCAGCTCAACGGCTTCAAAGCGCGCTGCCTCGAGCTGCTCGATGATGGTCTCGATGTCCCAGTCGCGACCTACGTTGTATGTTACCAGGCCAAGCTTCATGTTTGGGTCCTCCTAGTGCGCCGGTTGGCTGGAATTGGCCCCGCAGCGCAGGCTACATTGTCGCAAACGGTGGGCCCTGCGGCGCCGCTGCCTCGGGATCCGGCACAAACCGAGGGCCGGGCTGGGTGTAGGCGTATGGGATGCACTACAAATAGTTGCGAGCAGTTTCGCGTGCGCTACATCTGGTAAATCTGCCAAGGGCTGAAGTTTCTATGGAATTGCCCTTGACACGGCAATTTTGGGGCATGGATAATATGGTGGTCGAAAGTGGTCAGGAGTAGAGCAAAGTGGTCGGTTTCCAAGATTGCCCGCTGAGACGGCCGGAACGGTCGGCACGCGCTCGCCTCCTGCCGCAAGCGTGATCGCACCATGTTCTGGGGAACAGAGACAGGCAATGTCGATGCCAAGGGCCGGTTGAAGCTCTCGGCATCGGTGCATCGCAAGCTCAGGGAGCGCTGCAGCGCGGCGGAGCGCACGCCCGGCGGCGCGGCCGACACGGACGTCTTCGTCACAAGCCTGGATGGCGAGGAGATCAAGGTCTTTCCGGCCGAGGAGTGGGCCAAGATCCTGGCGCAGATGGCCTCGGGCGAGATCGCCGCCGATGGCGAAGCGAACAACTCGCTGCTGATGCAGGCGAACAACTACGGCAAGCCCGAGAACCTCGACGGCCAAGGTCGGTTGCTGTTGCCGGCGGCGCTGCGCAAGGAGACGGATTTCACCGGCCCGGTCAAGATCCAATGGCGCAATCACCACTTGGTCGTGTGGCGCGAGGAGACCTTCGAACAGCGCATTGCGGCCAACAAGCCGACGGTGGCCGAACTGGCCTACGGCGCGAACAAGTTGGGACTGTGATGGGGGCAAATCCCGGACACTACTCCGTGATGGCAGACGAGATGGAACGCTACCTGTTCGGCGAAGGCGACCCGGTCCCGCGGGGGGCATACTGCGATTGTACCGCCGGAGCGGGCGGGTACGCGCAGCGCATTCTGCGCCGCATGGACCGCTGCCAGCTGATCGCGATCGACCGCGACGTGGAAGCCCTGCAGCGCTGTCGGGCACGGTTGTCCGAGTTCGGAAACCGCGTGAAGTATTTTCACGGCGGCTTTTCCAAGCTGGCCCAAGCAGCCAAGGGCTGCCTGCCGCTAGCGGGAATCGTCGCCGACCTCGGCCTGTCACGATTGCAGCTCGAAGACGGGAACCGCGGCTTCAGCCTGCGCAAGTCCGGCCCGCTGGACATGCGCTTTGACAGCTGCCAAACGCTGCAAGCCGACGAGCTGGTCAATCGGCGAAGCGAGCGCGACTTGGCCGACACGCTGTACTCGCTGGCCGACGAGCGCTTCAGCCGGCGCATCGCCCGTGCCCTGGTCCAAGCGCGCCCGATCCGCGACACCGCGCACTTGTCCAACGTCGTCGCCGCGGCCGTGCCGCGCCGCGCGGCGTCGCGCGTCCATCCAGCGACCAAGACGTTTCAAGCACTGCGTATGGCAGTGAACGACGAACTGGGCGAGCTTGGCAAGCTGCTCGCCGAAGTGCCGCGCCTGCTCGCGCCGGGCGGCCGGTTCGTCGTGCTGAGCTTCCACAGCGGCGAGGACCGCATGGTGAAGCAGAGTTTCCGGCAGCTTGCGGCTGCCGGCGTGTATCGGCTTCTGACACGGCGGGTCGTACGCCCGACAGAGGCAGAGGTGCAAAGGAATCCGGCCAGCCGCAGCGCCCGCTTGCGAGCGGTGCAGCGCACGGAGTTGGCGTATTCCTACTAGACGAGGATCGGTTAGCAATGGAGAAGGGACTAACGAAGAAGGCGCCGCTGGGACGGCAATCCCACCTAGGCCGGCGTGGCACGTCCACAGGGCGCGCCGCGCCCAGCCCGGCCACGCCCGGCGGCGCCGCCGCGCCTGTAGTGGCTCAAGCGCAATCGATGTCGATCGAAGGCGCGCCGCTGTATCAGAAACGAATCGACAACAGCGGGATCCGCTACAGGCACGACCCGCGGGACCGGGAGATCTGGCAGATCGGTCTCAGCGTGGGACTCTTTCTGCTGGTTCTGGCGATGTTGCTGTGGGGGCCGCAACGATTGGTGACCCAGTCCGGCTACAAGCAAGAAGCCTTGCGCCAGCGAGTGAGCCAGTTGCAAGCCGTGCGAGATGAGTTGAAGATGCAGCGCGGACGGCTGGAGGACTTGCGGCGCGTTGCGGCGCTGGCCGAGGCAATGGGGCTGCAACAAACCGACCCGGGCAGCTATAGCTGGTTCGTGCTGCCGCCAGCAGACGGCGAGGCAGATACGACCGTTGCGCGGCTGCTGCGGTCGGGCGATTGATTCGGTAGTGTGGCCGCCCTATGCCTGCCGGACCAGGGAGAGTGCTGGAGGAAAGACCGTTCGAGTGAGGAGCTAATAGTGAACTTGATGGCTAGAGCGGAGCAGGCAAGCGGCACCTTGGGGTCCGCGCGGCGGCCGCTTGGCCCACGTGCCAGTGCGCGCGTGTTGGTCGTAGCCTGTGTCGCGGTGGGTTGGTTCCTGCTCGTGCTGGCCAGGCTGGTCGACCTGCAGGTGCTCCAACACGAGCAACTGTCCGCAAAGGCGACGCGCCAGCATGCCGGCAGTGTGGAGATTCCGGCGCGCAGAGGGCATCTCATCGATCGCCGCGGACGAGAGCTGGCCTTGAGCATGCAGGTGGACTCGATTGGCATTTTCTCCAATCACGTGTCCGATCCGCGGGCGGTAGCGGCTGCGCTATCCGAGGCTGTCGCAGTTGACGAACGTGCGCTGCGCAGGCGCATCGAGCGGGGCGGTTTCCAGTGGGTCAAGCGCATGGTTACCTTGGCCGAGGCCCGGCGCGCCCGGGATCTGGGCATGAGCTTCCTGCAGTTCGAGCAAGAGAGCCGCCGCTACTACCCCTACGGCTCGGTGGCTGCGCAGGTCTTGGGCACGGTAGGCCTCGATCACACGGGCCAGGCCGGGCTCGAGCAGAGCTTTGAAAGCCAGTTGCGCGGCACTCCGGGGCGCGGCCTGATGCAATATGACGCCCGTCAGCGACGCTATGGCTGGCAGGTGTTGCAAGCTTCCAAGCCGGGTAGCGACATACTGCTGAACCTAGATCTTGAGTTGCAGTCGCTGGCGGAGCTAGAACTCGAGCGGGCCGTGCGCGACACGAAATCGCAGTCGGGAACGATCGTCCTGATGCGGCCCGACGGCGGGGAGATCCTCGCCTTGGCAAATTGGCCTCGCTTCGATCCCAACGGTTTGTCGAGAACCAAGCAGGATCTCGAGAATCTGCGCAACTTTGCGGTCAGCGCGATGGTCGAACCAGGGTCTACCTTTAAGGTCCTGACCGCCTCGGCAGCTTTGGAGGAGGGCCTGGTGAGTGTCGACGACGAGTTCGATTGCGAGATGGGTGGCATTCGGATCGACGGGCGGCGCATCCGCGACCACCACCCCTACGGCATCCTGACCATGCCCCAAGTGCTGGTGAAATCGAGCAACGTCGGCACGATCAAGATCGGCTATCGGGTCGGGGCGGAGTTGCTGCACGAGTATATTCGCCGCTTTGGGTTTGGCGCCAAGACCGGCATCAACCTGCCGGGTGAAATCAACGGACTGGTGCGGCCTTTGGCGCGATGGTTGGACTCCTCGCTAGCGTCCGTGTCGATGGGACAGGAGATTGGCGTGACCGCGCTGCAGATGGCCGGCCTCTTCGGAGCGATTGGCAACGGGGGCACTCTGGTCAAGCCGCGGATTGTCCGCGCGATCCGCGCGAGCGGCGCGGTGGAAGTGCCGATCGAGCAGCCGCCAGTCGAGCGCGTGATCAGCCAAGACACCTCCGCCACGATGCAGGCGATCCTGGAACAGGTGGTCCAGACCGGCACTGGCCGCCTCGCGCAGATCCAAGGTTACCGGGTAGCGGGCAAGACCGGCACGGCCCAAATGATCAATCCGGTCACACGTTCGTACAAGAACGGCAGGTATATGGCCAGCTTCTGCGGTTTCGCGCCTGTCAACGACCCAGCCGTGGTCGGTGTGGTGATGTTGTACGATCCGCGCGGCCAGTTCTATTACGGCGGCCGGATCGCGGCACCGGTGTTCTCGACGGTGGTGCAGCAGGCGCTGCGCATTCTGGACGTGCCGCCATCCCGGATCCCGCCGCGCCCGGCCCGGCCCGCGGGTGAAGTCGACGAGCTACTGTTAACGGACTTCATCGAGGGCAGGACTAGCCCGCTTGAGGAAGAGCCGATCTTCCCGGGCAGCGGCGATTCGGCACCGATGGCGGACGTGCCACCGCACGAGGCTATGCCCGCCGCAGTCGCAGCCGAGCAGCCTCCGCCGCCGGAGCCTGCTGTGAACGCGGTCGCTGCGAACTCGCCGCTCACGGCTCCCGACATGCTCGGGCTTACGATGCGCGAAGCCTTCGCGGTGGGCGCTCGATATGGCATCCCGATTGAACCGCAGGGCAGCGGACTGGCTCAGCAGCAGTACCCCGGGCCCAATGAGATCTTGCCCGCAGGCGACCCGCTCAGGGTCGTTTTCGGCACCGCCCAAGTCGGGTTGCGCAAGGCCGTCCATGCGGTCGGGGACGGTGGCGGATGAGACTGAGCGCGATGTTGGAAGGCAGCGCGGTTGGTGTCGTGCCGGACCTACACGTCTCTGGCCTGCAGTACGACTCCCGCAAACTGCAGCCCGGCGAGGTCTTTTTTGCGTTCCCTGGGGAGCGAGTTGACGGGCACGCATTCGTGCCCGCCGCTCTGCGGGACGGCGCTGCGGCCATCGTTAGCGAGCGCAAGGCTCCCAGCGGCATGAAGGGGCTCTGGGCTCGCGTGTCCCATGGTCGCCGCGCATTGGCGACGGCGGGACTGCGCTTCTATGAACGGCCGGATCGCGACATCAGCATTACCGCCGTCACAGGGACGAACGGGAAGACTTCCACGGTGCACTTGGTGGATGCCCTGCTCCGATCGGTGGGCAAGACCACGGCGTTGTTGGGCACGATCGAGCAGCGCATTGGCAATCGCAGCGCGCAATCGATCAACACGACGCCCGAGTCATTGGACATCGTTCGCTCGCTGGCGGAACTGCGCCAGATCGGTGGTAGCCACGCCACCATGGAGGCCTCTTCGCACGCCCTCGCCCTCGAGCGCATCTACGGCATCGAGTTCCATACAGCAGTCTTCACCAATCTCTCCCCGGAACATTTGGACTTTCACCGGGACATGCAGTCCTACGCAGCTGCCAAGCGCCGCCTGTTTGAGGGCGCCGGTTCCCGCCCGCCGCTCAACGCCGTGATCAATGCGGACGACGAGACTGGCGACAAACTGCTCAAGCTGGGCGGTTTTCGATCGCTCTCCTACGGCCGTGGCCGGGCCGCCGACGTGAGGGCCTCGAAGATCGAGGCGGATGCCCAGGGCGTCCGCTTCAACGTCACCTCTCCGGCAGGTCGGATTCGAGTCGAGTCGAGTTTGGTCGGGGACTTCAACGTCGAGAACATTCTTGCCGCAATTGGCGCTGCCCAGTGTCACGGGCTCGACGCAGCCGAGATCGAAGCCGGGCTCACGGCGGCAGCGGCTGCGCCGGGGCGCTTCGAGACCGTCGACTGCGGGCAGCCGTTCTTGGTTGTTGTGGACTACGCTCACACGCCAGACGCCTTGCACCGCTCGATCGAAGCAGCTAGGGGGATCGTGCAGCGCAAGAACCCGCCAGGCAGAGTCCTGACGCTCTTCGGCTGCGGCGGCGATAGGGACCGCACCAAGCGGGCTCCCATGGGAAGCATTGCAGGGTCGCTGAGCGACTTCGTCATGCTCACTTCCGACAATCCTCGCAGCGAGGATCCGCTAGCCATCATCCAAGAGGTGGCCACCGGCCTGAGACAAGCCAGCAGTGCATGGACTATTCATCCCGACCGGGCGGAAGCCATCAAGGGCGTGTTGCACGAGGCCCGCTGTCGCGACATCGTGCTGATCGCGGGCAAGGGGCACGAGACTACGCAGGCCACACGCGAAGGGAGACTCGCCTTCGACGACCGCAAGGCCGTTCGGGCGGCTCTGCACGCCAAGGGGTACGTCAGGGCATGACGCTGCAGCTATCCCAGATTCGCGCATGGCTCGGCCTGCCCGCCGAGGGTCCCTCCGGGACTGTCCTAGGGTTCTCGATCGATTCGCGCAGCGTGCAGGCCGGCGAACTGTTCTTCGCGATTCGCGGTCCCTCGAACGATGGCCATGACTACGTCCCGGACGCACTCGCCAACGGGGCGATAGCCGCGGTGGTTCGGTCCGCCTACCGAGGAGAGGGCCTGTTGCTGCATGTCGCGGATACTTCGCAGGCCTTGGGCCAGTTGGCTGGCAAGGCTCGCAAGGAGTGGGGCGGCACGGTCGTCGCCGTGACTGGCAGCAGCGGAAAAACGACCACGAAGGACACCATCGCGGCGCTGTTGGAGGACTTCGTGCCTGCGGCGAAGTCACAAGGCAACCTCAACAACCAATACGGCTTGCCCTTGTCCCTGCTGCGGATTCCCGACCAGATTCGCACGGCGGTGGTTGAAGTCGGCATCAACAATGTCGGCGAGATGAGCCGGCTCGCTAAGGTCGCCGCGCCCGACATAACCGTGGTGACCAATGTCGGCACGGCCCATGTAGGGAATTTCGCCTCGGTTGACGAGATTGCGGTTGAAAAAGGCCGCTTGGTAGAGGCATTGGCGCCGACGGGCACGGCTGTGCTGAACGCGGACGACGACCGAGTGGCAGCGCTCTGCGGCAAACATTCGGGGGCGGTGGTGACCTACGGTATCGAGCGTCCTGCCGACTTGCGGGCCCTCGATGTCGAGTTGCTCGGCGGTGATGGCGCCCGTTTCCGGCTCAACGGCCATCCGATGCATTCGCCCCTGGCGGGTCGGCACAACGTTTACAACGTCATGGCCGCAGCGGCGACGGCCAAAGTCCTCGGAGTCGGCCTCGAGCAACTCGCTCGACCGTTGAGTCGTCTGCGACCCTCCGTGATGCGCGGCAGCATCAGTCGGATCGGAGGCATCACGTTGATCGACGACTGCTACAACGCGAATCCCCCCGCCGTGGAAGCCATGTTGGAGGTATTGCGCGGCACGCCGGCGACTCGCCGGATCGCAGTACTGGGAGAGATGCGCGAGTTGGGGGGACGCTCGCAGGAACTGCACCGCCGCGTAGGTGCAGCCGTGGGTCGCGCCGGAATCGACCACTTAGTCGCTGTGACCGGAGATGCCGCCGAGATTGCCGCGGCATCTGGCGTCCCGTCGGAGTTTCACGCTTCTCCCGAGGCGGCCGGCTCCGCGTTGGCGGGCCTGTTGCGACAGGGTGATGCAGTGCTGTTCAAGGGGTCGCGTGGGGTGCAACTCGAGCGGGCTAGGGATATTGTCTGCGGCAGCTTGGGCGCGGCGGCTTGCGAGGGAAGGGAGGCCGCGTAGCTCACATGCTGTACGAACTCCTCTTCGAACCGCTGTCCTCGGCATTCGGGGCGCTGCGTGTGTTCGGTTACATCACCGTCCGCACCACGATGGCGACGTTCACTGCTTTGGTGATCGGGCTGTTGGTCGGTCCTTGGCTGATCCGCCGGCTGCACGAAGCGCAGATCGGTCAGTACATCCGCGAGGATGGTCCGCAATCGCACCAATCCAAGGCGGGGACCCCAACGATGGGCGGGTTGCTGATCGGTCTGGCCACCATCGTTCCGACGCTGCTGTGGGCTGATCTGAGCAATGTCTACGTCGGTATCGCGCTAGTCGCGCTGGTCGGGTTCGGAGCGATCGGGTTCTTGGATGACTACTACAAGGTCTCCAAGAAGCGAAGCTTGGGCCTCACGTCATGGCAGAAACTCGGCTCTCAAATCGCCGTGACAGTGGTCATCGGGCTGGTCTTGATCGTGCTGAGCGACCGAGGGGAGTACTCCATGGAACTCTCCCTGCCGTTCGTGAAGAACTTCCGGCCGGATCTGGTCATCCAATCGTTGCTGGGCAGCCCGCTGACGGTTCCCTTCGCTTTCGTGGGTTTCTTCGGATGGCTGTTCTTTGTGGTTGCCGGCACCGCTAACGGCGTCAACCTGACCGATGGCCTGGATGGCTTGGCCATCGGATTGACGATCATTTGCGCTGGTGCGCTGGCAGTGCTCGTGTATGTGGCCGGGCACAGCGAAATCTCAGCCTACCTCGAGGTGCCCAGCGTCCCTCTGGCATCGGAACTGACCATATTCTGTGGTTCCATCGTCGGCGCCAGTCTGGCATTCCTGTGGTACAACTCCCACCCTGCAGAAATCTTCATGGGTGACGTCGGCTCGCTGAGCCTCGGCGGCTCCCTAGCCACTGTGGCCGTATTGGCGAAGCAGGAAGTCTTGCTGTTGCTGATCGGTGCCGTGTTCGTGATCGAGACGGTTTCGGTCATCCTGCAGGTCGGAAGCTTCAAGTTCACGGGCAAGCGGATCTTCCGTATGTCCCCCATTCACCACCACTTCGAACAACTCGGCTGGCCCGAATCCAAGGTCATCGCCCGCTTGTGGATTGTAGGGCTGGTCATGGCGCTGATGGCCTTGAGCACCTTGAAACTGCGATGACGTTGGAAGGCAAGCGAGCGTTGGTGCTGGGACTGGGCAAGTCCGGCTTGGCGGCCGTTCACTTCTTGGTGGCGCGCGGCGCCATCGTTGCAGCCGCGGACGCCCGGGTGAGGAACCAGTTGGCCGCCGCCGCAGCCTCGCTCGAGCGCTTGCCGGTGTGCCTGCATTTCGGAGGGCATCCCGATTCGTTGCTGGCGGAACAGGATCTCATCGTGCCCTCGCCAGGCGTGCCGTGGGATCTGCCCGGTCTGGTGCGGGCGCGTCAGCGAGGAGTCGCGGTGTGTGGAGAACTCGAGCTCGCAGCCGACGCGCTGCGCGGGCGTGTGATCGGTGTGACCGGCACCAACGGCAAGACGACCACCGTTTCCCTGATCGATCATGTGCTGCGCCGAGCGGGTGTGTCCGGCAAGTTGGCCGGAAACGTGGGTACGCCGGTGCTCGAGATTGCCGACGATTCCCGTTGTGAGGACTGGCACGTGCTTGAGCTGTCCAGTTTTCAGCTCGAGGCCTCCTCTTCGTTCCGTTGCCACGTTGCCGCCGTGCTGAACGTGACGCCCGATCACTTGGATCGCCACAGCGACTTCGCCGAATATGCGGCGGCGAAGGCGCGGATATTGCGCAACCAGCGTTCCGGAGACAGCGCTGTATTGAATGCGGACGATCCGCACTGTCGCGCATTGGAGCCCGCAGCGCGGGGCGCCGTGGTTCGATTCGGGGTCCAGTGCGCCGAGGACGTCGACGCTTGCGCGGCCGAGGGGAGGATTCGCTACCGCGGCCAGGACATCACCGATACCGACCTGCCCATCAAGGGGGACCACAACTTAGAGAATGCTTTGGCGGCTGTCGCGGCGTGCGCCCTAGCTGGCATCAGCGTCGACCTAATCGGGCAGGCGCTGAAGTCGTTCCAGCCCGTAGAGCACCGCATGGAGTTCGTCGCGACGATTCGCGGCGTCGACTACTACAACGACTCCAAGGCAACCAATGTCGCCGCCGCGGTCAAGGCGTGCGGCTCGTTCCCCCGTGGGTTGTGGGCCATTGTTGGCGGACAGGACAAGGGATCGGACTACGCCCCGCTGGCAGCGGTCTTGCGGCGCAACGCACGGGCGGCCTTGCTGATTGGCGAAGCAGCGCCCTTGATCCGCGCCGACCTCGGCGGCAGTGTTCCCGTCGTCGAGGCGGGCACGTTGCGAGCTGCGCTTGACTATGCTGCCGACCAAGCTAAGCCAGGCGATTCGGTCTTGCTGGCACCGGCATGTGCCAGCTTCGACCAATACCAGAATTACATTCAGCGCGGATGCGACTTCCGCGAAATCGTTGCGGGGCTTGGAGGTGGAGCATGCCGCTAATGCTTCGCTTCGACCGCGTGCTGGCCTGGACGATCCTCTCGATGGTCCTTTTCGGCCTACTGACGGTGTACAGCGCCACCGCCTCCTTCGAAATAGCGGGGTCGGTCTACTTCGTGAAGCAGCTGATTGCCGCCGCGATCGGATTCGCGCTGATGTACGGGCTAATGTTCGTCAACTACCGTTCCTTGCAGGATCCAAGGGTCGTATTTGTGGTGGTGGCTGTTGCCGTGTTGCTGCTGCTGTTGGCTGCGGGCATGGGCACCGGTGCGAATACGAGGCGGTTCCTGCGGCTCGGCCCGCTGTCCTTGCAGCCATCAGAGTTGGCCAAGCCGGCGATCATCCTGTTCCTCGCTTACCACCTTGCCCGCAACCGCGGGAAGATGCACCTGCCGCAGACTCTGGTGGCCCCCCTGCTGGTGGTCGCGGTCCTCGCAGGTCTGGTCTTCAGCGGCAGGGATTTCGGAACAATGGCCTGCTTGCTGCTGCTGGCCGGCACCTTGATTTGGTTGGCGGGAGTGCCTCTGCGCTGGCTCTTCTCCGCAGCGCTCGCCACACTTCCGCTGTTGTACGTGTTCGTGCGGATGGAGCCTTATCGCGTGAAGAGGCTCATGGTCTTTCTCAACCCGGAGGCAGATCCCTTGGGCGGTGGATTCCAGATCATCCAGTCCAAGATTGCTGTCGGCTCGGGCGGGATCTTGGGACAGGGCTGGATGGCGGGCAAGCAGAAGATGGATTTCCTGCCCGAGGCGCACACGGATTTTGTCTTCGCCATGGTCGCCGAGGAACTCGGGCTGATCGGCGCCGCGCTGCTGGTGGCCGGATTCTTGGTCATCTTGTGGCGGGGGCTGCGGGCCGCTTCGAACGCCCCCGATCGATTCGGCTTCTATCTGGCCGCAGGGATCACGATGATGATCGTGAGCCAAGCCATGCTCAATATGGGCGTGGTTTTGGCACTGCTGCCGACCAAGGGCATGCCGCTGCCATTCGTCAGCTACGGCGGATCCTCGCTGTGGTCGACCTTGGCAGCCTCAGGGGTATTGCTGTCTGTTAGCAGGTTTGATCAATCATGACACAGCCCACGACAGCAAGATACGTACTGATCGCTGCCGGCGGTACCGGCGGACATGTCATTCCAGGCCTTGAAGTGGCCAAGGAACTGCGCAGGCGAGGGTGGGTCTGCGTGTTTGTCGGCACCGCCAGGGGCTTCGAGAACCGGCTCGTCCCCGCCGCTGGGTTCGACCTTCGACACGTGCCGATCAGCGCTCTCAAGCGGGTGTCGTGGCGGCGACGCCTGACCACCCTGGTGTCCGTCCCCGCCGCGTTTTCGGTGGCGACCGGATTGGTCCTGAAATATCGCCCCGCGGCCGCTCTGAGCTTGGGCGGCTATGCGGCCGGGCCGCTTGTGCTGGCCAGTGCGCTGCTTGACGTGCCGCTTGTCCTGCTCGAGCCCAACGCGCAGCCCGGCTTGGCCAATCGCCTGGCGGCGCTGGCAGCGCGGCGAGCACTGGTATGCCACCCGCGAGCTGCGAAGCGATTTCAGTGGGCATCGTGCCAGCTTTCGCACCTGCCAGTGCGAAAGGCGTTTTTCGAGGCCTTGGAAAAATCGCCTGGCGGGCCCTTCACGGTGTTGATTCTGGGCGGCAGCCAAGGCGCGGCTCGTCTGAACGAAGCTG
>LXNI01001059.1_pt1 | contig 26628 bp, 22 predicted proteins | sample 809091 | NCBI WGS metagenome assembly LXNI01 (sample SAMN04870527, study PRJNA318959) | sponge metagenome | biome: 01000161; feature: marine sponge reef; material: water | host: Sarcotragus foetidus | place: Greece: Milos, Mediterranean Sea | collected 2013-05-29 | depth 5-7 m | reverse complement strand
ATGCGCCGCCCTTGCCTGTCTTCATGGCGGACGCGCTGATTGGACCATTGGCCCGCCGCAGCCCGGCGGCTGTCCCTATAGCCGTCGACGTGGAGAAAGACGAAGAGTTCCATATTCCTCTGGAGTCCGCAATAGACGCGGACAAACTCACAAAGACAATCGATTATATGGATGATTTTGCGAAACTTGCGAGCCCCGAGCAATCGGCTCACATGGGAGAAATTTTCCGAAGGTGGGTACAAGATATCTATGGCGGTCTCACTAGCAGCACGTTCAGCAATTACTGGGCGAGCAACTTCCAACTGCTGGTCGAGCTAATCCGCGACGGCCGCGACAGCATCTGGGCATACATCTTGAAGAATCTCTCGCGCCCCTTGGTGCTCGCGGAAAAGGGCTTTGACGTTGTCATCGGCAATCCGCCCTGGCTGTCTTACCGTTACATCAACAGCCCCGTCTGGCAAGACGAAGTTAAGGCTCTGTATATCCATTACCAACTAATCGATTCCGGCGACGTCAAACTCTTTACGCAGATGGACTTGAGCACCTTGTTCTTCGCCCACGCCAAGGACCGCTACCTTAAAGATGGCGGTACATTAGCTTTTGTCATGCCGCGCAGCGTGCTCACCGGCGCCAAGCAGCACCGCCCCTTTCAGCGACAGGGCATGACGCGCATCCTCGATGTCGGGGGTGTCAATCCGTTGTTCAATGTGCCTGCCGCCGTCCTTATCCTGTCGAGCGAAAACATCAAAAAAGCCGACATCCCTACCAAGACCTTCCGGGCAACTTTCGACAAACACGAACTGCCGCTGATTGAAGCCGAGCCTCAATTGACTGTGGGCGAAACTATCACGAATTTCGTCGATCCTGAAATCCGAAGCATCTACTATTACGAGCTATTTGCCCAAGGCGCGTCGCTTGTCCCGCGCAATCTTTGTTTCGTGCGCCCGGCCGGTCTGCCTAACGTCCCGATAGTTGAGACGGATCCAGAGTTGGACAAAGACGCCAAAGCGCCTTGGAGAATGGAAAACTTGCGCCAGAGCGAAATCTGGCTGGAAGGGCAAGCCAGCGCCCCCTATATCTACGCCACGTTACTGAGTAAACATCTATTGCCCTTCGGCTGCCAAAAACTCAATATGGTCGCCCTGCCAGCCAGACAAAATGAACAGGGCAAGCTCGAAATGCTGGAAGACGTGTTGCAATTTGCCGCTACAGGTCATATCCGCGACTTCAACACCTGGTTCGACAAAATGAACAAACTCTGGGACGAGCACAAGAAACGTACAACCACAGAAACGTTGGCGGAGTGGTTCAACTATCGCAACAAACTGACCGCGCAGAGTGTCACTGACCGATTTCGTGTGATTTACGGCGGCAGCGGGACGAACATCGCTTGCTGCGTCCTGGATCTCGACTACGACAATTTAAGGATTTACAGACGAGGAGTCAGCGGATTTGTGGTTGACACCACCTGTTTTCATTACACTGCCCCGACTTTGGAAGAAGCGCATTATCTTTGCGCTATCTTAAACTCGCCCGTCGTCAACGACGAAATCAAAGCGCATCAGCCGGAAGGTTTGTGGGGCGCGCGCCATATCCAGCGCACGCCATTCGAAGCCTGCGCCATTCCCATCTTTGACGCGGGCAATCCCGATCATCTCGAACTCGCTCGCTTGAGCCTGGCCGCTCACGAGAAAATCGAAGAGATGAAGGGCATGGAAGAGAATCGCTTGCTCAATGGCGGTCCTGGACGAGCGCGCGGCCGGGCGCGTGAAATCCTCGCCGACGAGATCAATGCCATTGACGACATCGCGCGTCGACTATTGGAAGATTAACGGCCTCGCCCCGCTATCCCGGCGAAACCCGCCCCGCTCCAGCCGACGCCATCGTGGTGGATATTCAGCTGGTGATACAGACTCTCGGCGATGTCATCGTCGCGCCAGTCATAATCCGCCAGCGCCGCGAAGGGACTGCTGCCTGTACGGCGGCCGCCGCTGCCGTCGCCGATGGCGAAGCTGTCGATGACGATGCGCTGCGCGCCGGTCTCCAGCAGCCGCCGGGCAAAGTCAGGCGAGTAGGGCAGGCAAGGCGAGACGGCAATCTGGGCTCTGACGCCGCGCGCCACCGCCTGCTTAACCGCCGCCAGCCGCCGCTCGACATGCGACTTGCTCGGCCCATAGGGCAAATCATGCCGGTCGGTCTCGATGGTCATGCCCAGCCAGGCGTAAGGAATCCGCGCGATCAAGTCAAGGTCGTCCAGCACGGCCGGGCCGCGCGTCTGAATCAGCAACAGGTCGAGATCGTCATAACGCGCGAAGACCTCAAGGCAGCGCCGTGTCAGCCGCAACTTACGCTCGATCGGCTGGTAAGGGTCGGTCACCGGGCTCATGAAGATGCGCATATCGCGCCGATTGCGGGCGCGCGAGAGTTGCGCCTCCAGCAATTCAGCCGCGTTCGCCTTGATGATCAGCGCCTCGCCCCAGCGCTCGTCGGGACGGCGGGCGAAATGCCAATTCGGCAGCATCTGCGCATAGCAGAAGGCGCCGCAGTAGAGCTTGCCGTAGCCGCAGCCGGCCGCCCATGACAGGCTATGCGTGTACGGCCGCTCGCCCGATGCGAGGAAGCCGCGCGCCTGAGGCGTGAGGATGGACTTGGCTTGCGTATAGCGGATGTTCATGCCTGTAATGATAGCAAAGACTCAAAGCTGGGGCCCAAAATGAACCACACTCGATTCTCTACCCGAAGACATGCTATCATATTTGGTATAGTGGCTGGAAACAGCTATGACAGGAGCGCGCGAATATGTACCCTGTAGGTTATGTCTACAACGTTGAAGTAATGGGAAAAGTCATCACCGTTAAGTGGAAACATGACAAAGGTAGCGAGACGTGGAGTCGCTATCCGGAGGTTGTGTTTAGTTTCGATTATCTGAACATCTCTGCGGATACGGTGAGAGCCATGTTACGCGACATGGAAGTTCCTGATTTCCTGGCCAACGCTGTGATGACCCGCATTTCCGCTGACGCTTCGTGATATGGCGCAAGACTATATCATTCGCAAAAGCTTTGAAATCCAATGGCTGCGCGGCCAATCGCTCAGAGACACGCTGTTGCATGAAACGCGAGACCAGCTGGGCATCTCATACTTGCCGGTTCATGGCGATTCTTTCCTGACACGCCTCGACGATTACGATCTAGTTTGCTATTTCATCTTTACCCTGAGCAGTTGGTGGGAAATCCCTGTCATTGATCGCATCAATTCGAACAGAGAAGACAATAACTTCGCCATAATTATGGACATTAACCCCGCGCCCGAAACGTACTTCCGACTCGGTCACGTGGATTCTCCTGGGCCAGCAATCCGCTACAAGCGCGGTCTAGAGGAGATGTTTCCAGGCTTGAACTCGAATACCGCTGACGCCATGTATAACTTGCTGCGAAATGGATTTGGCCACAATCTCTTTGGCCGAGAACCGGGGAAGATTCGATTCGACAACCAGTATGATTGTCCGCCAACACTGGACGAAGACAATGTGCTGTTGGTACCGCCAGTTCGATTAGCACTCTCTATGGTGACGTCATTCCTCCCCAGGATCGCCATGCTCCTCGCGTTCCCGTTACATCCGAACATGCATGTCTTCAGGTCGTATATGACCGGCAGCGCGTGAAATTCTAAGCGAAGCAGCGCCCGCAGCCCGCTGGGCCAGGCGTTCGCCCAACGGCAACTTCGCCCTCGACATCCGTCGCCCGTCGTGTATAATTCCTTGCTCATATCAGGAAACGGGAACAAGACCATGCCCGGCAAACGCAAAATCACCGGTACCAAGCCGCTCTTCGGCCAATCGCGCAGTAAAGCCTTCAACACCGTCAAGCGTCAATTTAAGCCGAACCTGCAGAACAAGCGCATCTATGTGCCCGAGATCGACCGCTGGGTGCGCGTCAAGATCACGGCCAAGGAAATCAAGACCATCGACAAGATCGGCTTCATGGAATTCCTCAAGCGCCGTAATATTCCGCTCAAGCAGTTGCTCTAATCCTCAATTAGTCTTGTACGGGTGTCCGGCCCTGTCGCCCTTTTTCTCCCGCGATCCGTCTCATGAACCGGCGCCATCAAGCTATCCTGGAGCAGATTCAAGCCGCTGAGCCCGGCCGCGGGCAAACCACGCAACGCCCCGAACACCTGGGCACGGCGCGCAAGTGGTATGGCCTCAAGAATGAGCAGCGCCGGCGCATCCTGCTTGACTTCCGCGCCGCGCATAAAGACCTGACCTTTGCCGACTGGCTGGCGCTGATTGACTCGCTATATCATGGCGACTCTTACGAGGAACGCTGCGCCCCGCAGACCCTGCTGCTGAAGTACCCGCGCTACCGACGGCAACTGCCGCTGGCGCAGTTGGACAGTTGGCTGGGCTGCCTCGACGGCTGGGCCGAGGTCGATGGCACATGCCAGACGGTCTTCAGCGACAAAGATTTGCTGGCGGATTGGGACGGCTGGTCCGCCCTGCTCGCTTCGCTGGCCGCCGACGCCAACGTCAACAAGCGCCGCGCCGCGCTGGTGCTGCTGACCGCGCCCATCACGCAATCGGACGATGCCCGCATTTTGCAGTTGTCGCTGCAGCTGATTGAGCGCCTCAAAGGCGAGCGGGACAAGCGCATCACCAAGGCGATTTCCTGGCTGCTGCGCAAGGGCATCAAGCATCATCGGTCGGCCATCGCTGCTTATCTGGAAGCCAACGCCGCGTCCTTGCCCGCTGTTGCCCTGCGCGAGACGCGCAAGAAGCTGCTGACCGGCAAGAAATGACCTGCTAGCGAACGCGGACCTAGCCCTTATCGGCGTAGTAGTCGCGCACGATGTAATGCGTATCGCGCGGCGGACGCGTGGTGTAGGGTTCTCGCGGCGGGCGCTCCGGCAGTTGCATCGGGCCGGGAATCACATTCTCATAGGAAATCGACTCCAGGATATCGCGCATGACATTCAGCCGCAGGCGACGTTTGTCGTTGGACTCGACCTGACGCCAGCGGCATTCCGGGATGTCGGTGTGCTCGATCATGGCGTCTTTGGCTCGAGAATACTCCACCCAGCGATTGCGGCCCTCGATATCAATCGGGCTGAGTTTCCAACGGCGGGATGGATTGGCGGCGCGCTCCTGAAAGCGGCGTTCCTGCTCGTCATCATCCACCGACAACCAGTACTTGAGCAGGATGATGCCATCGTGCACCAGCAGGCGTTCGAAATTGGGGGCATCACGCAGGAAGTCCCAATATTCGCGATCAGTGCAGAAGCCCATGACCCGCTCCACCGTAGCGCGATTATACCAACTGCGGTCGAAAAGCACGATTTCGCCGGCGGCCGGCAAATGCGTCACGTAACGCTGAAAATACCACTGGGTCAGCTCGCGGTCGGAGGGTTTGCCCAGGGCGACCAGGCGAATATCACGCGGCTGCAGCGGCTCCATGATGCGCTTGATGGTGCCGCCCTTGCCGGCGGCATCCCGCCCGTCGAATGTGATCATGACACGCATATCACTGTGCTTGATCCAGTACTGCCACTTGACCAACTCGAATTGCAGCCGCGCCAGCTCCTTTTCATAGAATTTCCGCTTTAAGCGCGGCGGACGATTCGCTTTGAACGACTTTTTCTTCGACATGGGGGACTCCAAGAGGTCTCTCTTCCGCTCTTGTATCTACAAGCATACCCAATTTTGCCCGCCGCCGTCACCTCATCGCCGCCAGGCAGGCTACGCCCCTATCGGTTCTGTACTATAATCCAGCAGGGTAGAAAAAGCAGATCGCGACGTCGCCTATGGCGCTTGATGAAAGCTCGCTGCGCGCGCTGACCGCCGTGGATGAGCCGAAACCGAATTTTTTCATTGTAGGAGCGCCGAAATGCGGCACGACCGCGCTGCACGAGTATCTGCAGCACCATCCCGATGCCTTCCTGCCCTACTATAAGGAGCCGCACTACTTCGGCTCCGATCTCGTTGGTTCGCGCTTCCTGCAATTCCGCGACAAACCGAGCAAATACCTCAAGCTCTTCCGCGATGTGCGAGACGAGGCGCGCATCGGGGAGTCATCGCCCTGGTATCTGGCCAGCAGCGTTGCCGCCGCCGAAATCCACCGCTACAACCCGCAAGCCAAGATCATCATCATGCTGCGCAATCCGATCGACATGATGTATTCCATGTGGTCGCAATTTCGCTACAGCGGCAACGAACAGATCGAGATTTTCGAGGAGGCCTTGGCGGCCGAATCCGAGCGGGCGCAAGGCAGACGCATTCGCCGCGCCGCCCATTGCGTCACCGGGCTGCAGTACCGACACATGACGCGCTTTAGCGAACAGGTGTCGCGCTATTTCGAGTGCTTCGGCCGAGACCGCGTCATGGTCATCATCTTTGACGATTTCCGCGCGGATACGGCGGGCATATACCGCTCTGTGCTGGAATTCCTCGAGCTGGATACCGACGTCAAGGTCAATTTCGGCATTCGCAATCCCAACAAAGAAGTTCGCCTGGCCTGGCTGCAAAACTTGATCATCAGCACGGGTTTCTCGCTGATGCTGCTGAAGGACCGCTTAACCTACCTGGCGACCACCAGCGCCTTCCTGCCCTATGCCTACCGCACACGCGCCGTAGAAGGCGTTATCGCGGCTTATACTCGCTATGAAAGGCGCTCGCCCCTAACGCGCGAAACGCGGCGCCGCCTGGCGCAAGAATTGTCGGGCGAAGTCGAGCAACTCAGCGCGCTGCTCGGGCGCGACTTAAGCCACTGGCTGTGGACTGAGGACTAATTGCTTCATGACAGATTCCGATACAAGGAACGCTTCAAAGCGGCGCAAACAGCGTCAGCTGATCGTGCGAGTCGTGTCAGTTATCGTTACCGTGGCGCTGCTAGCGGTGTTGGTTGGCGAAGTCAAATGGGCCGAATTCGACCAGCTGCTAGGACGCGTCGCCCCAATCAGCTGGCTGGGTGCGCTGCTGGCGTATCTGGCGCTGAATCTGTTTCGCGCGCTGCGCTTCCGCGTGCTGCTTGATAAGGACGACGCGCCCTGGCGCTTGCTGGCGCCGATTACGCTCTATCACAACTTCCTGGTGCGGGCCCTGCCCTTTAAGCTGGGCGAACTTTCCTATGTCGCCTTGCTGCGCTCTCGGCTCAACTATTCGATGGAAGAGGGTTTGAGCAGCCTCTTCGGCGCGCGCATCCTGGAACTACTCATCATCATTCTGGTCTTCGCCTCGGGTGTCTTGACCAGCGCCGAAGCCTTGGCGCAGCAGCGCGACCGTCTGATGCTGATTATTGTGGCGACCTTCTTCATCTGCGTACTCGCGCTGTACTTCGGCGGGAGCTTGCTTCGCTCATCAGCCGGCCTGTTGCTGCCCTGGATTCGCAGGCTCTTACGCGGCAAACGCCGGCCCATCGGCGCCATCGAGTCCGGCTGGCTGCAACTGGCGGAGGAACTGGATCGCGTCCGTCAGCCGCGCCTCTTCCTGTCGGCCCTCTTCATCTCTTGTTTCACCTACTCGTCGTCATTCCTGACCAACTATGTGCTGCTGCGCGCCCTGGGCATTCAAGTTGACTTTCCGGCTATGATCGCCATCATCAGCATTGGCATGTTTGCCTCGGCATTCCCGTTCAATGTCAGCGGATTTGGCGTGGTCGAAGTCGCCTGGCGCTTCGGCCTGATGCAGTTTGCCGATTGGAACGAATCCGACGCCACCGCGACCGGCTTTCTATTGCATGGTTTCCAGCTATTTGCCGCGGCGCTTTATGGCTTGGTCGGCTACCTGCTCATCCATCTCAGTCCGCGCGTCTCGCCGCCGCAGGAGAACAGTAGTGATTCGGATTCAAAAGAGATTGTATCTAGTTAGAAGGACTCCCGTATGCCCTATCAATTTGATCCCGACCAAATGTACCGCATGCCCACCCATTTCGGTCCGCGCACCGGCCCGCGGCGCGGGCCCGACGGGCGTAAATTCGAGTGTCGCGACAATCCCTACAGCACCAGCTTCAGCGTCAGCTTTCTCAGCAATTCGGCGCAGCTGGAGAAATTTCTGCCGCCAGGATTCGCGCTTGATGGCGAGCCCGTGGTGACCGTCAGCGCGACCTATATGACCGAAATCGAGTGGCTGGCGGGCCGCGGCTACAACACCCTGGGTGTGTCTTTCCCGGCGCGATTTGAGGGCGAGGCAGACCGTCTCAGCGGCAGTTTCCTGACGGTGCTCTGGGAGAATCTCACCGACCCCATCCTCACCGGCCGCGAGGAAATCGGCTTCTCGAAGATTTACTGCGAATTGCCCACGCCGACCAGTTTGCGCGGCCAACACCATATCATCGCCAGCTGGCTGGGCTTCAAATTCCTCGATCTCTACGTAGACGAACTGCGCGAGCAATCACGCCAGGAAATCGAAGAGCTCGCGAGCAGCCAAAGCGGCGCCGGCATCTTGCATTACAAATACGTGCCGCGCACCGGCGAGTGGGGCCGGGCCGATGCCGCCTACGCCGTTCTCACACCGGCGGAAACGCCAAATCGCCGCGTCCTGGAACGCAAAGTCGGCGCCGGCAGCCTGAAATTTCACAAGGCGCGTTGGGAAGATATGCCCACGCAGTACAATATCGTCAATGCCTTTGCGGACCTGGAGATTCGCGAATATCGTGGCGCCAGCTTGACCAAGACCGTCGGCGGCAAAGACCTAAGCGATCAGCGAATCCTGCGCTGAGCGCGTTACAGGAGAGCGAAATGTACGATCTGCACGGGAAAGTAGCCCTAGTAACGGGCGCGGCGGGCGCTGCTGGATTAGGGCGCGCAATTGCCCTGCGCCTGGCGCAAGAAGGCGCCGACCTGGTCGTCAACGACCTGCACGAAGATCAATCGCCGCGCAAAGGACTTGCGAAAGTCGTAGAAGAGATTGAAGCGCTCGGTCGCCGGGCGCTCCCGCTCTTCGCCGATGTGGCCAATGCGGCTGAGGTCGAAACCATGGTGGAAACCGCGCTGAGCGAATTCGGCCGCATCGATATCCTGGTCAATAACGCCGGCGCCGCGGCCGGTTCAGATCGCGTGCCGGTGGTTGAGCTTAAGGAAGAGGCCTTCGACCTTGTCCAGCGCGTTAACGTCAAAGGGACATTTCTTTGCAGCCGGGCTGTGGCGCGGCACATGATCGCTCGCGGCGGCGGCAGAATCATCAATATTTCTTCTACATCCGGCAAGCATGGCGTGGCGAGATTTGCCGCCTACTGCGCTTCCAAGTTCGCCGTGCGCGGCTTCACGCAAGCGCTGGCGCTCGAACTGGCGCCGCACAACATCACCGTCAACGCGATCTGCCCGGGCTTGATCGCCACCGAGCGCATCGACGAAATGGCAGCCGCCCTGGCGCCGCGCGGCGTCGGAGCGGGCGAATATCGGCAGACCATGATATCAGGTTCGCAAGCCAGCGTTCCCTTGGGACGCATGACTGAGACCAGCGATGTGGCTAATATGGCCGCCTTCCTGGCTTCCGACCAAGCCGCGTTCATCACTGGCGCTTCGCCCAACGTTGATGGCGGCGTACACATGGATTAAATCCTTCCAAGGTTATCAAGATTGGACAACTCTCTTATGGGAAATAATCGCCTGGCGGGCAAGATCGCGATTGTGGCAGGCGCGGGTTCCAGCGGTGAACCTGCCGGCACCGGCTATGCAGCCGCCATGCTCTTTGCGCAAGAAGGCGCGAAAATCTTGTTGGTCGACAACAACCGCGAGCGCGTCCAACGCACACAGCAAAACATCGCGGAAGCAGGCGGCCTCTCCTCCATCTTCCTGGCTGACGTAACCCAAGAAGACGCTTGCATCGCCATGATGGACGCCTGTCGAGAACGCTACGGCGGCTTGCACATCCTCTTTAACAATGTCGCCACCTACGGTTCCGGCAAGATCACAGACGTCTCGGACGCGCAGATCGACGCAGCGCTCGCCATCAATCTCAAAAGCATGATGCTAACCTGCAAACACGCTGTCCCGCTTATGGCAGCCAGCGGCGGCGGCTCGATCATTAACATCGCCTCAATTGACGGATTACGGGCCGGATTCTCCGCAAATGTCTCATACGCGGTCACCAAAGCCGGCGCCATCCAACTCTCGCGCGTAATGGCCGTTCACCATGGGCCTGACAATATCCGCGTCAACGCAATTGCTCCCGGGCATATTCACGGGGCCTTTGTCCGTCACCTGGATGACAACACACGCTCCCTGCGCCGCAAAGCCGGTCCATTAGGCAGCGAAGGCAACGCCTGGGATGTCGCCTGGGCGGCCGTCTTCCTGGCCAGCGACGAAGCACGCTGGATATCGGGCGTTGTATTGCCGGTCGACGCCGGCCTCCTCGCTGCAACGCCGCTCGCCGTGCTGGCCAATATTCTTGACCGACCCTAGCATGTCTCTTTCTCAGGTTTAGCACGCCCGTTCTAAGATTGTGGCCACGGTCAGCCCGCAACGAGTTTTCACGAATACCGTACAAAATCCTTGCGAGATGCGCCCGGATCTTATAGACTGTATAGATATATCGAGTGCAACTTAAGCCGAGCCAGCTAGCCGTTTCACGACTTGAGAAATCTTGTCGCGGCGGACCTTATGAAGATTGCGGAACTACCGGTCGTTTTCTGACCTACTTTCAAGCAGAAAGTGCGCGTCTGTGATCGGAAATGGCCTCTAAAAGAAGCCTGCATCTAGCAAGATAATCTAAACTTGGCTCCAAAGGCAGAGGAGAGGTGGCAGCCTCTCCTCATCAGTGACCGACCATCGGTCATGCCCTTTGTACTCGCAGGTAGATCGGACCATGTTCGCGCAGGAGCCGATCCACCGAACATCCGCGGCGCCCGCTTTTGCGTGGGTCGTCCGCTTCCTGCTTATTGTAGCTTTTATGACTAGGAATAGCAAGGGATTCCCAGGAAAAGGGGCGCAAAAACGATGAAAAAAGTGGCAAGAAAAGGTGGTAAGAAGCTCTTGAACCGGGCTATAAAATTGGCCGGCAAAGGTTATTCGGTTATCCCGCTAGTTGGCGACACATCTGCCGGGGAGCCCAAGAAGCCGACCATAAAGTGGCGGGCTTTTCAAAGGAGAATCCCGGAGCGGCGGGAGCTTGAAGCATTGTTTGATGATCGAGCGGGGGCCTTGGCTGTGATCTGCGGACGAGTATCGCAGCTGCTGGTGATCGACTTTGATGATCATCTGCGTTATCAGCGCTTTTGCCGTCACCTTCCCCAGTACGCGGAGAGCTACACGGTGAAGACCAGGCGGGGATTCCATGTGTATTTTCGTACGCAGGAAAAGGTGCCGACGCATCAGTTTGATGGCGGCGACATTAAAAGCGAGAAGTCGTACGTGGTAGCGGCGGGATCGAGAATCGCGGGGTTCGTTTATAAGGTGGTCAGACGCATTGAAGCAATGGTATTAGATAAGGATGGAGTTGAAGCGTTGCTGAATTACTTTCATGTGCGCCACTCTTCAGTAAATGGGAGTATGGCTGTGAAGCAGAGCTCGAGTGATGTCGACATCGGAATACTATATCAGCGCTTGAGTGCCTCCGTCGGGCGCAATAATGCGCTTTATCGTTGCGCGTCCTTGGGCAATCGTCAGGGTATGACCCGGGGAGAGATCGAGAAGGCGCTGCTTCGCAGACATGCTGTTAATGTGGGCAAGGTAGGTCATAAGGCCGAGAGTTTTGCGAATCGGCTTGCTGAAGCCCGGCGGACGATAGCGAGCGCAGTGCGACGTGGTGTGCAAGACGGGGAACAGGGAGAAGGCATAGCAAATACAGTGCGGGAGCGTTTGCTACAGGCGCAGGGCTCGTCGGTGACCGCGCGATTGCTGGATATCATGGGTATGGCCGGCTGGCAGGCGGAGTCGTACTTCTGCATGCGGGATGCGATCGAGCTGTGTGAAAGCTACGGTCTGAATCGGAAGAGCGTGATGAGGGCTCTGACTGGAGAGCAGTGCAGTTACAACGGGCGGCATATGATCAGTAGAAGATATGTAGAATACCTGGACATCGGGGGACTTAATTTGGGCAAGCGCGGGCGGCCGGTGCAGTTGGTGTTTCAAGTGCCGAGCGTGGGGCGACTTCTCGGTGTGCTGAATGTGCGCTGGTGTCCGTCTGATCCTTTGAGCAAGGCCGATCTGGCAAGCAATCATGCTTACCGTCGCGCGCTGCATCGTGAGTATGTGAAACGACTTTCTCCACAGGCGCCGATGTCGGTCTTGGCTTCGCGGCTGGGCTTGAATGCGCGCACTCTGCGGCGCTATAACGCGCAGCTGGGGGTTCATGTCTGCGAGCGGATCGGCCGCTTCACATTGACCTGGGAGACCTTGAAGAGTCTGCCGCGGCGGGAGCGGGATGGGGCGAAGAATCAAACTCCCGGTTACTGGCTTGCGATTGGAGAGGGCGCGCGTTTTCCGGCTTGGCGGCATATCGGCGCGGCGCTGCTGCGTCGTGCCGGTGATGCGGTGCAGGTCTGCGTGCGTCGGGCTTCTGTGATGAGTTTGGGCAAGCCGAATGCGAGATCGGTTGTGTATGAGTCGCTTAGCGTAGAAGCCTTCATGCGTCTGCGGATTTTGCGCGAGGATGGAGTTGTTCGGGGCGGTTTGTTGAGCCGCCTGCGTGGCCTGGCTGACAAGGCTAGCGCTCGTTTGTCGAGTGCGCGTTATGAGAAGCTGCCTCTTCAGTACGATACCGTGCCAATTCATATTGCCGAGGACAAGATTGCTGAGACCATCCGCGGTTATCTTTTTGCTGAGGATGGGATGGGCGGTGAGGTCCGGCGTCCGGCTCGGCGGGGTGTGGCGTATCGGATGTTGAAGCAGTACGGCGAGGGTAATGTGTATCTGGCGCTGCGGGATTCATTCAGCGAGTTGATGTCGGCGATGGCGCAGCATGCGTTTCGTCTGGGCGAAGAGGGGGCCGGAATGGGCGCGTTGGTTCGGAGTATGGCGTAGCGGTAGGGCTGCGTGTGACGGTATAGGCGTCGGCTCATACCGTTACAGGTGTAGCGCTTTTGAGGCGAATGTGAAACGGGCGGCATTCATTACGCGCCCGTTTTTGTTTCGTGGCTGTGAGTTGAGTTGCGGCGGGACTAGGGGTGGGATTCGTCAATATCGGCGATCAGCCGCATGAGTTGTCTGATCTCGGCTTCAATGAGGCGCCGAATCTTGGGTTTGTTGGTGGCATCGAGCGAGTCGATCTCCTTTCGGAGTTTGTTGCGCCATTGGCTTGCATCGGCCGCTAGCCGGGTCACGGCGTCTTTTTTGGACTTCGCTTTCTTAACCGTTACTCGTGTAACGTTATCCAGCGCGGCTTTCATTTTGCGCAATTCGCCTTCCGTGAGGTTCTCATCGTCGCCGCGCCGCCACAGATCAGAGGGCAGGCGCAGGAGCGCGCGATATTGCCGCAACTGGCCCGCGTCCGAAAGGCCCATCGCGTTGAGCAGGCGCTCGCCTTGTCCGCGGGGAATGCGCCAGGCGGCGCCATCGGCGACCTGGGCATAGAAGGCTTGTTCGCTTTCGCAGGCATCGATCTTTACGAAGTTGTCCCAGCCGTGCAGGTCCATCAGCAGCAGCGAGAGTTGGCGCGCGCGGCTGATGGCGTTTAGATTATCGCGGGCATTGTTCTCGCTGGCCTGGCGCCAGACGTCTACTTGCTTGACGACGCGGGCCGGGATGCGCGACCAATTGACAACGCTGCCGTCGGGCCGCCGGTCGCCATCGCCGAATTTCCAATAGAGAATTTGATACGCCAGCCAGCGGCGCTCTCCGGTTTCTAATTCGTAGTGGTCGGCGTGCCGTACCAGGCTGATGGGGTTCGACAGTCCATCGCGGCGGATGCTGGCGGCCAGGTCTACGATCTTCATAAGCGCGTTTTCTTTGGTCGACGGCGGAGTCTCGGCGCTTGCTTGATCAGGCGCATCACTTTCGGCTTGCGTGCCGCGGCTGGTGGATTGACCGTGCAAGAAGGGCAAGATGTCGAAATCTTTCTGCCCGGTCTCCAGCTGCACTTCGATGATCCAGCGCTCAAAGATATCGACGATATTGCGCGGATGCAGCGCGAAAATGTCGGTCAGGTCGTGGGGGATCGTATAGCGCGGTTGAATGGAATTCGGATGAATCTCTTGAATGCTGACAGCTTCAATAGCCTGAAATTCGTTGTCGGCTGCGGCGATATCCAGCGCCAATTCGCCCAAGCCGAAGCCGATGGCGTCGGCGGTTTTTGGGTCAAGTGTATTGGGATTGGCGGAGAGCAGGTTTTCTTCGGTCTGTATCTTTCGGCGGCGTTCACGACTGCTCATAGATGCGCTCCTCCAATTGGTCCACCAGATTCCAAGCATCGTCCGCGGTCCCGCTGCCGGGCGCCAAAGAGAAGACCGTGCGGCGCGCGCTGGCCACCTCCGTCCAAATCGTTCGCACCGGTAATGGCTTCCAAACCAGACTGCCGAAGGTGTCCTGCAAGCGACGCAAGTTGTCCTGGTGTTCCAGCGTGCGGCCGCGGTACATGGTGGGCACCACGCCCAGCACCTTGATATCGTTCAAGTTGTACTGCTGGCGAATAGGACTGAACTGGTCCTTATGCGTCAAACTTTCGCGCAAACCATCAAAGCTCCAGGCTTCACATTTCGTGGGATAAATAATGCCGTCTGTCGCCATATATATAGAAGAATGCAACAGGGACGGCGTCGGTGAGGTATCAAAGAATACGAAGTCGATGGCATTGCGCAATTGATTAAAGCGCTTCAAAACCGTGAAAGCATCGGATATATTACCGGCGATGCTGCGCGTCTCGATGTTCGAAGGCACGACCAGCAACTGCCCGCGCGTGTTGTGCGCTTCGTCCGGGACATTAAAACGTTCCGCCGGCACCGGCCGCAGCACCTTTTGGAATGGCGCGCTGCGCACGATCAGGTCGTAGAAGCCCGGCTCTTTGGATAGACCAAAGGCGATAGTGGCATGACCTTGCGGGTCGGCATCCACCAAGATGACGCGCTTGCCGCGAATCGCCAAACCGGCCGCCAGATGCGTTGCGAGGGTGGTCTTGCCGACGCCCCCCTTCTCGTTAAGGAGTGTGATGATTTTCATGAGGGCTACCTATTCTCGCGCGAACTGACGTGCTACACTATAAACATAACCTGTTACACCGTTATTAAATGTTACTATGCTGCGGCTGAATACGCCATCTTCCACCAGCGCATCCATCATGTTTATGAGATGAGGCGTTTTCTTGCGGTTGAGCCGGTTGACGATCTCAGTGCGTGTCAGCGGACGTTCGCTTCGGGCCACGATGTCGATCATCATCTGTCGTGTCTCGGAACGGGGACGGTGATCTTGAGACATTCGAGGAGACGCTCCAACATTAAACAGTATAGATACAATGCAAGTGTAGCGCGGAATTGAGCTTAAAGCAAGCTTAAAGTGGAAATTCGTGGAAAATCGATCAGCGGTTTGACCAAGTATAATCGGGCCCCGCCATTGGACCGCATGATATGCTGAATTGTACCAGCTTGCGAGCGGGTTTTCTACTATCGCGCAGCGGTAGGGAAAGAGAGAATCGCGCCCTATAATGGTTGGATGGCGATGGACGGTGTGCAATTAAGCGAGGAACAGGCGGCTCTGGTGGAGTCGCCTTTGGAGAGCAAGATCTGGCTGGAAGGCTGCGCCGGCAGTGGCAAGACTGCAGTGGCTGTGCGCCGGTTGCTGCGTTTGCTGTCACAAGGCGTGCCGGCCGAGTCGATCCTGATTTTCGTGCCGCAGCGCTCGCTGGCGAATCCCTATATTGAAGCCTTGCGAGACCACGTGCTGTATCAAGGCGGGCAGGTGTCCGTGCATACAATCGGCAGTCTGTCCCTGCAGATGGTCGAGATGTTTTGGTTTCTGTTAGCTGAGCGGGCGGGCTTCAAGCATCCGCAGGACTTGCCTAACTTCCTCAGCCTGGAGTTGGTGCAGTATTTCATGACCCGCGCCATCGAGCCGCTGGTGAATCAACGCGATTATTTCAACAGCGTTCGCATCGACCGCGCCCGGCTCTACAGCCAGATTGTCGACAATATGAATAAGGCCGCCCTGGTCGGCTTTCCCATCAGCGAGATCGGCTCGCGCTTGAATGCGGCGCTGGCAGGCGATGTGGAGCAGTCGCATATCTTTGGCGATGCGCAGACCTGCGCCCTGGCTTTCCGCGACTACTGCCTGCAGCGCAATCTGCTGGATTTCTCCTTGTATCTGGAGCTGTTTCGCGACCATGTATTGTCGTTGCCGCAGGCGCAGGCCTATATGCGCCGACGCTTTCGACACCTCATCGTCGACAATGTCGAAGAAGACAATCCCGCCTCGCACGCTTACATCGCCTCCCTGCTGGAGCACTGCGCCTCGGCCCTGCTGATTTTTGATCGAGATGCCGGTTTTCGGCGCTTTCTGGGCGCTGACCCGGAGCACGCGCGGCGTTTGCGGCGGCTCTGCGATCGGCAGGAATCGCTGGACGAGAGCCAGGTGATGCAGCCGGCGGTCAGGGCGCTCGGTTCTCAATTGGCGGCGCAGCTCGGCGTGGTCGAGTCAAGTGACGAGGACATTGATCCGCGCGCGGCGCTGAAGGCGGAAGCGCAGCGTTATCATCCGCAGATGGTGGACTGGGTGGCTGATCAGATCAGCGACCTGGTGCAGGAGCAGTTGACGCCGCCGGATGAGATCGTGGTGCTGGCGCCTTTTTTGTCCGATGTGTTGCGTTTCGGCTTGATGGAAAGCCTTGACAAGCGTGGTATCCAAACGCGTTCGCATCGCCCGTCAAGAGCCCTGCGAGACGAGCGCGCCGCTCGCACGCTGTTGACGCTGGCGCGGCTGGCGCATCCGCAGTGGCAGATGCAGCCGGCCGAGTTCGATATCGCCTTCGCGCTGATGACCGCCATCGACGGGCTGGACTTGATCCGCGCCAAGCTGCTGACAGAAATGCTCTACCGTCAGGGCGCGCTGCTGCCCTTCTCCAAAGTGCAATCCACAGCGATGCAGTCGCGCGTCATCTTCGAATTGGGCGAGCGCTACGACCGCTTGGTTCTCTGGCTGGAGCGCTACCGCGACGAGGGCGGCGCGGAAGCCATCGATATCTTCTTCAAGCGCATTTTCGGCGAATTGCTGTCGCGCAGTGGTTATGGTTTCCACGGCAATATCGATGCCGGCAATATCTGCATGAACCTGGTCGATTCCGCTCGCAACTTCCGCTGGTCACTGGACTTCCTGAGCCGCTACGACGAGCCGACCGACCTGGGGCGGGATTACGTGACGATGGTGGACCGCGGCGTGATCGCGAATTACTATCGGCGCAGTTGGGAGACGCAAGACGAAAACAGCGTACTGATCGCGCCGGCTTATACCTTCCTGCTTTCCAATCGCCCGGTTGACTACCAATTCTGGCTCAACATCGGCAGCGAGGGCTGGTCGCGCCGCTTGTATCAGCCGCTGACGCATCCCTACGTCTTGAGCCGCGGCTGGCAAGAAGGCGCGCGCTGGACGGAAGATGACGAACAGACCTGGAATCGGGGGACGCTGGGCCGCCTGCTGCTGGCATTAACGCGCCGCTGTCGCAAAGGCGTTTTCCTCGGCTACAGCGAGCTGAGCGAAAGCGGTTACGAACAACGCGGCTTGCTGCTGGAGACGATTCAGAGCGTGCTGCGCCGCAGTTCGCGCGGACTAGCTGTCGAATTGGAAAAGTGAACAGCCGCCATCAAGCGTCAGGATGCTGCCGGTCATGTAGGCCGTCTGCGGGCTCGCCAGGTAAACGACTGCGGCGGCGATTTCTTCCGCTGTGCCCGGCTCGCCCAGCGGGATAGCCTTGGCCACGCGCGCGGCGTACTGCGGCTCCTCGCGCAACTGCCGCCCGGCCAGGCCCGCTTTGACGATGCCCGGCGCCACCGCATTGACCAGGATGCCCTGCGGCGAGAGTTCACGCGCCATCTGCTTGACCAGCATATTCACGCCGGCTTTGCTGACGGTATAGGCGGTTATCTCCGGCCAGGGTATCTCGGCCACCCAACTCGACGTCAGTATGAGACGCCCGGGCCTGCCCTCGGCGACCATCTTGCGCGCGGCCGCCTGGCAGACGTTGAAGCAGCCGGTCAGGTTGATGTCCAGGTGATTCTGCCAGTTCTCCTCGCTGAGCTCGAGGAAGGGTTGGGCCTCCACGATGCCGGCGTTGGAGCAGACGATGTCCAGCTGCGGCAGATTGGCGATGGCGCGATCGACCGCGACGCGGTCACGCACATCGACTTCGGCGTATTCAACCAGTGGATCATGCGCGCGGACGCGCTCGATGGCGGCTGCTGCGTCCGCCTGCGGGACGATATCCCAAATGACGACATGCGCGCCCTGCTCGGCCATCTGGCGGGCCATGGCCTGGCCGAGGTCGCCGGCGCCGCCGGTTACGATTGCGGTTTTGCCCTTTAGCATGAGTTATGCTTCCTGCCCGCCCATTTTGGCTGCGGGTATGTCCGCCTGGCTGAAAACTCTAATCGTTTGGGCGGGTCAGTCCAATCTCCGGGCATGATATTACCCTGCTGCGGTCGGCTGCCCATTCACACACATCAAATTCCCGGCAACGCGGATGATTTTCCAGCGAGCCTTCGCAATGTTGCAAACCCACTACGGGTCGGTCTCTGCCGATTCTGTTCGGATCGATCGCCGGGCTCATGTCTGAGTGCAGGGCGATGCATGCAACTTCTTCCGACACCTTGGTATAGGCATTGTACGGAAAACCGGCATGGTGTCGATGGATATGGCAAGCTTCGTGTTGCAGAGAACTAGCCAGAGATATTAGTCTCTGTTCACGGCTGTATCCTGCCCACCAGCGGTGATCGTAGGGGCGAATGCTGATCGTCCTTGTGCTCGAATAGGCATTGGCAATATGGCTATTGGGGTTTTCGAATATTCGGTCGGTTGCCTCGACAACGTACTGATACCAATTGGGCGCTCTATCTCGCATCATGTCGAGAGCGTTTTTGATCTCAGCAACGAATGGTGGAGATCCATCTATGATGACGTGGTGCGGCCCGGACAACTGCGACGACTGCGAACCGCACTGATTGTTCTGAAACGCCCAATAGCCGTTTTCCCATTCCTTGTCTGTCGCGCATTGCCGGTCAACGAAACAGCAGTTGTCGATCTTCGTTGGCTCGCTGGCCGCTGGCGTGGTGACTCCCGTGACGACGGGCTGCGCCGGTTTCGTCGAGCGGACCCTTCCGGTTTTCGCCATCCAGCCCCGTTCGATCTTGAGCCAGCACCAGTCTGTACCTGAGGTTGACGCGGATACCGCGAAGACATCGCCAGCCCGGGCGTTGGCCACCACCTGGCTTGTTGCAGAAGCGTCCGAACGGATGTTCATATTGCCAACGACGAAAGCTTTCTGGGACCGGTAGCAGCCGCGCGTATCTGTGACCGGCTGAGCAGTCGATTCGCTGGGCGGCTCCGAGCTGAGCGCGCGGCCGCTGCTTATCAGCCAGCCATCGCTGACTTGCAGCCAACATCGGGGGCCGACTCGTAGCGAGCCGATGATATCAAGACGCTCCCCAGCCGCCGCATAGCGGACGCGAACACCATGGTAACCGGCTTCCTCCAATATGACGGTCTTGACGACCGGGTATACGGTCTCCCGTGTCGAGCACGGTTCCTCGCTGTCCTGCGCCAGCGAGACGGCGCTCATCGCGCTGAGGATCAGGAGTGAAGGTATCAAACCAAGCAGTCTTTTGTACATCGACATTCCGCTTTTCTACTGTACATCAGAACAGTAAATGCTTCGCAATTTCGCGATTATATAACAAACGACTTTCGCTGGATAACTCATGCGAACGTTACCCGCGCGCAGGCCACCGAGCGCGGCGGCACGCTCAGCGTGAAACCGCCATCCGCGACCGTCAGTGCCTCACAATCGACTTCTATTGGATTGCATTCACAAGCCGATTCCAGCGCCGGTCCAGGGAATTGCAGCTGCTGTTCGACTGCCGCTTCGCCCAGGTTGCAGGCATGTACGATCAGCCCGCGGCCATCGGCAGCGCGCTTGAGTTGCAGCTCGCAGACGCCTTCGGGGTCGGCCCGCATGAAGGTCCCGCTCGCGCCGAGTTCCGCGCCCGGTACGCGCACGATTAGCGGCGTCAGCCCCGCTTCCATGGCGAAGCGCGACGAGGCGGCCGGGTCGTACCGGCCGGTCGACGTCAGCCGATAGCGCTGAAGAATCGCCTCGCCCTGGCTGGCTTTGAAGTTGGTATCCCAGTGATTGTGCAGCGCCCAGGAGACCAGCGTCGCCCCCCGCGCATCCAGCTCATGCGCCCAGCGGCCGGTCGTTATGCCGCCCAGCTGAATCAGCGGCGAATCCAGCGGCGCCAGCGTGACCGAGACATCGTTGTCGCCGGCTTCCGCCCAGCGGTGTACCCCATACCAATCTCGGCAGGAACCGGGCAGCTGCTCCCGTTCAGGCTCCAGCGGCACGCCGTTCAGGTCGAGGTGGAAACGATGATCGTCCAGCGCCAGCGGGAAGGGCAGGTAGACCGCTTCCGCCAGCGTACAAAAGGTCTTGTCGATCAGCATGTCGATGTGCAGCGCCTTTTGATGCTGCGGCAGGCTGTAGCGGACCTTGACGCTTTTGGCGCCCTTGGCTTGCAGCCGCGCTTCCATCTCGAGGCGGTCGGGCAGTTGCCGCGCCGGCATAATCTCGACTGCGGTCGGGCCGCTGCGGCGGAAAGGTGTGTCCTGGTGGCGGACGCCGAAATCTTCGCGGTCGAAGTCCAGCGCGAAAATTGCCCGCCGATCATCAGGGTGGTCGACCCACTCGTAGACATACTGCCCGAAGCGCCACAGATCGTCGGCCTTGACCAATTCGCGATCCAGCTCCTTGTCGTACCAGCTGAGCAAGCCGCCGGTCTGCGGGTCGATCCGCAAACGATACCAGCGATTCTCGATGCGGCCTTCGCCGATAGCGCTGTCCGGCGCGGCTTCAAGGGAGCGCGGCGCGATGACTGCGTAGCTAAATGCGGGCAGCTCGAGATCAATCATCATTTCGGCGGGCGTATCGGCGATCAGCGGCGGATCTTCACGGTAATTGCCGATGAGAAATTGCTCCAGCACGCCGTGGGGCGCGGCCCCGCCCATATCCGGCGGCAGCGGATAACGGATATGCCGCCCCCAGCCGCAGCTGTTCAGCACCAGGTAGTGATAGTTGTCCGGCGCGTCAGCCGGGTCGGCGCTGATATATTGCCCCCAGCGGCGCCAGGCCTCGCCCTCCGGTGTGACGCCCGTGACAGCGCGGGCCAGCTTGCGCCCGTTTTCCGCCAGCAGCTCATGCGTCAGCCCATAGCCGCCGTAAGCGAAGCTGGCTTTGCGGTTGTAACTGGCGCGCGTGAAATGGGAATGCGGCCGGCGGATGCTGGCGAAGCCGCCCCAGGTATGCTCATCGTAGAGCGAGACCAGATGGTAAGCTTTTTCGATCAGGCCGAGATCGGCGCCCTCAACCTGGGTCGCGAGATAATCCAGCAGGGGCAGTAATTCTTCGGTTTGGCGATTCAGGCTGGTCTCATAAATCGAGGAGCCGACGCCGTCCGCCCACCAATCGGCCCAGTCGCCGCGCCATTCGTCCAGGGTCTCGCCGTAGTCGTCATGCAGCATCCGCGCGAAACCATCGATGGTGGTGAAAATCAGTTGCGGCTCGCGGCCACTGGCGTTCCATTTGCGGACGAAGTCGGCCATGTGGGGCAGCGGCGGTCCGTTGTCGACCCGCGCCGGATGCGTAATCTGGGCATACAGGAAGTCGTAAGGGTAATCCTCGCGCGCTTCCAGCTTGGCCAGCTGCGGCGGCAGCAGCTCATCGACGAAGTTCATATCGCTCAGCCCGTAGCGGAAAATGCCGTAGAGATAATGCGGCCCGTTGAAAGTTAGCAAACGCCGCCCAGCCGGCCCGCGCTACCAGAAAGCGTTCAGGTCGGGTTCGGGCCGCCGACCGCGGTGCATATTGATAGACATCGTCAGCGTATTGATGTCGACGGCGGGCAGCAGATCGGCCCAGAGCCAGCTGGCGCCGTTGACATCGCATTGCATGGCGGCGCTGATCTGTATGCCGTAGTCATCGCGCAGGCGGCGCACCGGCAGCAGCGAGCGCAGCATGCCGGCGGTCGAGAGCATCGGCGTCCAGTGATACTGCATGCCGGCGACTGCCATTTGCCCGCGGCGATGCAGCTCGAGGAAGCGGTCGACCTGCGCTGGCGAGCGTTCCTGGAAGTAGCGCTCGACGAAAGCCGTCAGCTCGCAGGTCCATTTATAGCGGGCTGCTGCGGGGTAGTGGGCGGTGGCTTCGCCCAGCTCAATGGCGTCGTCGATGAAGCCCAGGTGCTGGCGGAACACCGTGTCCTGGTGGTCGGTGTAGCCGATATCGGTATGCGTGTGGCTGGTGAGGTAGATGCGTCTGATCTTTGGCATGAGGCCTCTCAGGAGGAAGGTGGATCAAATGGTGCTGGCCTGCGCTACGTGTACATTATTGTAGTGCGATCGCGCGGCAGACAAAAGCGCCCTGGCGTATACCGGGGCGTTTCAACGTATGTGATACGAGGTGGTCAGAAGCGGAGAACTAGTCCTTCGCAAGCTTCACAGGCGCCTTTTGAGCCGGCTCAGTCTTGGGAGCTTGTTGCTTGGAATTTTCCTGCGGTTGCTTGGCATCATCTGACTTTGCGCTGTTGGGGTCTGGACGAGTCGGATTTTCGTACCAAATTGTGACAAGTTTATCAGTCATTAATTCCCCCGCCGTCTATTAAGAACAATTTTGAAATTTCCTTCTTCCGATTTATCGTCGTCATCATTGCTAAATTGGAAAGTAAAGATGCTGCATGCGCTATCCCTTTTCGTATGGCTCAATACTATCAGGCTATCAAGACCCGCAAGACCTGGCTGTGCAGCGGACCGTTGCTGGCGATGATGCCATTGCCGCTGAGCGGAGGGCCGCCGTTCCAGGAGGTGATCTTGCCGCCGGCGCCTTCGATTACCGGGATCAGCGCCACGATGTCCCAGAGGTGCATGATGGGGTCGAGCATGACATCGGCATAACCGGTCGCCACCAGGAAATAGCCGTGGCAATCGCCCCAGGTGCGGTTGAAGCGCGTCATGCCCATCAATTGCTGAAAGGCGATGCCATTCTGATATTTGCCGACATCGATAAAGTCGGTGTAGCACAGCACCGCCTGGCGCAAGTCGCGCTTGGCGCTGACCCGCACCGGCTCGTCATTAAGCTGGGTTTGTTTACCGTCGCCGACCAGCAAATGCGAAGTCACCGGGTGGTGGATCGCGCCGACGATGGGCTGGCCGTCTTGCATCAAGCCGATCAGCGTTCCGAAGAGGAAGGTGCCGCTGACGAAAGACTTGGTGCCGTCGATGGGGTCGAGCACCCATTGGTATTCCGCCCCTTCGTTGTGTGTGCCGAACTCCTCGCCGATGATGCCATGATCGGGATAGTGCTTCATGATCATCTCGCGCATGATCTCTTCGGCCTGGCGGTCGGCGATGGTGACGGGCGACTCGTCGTCTTTGGTCTCGACAGCGACGCCGCTGCGGAAATAGCGCTTGATGATGTCTCCGCTGGCGCGGGCCAGTTCTTTGCTGAAATCGACAAATTCCTGCATGAGCCTTTACTCCGTCAAGGTGCCTTTGGTGCTGGGGATGCCCTGCCGGCCCGGGTCAAGCGCAACGGCTTGCGCCAACGCGCGCCCGAAGGCTTTGAAGAGCGCTTCCGCTTTGTGATGGTCGTTGCGCCCGTAGAGGACTTCGGCGTGCAAATTCATCATGCCATGCGCCGCGAGGGTCTCCAGCGCGTGCGCCACCAAATCAGTCGGCATCTGGCCCATGATCGGCGTATTGAAGTCGGCCTGGATGACGGCGTAGGGCCGTCCGCTGAGGTCGATGACGACCCGCGCCAGCGCCTCGTCCATCGGCACGTAAGCCGCGCCCATACGCTGGATGCCGCTGCGCGAGCCGAGCGCTGCGTCAATGGCTTTACCCAGGCAGATGGCGATGTCCTCGATGCAGTGGTGCGCGTCGATATGCAGGTCGCCGGTGGCCTGCAGGCGCAAGTCGAATTTGCCGTGCAAGGCGATATGCCCTAGCATGTGGTCGTAGAAGCCGATGCCGCTGCTGATATCAGCCTTGCCGGCGCCATCAAGATTAAGGCTGAGTTCAATCTGGGTCTCTTTGGTGTCGCGCTTGATCTCTGCGATTCGCTCGGACATGGCACAACCCTTCGCTGAGCGGTGGATTCCGCGAAATTGCTGTGGATTATTGGACGCTATACAAGATATTTAACCACAGAGGGCACGGAGGACACAGAGGAATTTTCTTGGCGCTGCGGGTTAGTCGCCGGATCACCAATCGCCCGCTGCCCCGAAATGTAATAAAGAAAGGCATTTCAGACCGGGTTTCCAGACCCCTCCAAAAGAAAAAACTCTGTGATCTCAGTAGTTTCAACAAAGTGATGAGAATCTGGAATCTGGTCGGTTGTAGGGGCGACATTGTATGTCGCCCGAATATTCATCATTACAACATCGGGCGATTCACAGAATCGCCCCTACAATGTCCTCTCATTTGTCGCATTACTTAGTTGGAACTACTTCTGCGCCGTTTGCCTGTCTATGGGAATGTGCGCTCAGCCTGCGGCGAATCCGCGCAGCGCTTCCAGCAGGCGATCCACTTGTTCCGGCCGGCCGGCGCTGATGCGGATGTGGTCGCGCAGGCGCGGTTTGTTGTAGTAGCGCACGATGATGCCGGCGCGCGCCAGCCGATCACGAAAGTCCTCCGCCCTCATGCCCTGCACGCGGTTCAAGACGAAGTTGGCCTGGCTGGGGTAGGGCGAGAGGAAGGGCAATTCGGCGAAGGCTGTTTCCAGTCGCTGCCGCTGCTCCACCAGGGTGCGCACGCGCTCCAGCAAATAGTCGACATCCCGCAGCGAGGCTTGCGCCGCGACATCGGCGGCCACGTTGACGTTGTAGGGCTGCTTGATCTTCCACAGATGCGGCATCAGCGCGCGCGGGAAGATGCCGTAACCGACGCGCAAACCCGCCAGCCCGGCCCACTTGCTCAGCGTGCGCAAGATAATCAGATTGGGATATTCGGCGACCCAGCCGCTCAGCCCCTCTCCCTCGGCGAATTCAATGTAAGCTTCGTCGACCACGATGGTCGCGGGCAAGTCCAGCAAGCGCCGGATCTCGGCCGGCTCAATGACGTTGCCGCTGGGATTATTGGGCGAGCAAAGGAAGATCAGCTTGGCGCGGCGCCTCCGCACAGCCGCTTCAATCGCGTCCAGATCCAGCGAGAAATCCGCCCGCCGGTAGACGTCCACTACCCCGGCGTGATACAGGGGCGCGTCGAAACCGTACATGGCGAAGGTCGGCGGTGTGTTGATGATGGAGTCGCCCGGCTCGATGAAGAGCTGCAAGATGAGTTCGATTAGTTCGTCAGCGCCGGCGCCGCAGAGGATCTGCTCGGCCGGAACGCCGGCGTAGTCGGCCAGCAGTTCACGCAGCCGCCCCGATTCCGGATCGGGATAGACGTGCAAATTGGGCAGCCGCGCCAGCGCCTCGATGACGCGCGGGGAAGGGCCGAAGGGGTTCTCGTTGGCGTCCAGCTTGATCAGATCGCCCGGCGCCATGCCCAGCCGCTCGGCGAAGACCTCCAGCGAGGTCGTGGGCGTATAGGCGCTCATCGATTCGATGTCGCGGCGGATGCGGACTTTCTCGCTCATCGCGCCCCTCGCAGCTTGGCCGCGGCAGCGTGGGCGTCCAGCGACTCGGCTTTGGCGATGATTTGCGCGGGCGCGCTGAGTTCGCGGGCTGTCTCAATGTCCAGCGCGATCAAGCTGGTGACTTTGACGAAGCTGAGCAAGTTCAGCGGCGAGGCGAAGCGGGCGGTGCCACCGGTCGGCATCACATGGCTGGGCCCGGCGACATAATCGCCCAGCACCTCGTAGGAGTGCTCGCCCAGGAAGATACCGCCGGCATTGCGTACCTGCCCGAGCCAGGACCAGGGATCTTTGAGCAGCAGGCAAAGATGCTCAGCGGCGTATTCATTCGCCAGGTCAAAGGCCTGCGCCAGATTGCGCGTGATGACCGTGCCGCTGCGATTCAGCATGACGCCCAGAATCATGTCGCGGCGCGGCAATTGCGCCAGTTGCCGCTCGATTTCGCGCTCGACCGCCCGCGCCAGGTCCAGGCTGGGCGTCAGCAAGATGGCCGATGCCAGCACATCGTGCTCGGCTTGCGCCAGCAGATCGGCAGCGGCTAGGGCCGGGTCGGCGCTTTCATCGGCGATGACCAGGGTCTCGGTCGGCCCCAGCAAGCCGTCGATTCCGACATCGCCGTAGACCTGCTGCTTCGCCAGCGTGACAAATAGATTGCCGGCGCCCACGATTGTGGCGACCCGCGGGATGCTCTCCGTGCCGTAAGCCATGGCGGCGATGGCCTGGGCGCCGCCGACGCGGTAGACGCGCTCAATGCCGGCGATGGCCGCTGCCGCCAGAATCGCCGGATGGATATCGCCTTCGCCGCTGCCGGGCGGTGTGCAGACGATGATGTCTAGCACGCCCGCCACCTGGGCCGGGATGACGCTCATCAGCAGCGACGA
>LXNI01001058.1_pt1 | contig 26675 bp, 25 predicted proteins | sample 809091 | NCBI WGS metagenome assembly LXNI01 (sample SAMN04870527, study PRJNA318959) | sponge metagenome | biome: 01000161; feature: marine sponge reef; material: water | host: Sarcotragus foetidus | place: Greece: Milos, Mediterranean Sea | collected 2013-05-29 | depth 5-7 m | reverse complement strand
TGTCGCTCACCCCCGGCCTCGCCGTCCACCGCCGCCGCCATGAGGGCCGCGACCCGCTCTTCGCCCGGGTCCGGGAGGACACCACGACCCGGCTCTCGCTCAAGCTGCTGCACCGCGCCCTGCGCTATGAGGGCTTCGCGCCCTGGATCGGCTACAGCCATGAGCGCAACCGCTCCAACATCGCCATCAACGCCTGGCGCAACCACGCCCTGCTCATCGGCGTCTCAAGGTTGTTCTGAAAAGGGGCTCACCCCGGCGGCGCTAACATACGAGGCCGGTGGCGATGGGTCGCCGGAAGCGTTTTGCAAGCGGTCGGCAAGCTGCGAGGCGGGGTCTGACTCCGGCGCGGAACGCCTTGGCGGCGGATCGCTTGTCCGCCACTTTGAAATAATTCTCATAAATGCTTGACTCCAGAGACTCCATCCCAAGATGACTGGTAGCGGCCCCGGAAAACAGACGGGACAATTACGCATGGAACCAGGGACCCTGCAGACTGGGCGCGGAAGACAAACACGATCTCGGAACCGACTATGGCATATATGCCATGCGCATGCGGACCATGACACTTCATGACACTTCCGGACGGGGCACGATCGCGGTAAATCCAGGACCGGGCATGCGGACCGTGCCATAATCGGCACGGGGGGGGGAGGACCGGCAATGCTGCAGCAGGCGATCGATTTGCGCGAGGAGGGCGCGGCGCTCCACGCCTTCCTGACGGGGCTGGAGGAGGCGGACTGGGCGCGGCCGACGCCCTTCAAGGGCTGGACGGTCAATGCCGTCATGCGCCATCTCCATTTCGGCGACTGGATGGCGTCGGTCTCGCTTGAAGATCCGGACCGCTTCGCGCGGATCGTCGAGGCGCGCCGGGCGGGCGGGGTTCCGGAAGACGCCCCGGAAATGCGCGAGGGCCCGGCGCTGCTGGACCAGTGGCGGACCCATCTCTGGCACCTCTGCGATCTGATGGAGGGGGAGGACCCCGACCGCCGTATCGCCTGGGTCGGCCCCGACATGGGCCTGCGGAGCTTCGCCACGGCCCGCCAGATGGAGACCTGGGCGCATGGGCAGGATATTTACGACCTGCTGCAAGCGCCGCGTGAGCATTTCGACCGGCTCGCCAATATCTGCATGCTCGGCTGCCAGACCTATGGCTGGACCTTCCGCAATCGCGGCCTGGAGCCGCCCGCGCCGGCGCCTTATATGCGCCTCGCGCTGCCCTCCGGCGCGCTCTGGGAACGCGGCGCGGAGAGCCGCACGGACCGTGTGGCGGGCGCCGCGCTCGATTTCTGCCGCGTCGTGACGCAGGGCCGCAATATCGCCGATGTCGATCTGGAAGTCACCGGCGAGCCGGCGCGAGCCTGGATGGCGATCGCGCAATGCTTCGCCGGTCCGCCCAACGACCCGCCCGCGCCTGGCGCGCGGGCCTGGGAGCGGCGATCGTGAAATTCGGCGTGCTGCAGTTCTTCTCCTGGCCCGGTCGGCGCGCGGCGCTCGCCGACGTGTATCGGCGGGCCATGGACCGCATCCGCATCATGGACGAGACCGGCTATGATGCGGTCTGGCTGGCAGAGCACCATTTCACCGACTACAGCGTCTGCCCGTCCGTCCACATGCTGGGCGTGCAGGTGGCGGAGCGCACCAGCCGGCTGCGCATCGGCACGGCGGTGTCGCTGGCGCCGTTCTACCATCCGCTGCGGCTGGCCGAGGAAGTGGCGCTGCTGGACCAGCTTTCCGGCGGGCGGGTCAGCTGGGGCGCGGGCCGGGGGTTCGACCCGGACGAGTTCCGCACCTTCGGCGTGCCGATCGGGGAAAGCCGGGCGCGCTTCCAGGAAGCGGTCGAGATCGTGCTTGCCGCCTGGCGGAACGAAAGGCTGGACTGGCAGGGCGAATACTGGCGGTTCGAGAATGTCGAGGTGCTGCCGAAACCGGCGCAGCAGCCGCATCCGCCGGTCTGGGCCGCCTGCGGCTCGCCCGATGCCGCGTCCTGGGCCGGCAAGGCGGGGCTGGCGCCACTGCTCGGCCCCCATGCGACGTTCGAGGGCCTGAACGCCATCAGAGACACCTGGCGGCGGGCGCGCGACGGCGCCGGCCATGCCGCGTCCGGGCAGGATATTCCGACGGCGCGGCTTCTGGCGGTCGCCGACAGCGACGAGGAAGCGGCGGAGATCGTCCGGCGCGGCGCCGCCTGGATCGTCGCGACCTACAAGAACGAGTCCAAGGGCACCGCCAATCCGACCGAGCAGGTGCGGGCCGATGGCAGCGTCGAAGCGGTCGATCCGGTGGAGCGCTATCTCGACGATGTGGCGATCTGGGGCTCGCCCGCCCGCGTCGCCGACCAGCTTTGCCGCCTCGAGGAAGAGATCGACCTGCACTACCTGATGTGTGCGCCGCTCAGCCATTCCTCCTTCCTCGGCTTCACCGAGAAGGTGCTGCCGAAATTCCTTTAGGCGGAAGGGTTGGGACAGGCTAAACAGAGTGACCCAAGCCAGCCGGGAGACCGTTCCGATGAAGCTCTATTACGACCCGATCACCGTGAATTGCCGCAAGGTCGTCGCCGGCCTCGACCTCGTCGGCGCCGGCTATGAGGACGAGCTGCTCAGCTATTTCGGCGGCGAGCACAAGCAGCCGGCATTCCGGGCGGTCAACCCGAATGCCGAGCTGCCGGCGCTGGTGGACGGCGATCTCGTGCTGTGGGAATCGAACGCCATTCTGGTCTATGGCGCCGAGAAGACCGGCAACCGGACGGCCTATCCGGCCGACGCGAAGATTCGCGCCGACATCGCCCGCTGGCTGCTCTGGGAATGCGGCAAGTGGTTCGATGCCTGCTATGTCTATCTGGTCCAGAACGTGGTCAACCCGATTCTGGACAGCACGCCGGACCAGGCGGTGCTGGACGCGCATGAGCCGGCGTTCCGCGGCCTCGCCTCGATCCTGGAGGCCGGGCTCGAGGGGCGCGAATGGCTGTGCGCGGACAATCCGACCATCGCCGACATCGCCGTCGCCGCGCCGATGCATCTGCACGCCGTGCAGAAATTGCCGCTCGACGACTATCCGAACATCAGGGGCTGGATCGCCCACGTGGAAGGATTGCCCTGCTGGCAGAACTCCGACCCGGTGCCGCATATCCCGGCGGAGCTGCTCGCCAAGCTGGGCTGATTCCGGATTGCGTTCCTAGCCCGCATTTCTCACCGGGCTAGCCGTCCAGCGCCGCGCAGTGCTGCGAGAAGGCGGGCAACACCTCCTCGGCCAGGCGGCGCATGGACGCGCGGCAGAGATCCGGGTCCTCCCAGTCATGCATGCCGATCAGCAGCGTGCCGAAGGCGCCGATTTCCTCGCGCAGCGCGACCAGCCGGTCCAGCACCGTGGCGGCCGTGCCGCAGATCGGGATTTCGGCGACCGCCTCCTCCACGTCGAGCAGGTCGTTCAGCGCTTCGGCCGGCGCATCCGCAATCGCCTTTACCTCCGGGAGCCGGCGCAGGCTGCGCAGATAGCGGAAGTAGAAATGGAACACCCCGTCCGGGTCGGCGAGAATGTCCCGCGCCTGTTCTTCGCTATCGGTTACGAGCAGGTTGCGCGCCACCCGCCAGATCGCCGGGTCCGCCGGCCGGCCGGCTTTTTCCGCTGCGTGGGCATAAAGCGGCCAGTGGGTCGCCACATCGCGCGAGGGAATGAAATTCGCCGAAATCGGGATCCAGCCGCGCCCGCCGCAGACGCCCGCGGAACCGGAATTCGCCGAGACCATCGCCATGGCGACGGGCGGGTGCGGGTCCTGCCAGGGCCTGGCGACCAGGCCGACGCCGTGGCGCGGAAACACCGCCTCCTCTATGGCGATGTCCCACCACTCGTTCTCGAAGCGCCAGGGCGGCTCGCCGCGCCATAGCTCCAGCACGATATCGATGGCGGCAAGCATCATGCGCTGGCGTTCCGCCGGGTCGTGATGGCCGTACATCTCGGCGTCGCTGACAAGACCGCCCGGCCCGATGCCGAACAGGAAGCGGCCCTCTGAGAGCTGGTCGAAGAGCGCCGCATGACTGGCGATAGTGACCGGATGGTGGTGCGGGATGTTGATGACGCCCGTGCCGAGGCGGATCGAGCGCGTCTCCCGGATGAGCGTGGCGAGGAAGATCAGCGGCGAGGTGATCTGCTCGACCTTGGAGGTGAAATGCTCGCCCACCCAGGCCTCGGCATAGCCGAGCCGGTCCGCCAGGATGATCGCCTCGCGGTCCTCCTCGAGCGTTTGCAGAAACGGCTTTTCGGGCCGATGCAGGGGCATCGAGAACAGGCCGAGCTTCATGCCGCGCTTCCTTTCCGGGCCGGGATGCGGCTCAGGCTATAGCAGCGGCGGCGCCAAGGGAATCGCCGCCGGCGGCCGCGCGCGCCTCGCGGCCGAGCGCGGCCAGCCGCAGCGCATGGACCCTGCCGGCAACGCTTTCGGAGGCCTTCATGTCCGCGATCAGCGCCGCCCGCGCCGGGTCTTCAGGCAGGTCCAGCGCCTCATAGGCGGCGAGGAAATCGCGCTGCTGCTGCCGCGCCGCCAGCAGGCGGGCATCGTCCCTGCCGGGGAAAGCCGCCAACGCCTCGAAGGAGACGAGCCTCGCCGCGAGCCCGCCCAGCGCCGCGTCATCGAGCCCCGCCGCCGCCGCATCGTCCAGCAGCGCCTCCATCGCGCCCTGCTGCGAACCCAGCTTCAGCAAGTCCTCGACATCGCGCAGCGGCTTCGCGAAGGCGCTCCATATGTCGGCGTCCGGGGCGAGCTCGGCGGAGGCGGGCAGCCGGACATCGCGGAGGCTGAGCCCGCAATGGCCGGTCGGGCGCAGGAATTCGACGGCGCCCGCCTCCGTGCGCGCAAGGCCCGGCATGTCCTCCGGCAGCAGGAAAGCGCCAAAGCGCTTGCGGCCGCCGCTCTCGCCCTTGATCGCCACCAGGATGAAGAGCCCGGCGGAGGGGCCGTTGGTGATCCACGCCTTCTCGCCGTCAAGGCGCCAGCTGCCCTCCGGCAGCCTCTCGGCGCGCGCCTGCAGATATTTCGGATGCGCGCCGGCCCCGGGCTCCGAAATCGCAGCCGCCAGCGTCGTCTCGCCGGTGGCGAGGCGCGGCAGCCATGCCTGCTTCTGGGCTTCGTCGCCGAGGCGGGCAAGCGCGAACAGGCTGAGCGTGCAATGCACCTTCCAGGCAAGCATGGCGCCGAGGCTACGGCCGTGGCGCGCCATCTCGCGGCAGCCGCCGGCGAGGCGTTTCAGGTCCCAGCCCCCGCCTCCATAGTCCTCCGGAACGGTGAGGCCAAGCAGGCCAGCCGCGGCAAGGCGCTGCCACAGGTCCGGCGGATAGCGCCGGCGGCAGCGCAGGTCCCGGCGGCTGCGAATCAGGCGGGCGGCCGCCGCTGCGATATCGCTCACCGGCGATGGACCGGATAGCCGTGCTCGTCCGACCCGCCATCACGGTAATTCACGATCCGCTTCGGGCCGAGATGGATGCCCATGAGGCGCATCGGCCCCGCGCCGACCGCAGCGAAATTATGCCGGCGGTCGGCCGGCAGAGCCACGGTATCACCGGCTTCGAGGCGGGTGCGGTCCTCCTCCGCGCCCTCGAGCCAGACATCGCAGCTGCCTTCCAGAATATGCAGGATCTCGACATAGGGATGCGCATGCAGGCCCGGCTCGTAGCCGGGCTCGGCCGTCTGGATGCCGACCCGGATCGGGAAACCCGCCTCCTCACCGAGCAGGATGGGATTGTAGAAGGACTCCGGCGCAAAGGGCACGGTCTGCGTCTCGGAAAGGCGGATGATCTTCGCTTCGGTCATGGTTTCGGTCATGGGGCCAATTCTCCTCGACGCATAGTCTGGCAAAAGCCGGCCAGTGCGTCGAGCCGCCGCCGCTTCGCGCGAGGGCAATTTATCGCCCTCTTCGTCTTGCGGCGGCTATCGGAAGCGTATATGGTTTGTTCCGGCTTTCGGGAGGTGGGACCCGGTCGGTGACCCCGGATATGATTGCGATACTGGCGGTCGGCGTCGCGCTGGCCGGGCTGGTCTGGCAAAGCAATCGCGCGCTGCGTGCCGACCTCGCGGCCGGATTGCGAGAGGCGAAGGAGGATCGGGAGCGCGTACGCGCAGAGCTTGCCGCCGGCCTCCAGGAGGCCCGGGAAGACCGGGAGCGGCTGCGCGCCGACATGAACACTCGCATGGAACAGCTCGAAAGCCGGCTCGATGCGCGCATGGACCGGCTCGAAGACCGGCTCGATGCCCGCATGGACCGGTTCGAGGAGCGCATGAACCTTCTGGACGGCCGAATCGACGGGATTCACAGCCGGTTCGATGAGGTTCACAGTCGGATGGACGGGATACAGGATGTGCTCCGGGAACAGGGCGAGCGCCTTTCGCGGATCGAGGGGATGCTGCATCTGCATCTGGGACGCAATGACGGGTTCGCTCCGCCGCCCGCCGCTGCCGAATAGGCCGCGGCTTCGCGGGCCGGACCGCTTCCCACAAACCGGCCCGCCCGGCAAGCGGTGCGCTCAGGTCAAGCCGGTTTCTGCCGGCATCGGTGCATCCTTTCCGCCCCGTTTGCCCACCTGCGGCGGTTGCGGTCCGGGCAGGCGGCGCTATAACAGCGGCTCTTCCCCTGGGGCGTAGCCAAGTGGTTAAGGCAGCGGGTTTTGATCCCGCGATCCCTGGTTCGAATCCAGGCGCCCCAGCCACAGGCCGGAACGGGCCCGCGGCCCGTCAGAACGGGCGGTCGCCCTGGACCGTCACCCGGTAGCCGGACCGCACATTCGGGTAATAGTCCCACATCGCCAGATGCTGGACGCTGCGATTGTCCCAGAAAGCGACCGAATTGGTCTGCCAGCGGAACCGCACCTGGAATTGCGGCTTGGCGTTGTGCCGGTAGAGGAATTTCAGAATCGCATCCGACTCGTCCCGCGGCATGCCCTTGAGCCGCATGGTGAACACCGGATTGACGAAGATGACCTTCTTGCCCGTCACCGGGTGGGTGCGGATCACCGGATGCTCGCTTCGCGGGTAGAAATTCTTGTCTTCCCTGCCGTCGCGCTGGCTGCGGTTGCGATAGTTCCGCGTGCCGTCATGGATGGCGGTCAGCCCGCCGAGAAACGCCTTCATCGGCTCCGACAGCGCCTCATAGGCCGCGGACATGCTGGCGAAGAGCGTGTCGCCGCCCTCTTCCGGCACGGTGTGCAGATGCAGGATCGAGCCCATGGGCGGCTCGGGGTCGCAGGAGACGTCCGAATGCCACGCCTCGCCGGCGATCTGGGTCGAATTCGCGTCAGTGTGGATCGGCAGGATCTCGGGATGGCCGTCCGGGCCCGGCCGGAAGGGATGGATATGCAGCTCCCCGAAACGCCGGCCGAAATCCTTGTGCTGGTCCAGCGTCATCTCCTGGTCGCGGAAGAACACTACCTGGTGGCGCATCAGCGCATCGTGGACCTCGGTGAACTGATGATTACCCATCGGCTCGGCGAGATCGACGCCGTGGATCTCGGCCCCGACGGTCGGCGTCAGCGGGCGTATTTCTATGGTCTCATAGGTCATGGCTGCTGGCCTCCTCGCCTCAACTTGCCTTGTAGCCGATCGTGTCCAGCATGATGGCGATGGCGGCCGCGGACTCCGTGACGAGTTGCGAGGCCTCCGCGGACGTCTGGAAAACGATCGGCATGCTGATCGACTCCGAGATCTTGATCATGTCGGGGTCCGTGGACGCAACCTTCAGCGCCGCTTCCATTTTCGCCAAGATGGCCGGGTCGGTCCCCTTGGGAAAGGCGACGACGGTCGGCGCGTCGATGGCCAGGCCCTCATAGCCCGCCTCGATCAGGGTCTGGGTGTCGGGATAGTTGCCGAGCCGCCGGGTCGAAACGGCGGCGATGGTCTTGAACTTGCCCGGATAGCGCGCCTGGATGCCGCCCGAATAGGCGAAATCCACCTGGCCCGACAGCACCAGCTGGACCATGCCCCGCCCGCCCTTGGTCGGGATATAATCCACTTCGAGACCATCCTGGCGGGCGATGGTTTGCATGATGATCTTCGCGCCGGGGCTGAGCGAGGCGTATTTGATCTTGCCCTTCTCCTTCGCATAGGCGACGAAACCCGCCATGTCATCGAAGGGCGCATCGGCGGGCGCAACCATGCTCACCTGGAATTCGGTAAGGCCGCCGGCATAGACGAAATCCTCGGCGGTAAACTTGAGGGCCGAGTTGATCTGCGGATTGAGCGTGATGCCCGACACGGCGCCGAACAGGAATATGTCGCCGTCCGGCGCTTCGTTCTTCAGGCCTTCGAGCGCCACCGCCTGGCCGCCGCCCGGCCGGTTGATGACATTCACCTGCTGGCCGAATTCGCGCGTCAGGATCTTGGCGAGCACACGGCCCTTGGTGTCCGTGCCGCCGCCGGCCTTGTAGCCGATCAGCATGGTGACCGGGCCGGTCGGCCAATCGGTCGCCGATGCCGGCAGCGCCGCGCCGAGCGCAAACAACGCCGCCACAAATCCCTTCAGAAGTCCCTTCATCCTGTCCCTCCCGGCAACATTAACCGCCACGAACGCAATCTGACGCCCTATTGCGGCCGATCCCGAACCATAGCTTCCTGCTGGCGGCGCTGCAACACGGTGAGCCGCCAGACGCCGAAAACGGCCAATGCAGCGAAAATCAACGCCACCGGATGGTTCGCCAGCTCGGAAAACTCGGTGACCAGGCCGAGCGTCTGGCGCAACGACAATTCGAAGGATGGACCGATAACGAACCCGATCAGGAAGGTGACGAAGGAGAAATCGTATTTCTTGGCGAAGAAACCGATCACGCCGAACAGCAGCATGACGCCGATGCCGAATATGCCGCCGCCCTGGAGATAGGCGCCGAGGCAGCACAGGAACACGACCACCGGCATCACCAGCGCCGGCGAAATACGCACGATCCTCGCAAAGACATTCTGGCCGAAATAGCCGATCAGCAGCAGGAACAGGCTGGCCGCGATCATCGACATATAGACGCCGAGAATGAGGTCCCGGTTCTCCAGGAACAGCAGCGGCCCCGGCGTGATGCCCTGGATAGTGAAGGCCCCGATCAGTATGGCGGCGATGACGCTGCCGGGTATGCCGATGGCGAACAGCGGCACGAAGGAGGCCGGCACCACAGCATTGTCGGCGCTCTCGGCCGCCGCCACGCCTTCGATGGCGCCGGTCTCCTCGAAATCGGCGCCCCGCCCGGAGGCCCGGCGCTCTGCGCCGTAGGAGAGGAAGGAGCCGACGCTCGCGCCGAGGCCGGGCAGTATGCCCACGCCCGTGCCGATGAGGCAGCCGCGCAGGATCGCGCGCGCGGAACGCCGCCAGTCGCCGAGGGTGACGATCCGGTCCTCGCGCAGGCCGGAGCCGCGCAGCAGGTCGGCCTCCTGCTCGAGCCGCCGGCGCTGGCCGATCTGGATCATCATTTCCGAGAGCGCCAGCATGCCGATGGCGACCGGAATGAGCGGCAGGCCGTCATAGAGTTCGATCAGGCCGAAGGTGAGGCGCGGCGAGCCGGTTTCCACCTCAAGGCCGACGCAGGACACGAGGATGCCGAACAGACCCGCAAGCAGGCCCTTTGTCATCGACCGCCCCGACAGGCCGGCAATGAACACCATCGAGAAGGCGAGGATTCCGGTGAGCTCCACCGGACCGATGCCGAGCGCATATTCCGCCAGTTCCTGCGCGACGAGGATCAGCACGATGGTCGAGAACAGATCGCCGATGACGGAGGCAAAGAGGCCCATCTTCAGCGCCTTCTGCGCCTTGCCGGCGCGCGCCAGCGGATAGCCGGCCATCGCCGTCGGGGTGGAAGAGGGCTCGCCCGGCGTGTTCAGCAGAATGGCTGATACGGCGCTGCCGGCGGTGGAGCCCTTGGCGATGCCGACAAGGAAGGCGATGGCTGCAAGCGGCGAGAGGTAGAAGGTGAGCGGGATGGCGACAGCCGTCGCCGTGCCCTTGCCGAGGCCGGGCAGCGCGCCCACCAGATAGCCGAGCGTGACGCCGAACAGGATCCAGGCGAGATTGCCCGGGGAAAAGGCGGATTCGAGGACGGGAAAGAAGGACTCCACGGGACGCGCCTCCGATCAGCCGATAGCCGTGCCGAGCACGCGGTAGAAGAGGAACCAGGCGCCGATGATCAGCGCGGCCGGGACGCCCGCGAGCAGCCAGAGCCGCCGCTCGCCCATATAGAGCATCGGCCCGGCGATCAGCAGCGCGGCCGCAGCCGCCGGCGAAACCCACACGAAGAGCGCCATGGCGGCGGCGACTGCGAGCAGCACGGCCAGCAACGCCCACCATTCCGCGGCCGGCACCCGGACTCCCGCCGCGGCGCCCCGGCGCAGGCGGCCGGCCGCCTGCAGGGTCAGCAGGGCGGCGAGGCCGGTGATCCCGGCGGCGCAGATCTGCGGCAGCAGCGCCGGCGATATCGTGGCGTCGCCGCCCTCGGAAGTCTGGGTCGGAATCACCACGGCCAGCATGGCGAGGCCGAACAGGAGCAGCACGATGCCGGCGACCAGGTCCGATTTCGGCATGCGGCTCCCCCCCTGGAATTCACAGCCCGCCGGCTGCGGCATTGTCAGGATACCGGCCAGGCCGGCCGTCTGTCGAGCGCCGTTCAGGGCAGCACGGCGAGGTCGAGCAGGGGGGCGTGCTGCTGCGCGCCATAGACATCCGCGTCGCGCGGGCCGCCGGAGCCGACCGGCCGCCGGAGGGAGAACTTGACCGCCCGCGCGAAGGGATGGAAATCGAAGCCGAGCAGCTCGTTGTCGGAAACGCCGTAGAGTCCACAGACGGCCTGCCGGCTGAGCAGCCCGGCGGAACGCACGGCCTCGAAGACCTCCTCGGTCTCGAACAGGATGTCGAAGGTCACGATGAACGGACCGGCATTCTTGGACCGGATGACCTCCGCGACGTCCGCCAGGGTCTTCACTGCAGCCATTCCAGCCGCCCGAAGCTCTCCGGCTTGTCGATCTCCATCAGGTGGTAGATGTTGAACTCATAGACGGGCCCGGCCGGGATCTCCGCCGGCGAGAACGGGAAGGCGATATTGCCCGCCGTCGCGCGCCTGCCCTCGAAGGGCGCATGCAGGATGGTCGAGCGCGCGAGGCCGCAGACCGCCTCGGCGATCTCCGGCGTCTCGGCCACCACGTCGATCAGGATACCAATCTCATGCGCAGCCTGCCGGTTCGGCTCCCAGGCGCCCATCACGCCGTCGAGGCCGTAACGATGGAAGGTGATGGAGTATTGCGAGGGGTCGATGAAACCGGACTGGGTCTCGTGGATCTTCTCGCGAACCGCCTCCTGGATCTCGTCGATGCGGCGGATGAAGGCGGGGTCGCGCGCGCCGCCGACCGTCAGCGCCCGATGCCCCGCAAGCCGCGCGCCTTCCAGCTTGACGGTATAACGCTCGGCCTCCCGGAAGGCGCTGCCGGATACGCGAACCCGGCGCGGATCGATCTGCTCGAAGCGGGTCCGGCGGAGATCGACCGCCCCGCCGGGCCCCGCCAGCATCACCGGATCCGACTTCTCGTAGAAGGTATGCGCCGAGACCGAAGCCTCGGTGCAGGCCTTGTCCGGATGGGGCGGCTCGACGATGAAATGGTCCTCGCGCAGCCGCCCGAGAATGAGGTCGCCGCCGCCGGTCGGGCGCGCGGCCAGGCTGCCGCATTCGAGGATCTTGCCCATATGCAGCGCGAGGCCGCGGTCATGGCCCTGCATCAGCGGCAGCGCGGCGATATTGGAGACATCCCAGGCGCGGCCGGCCACCAGGATGTCCGGCCCGCCGGCAAGCGCGCGGAAATAGGATTCCGGCCCGATCTGCGCCACGATATGCGCCGCCGCCTCGACATCCTCGACCGTGAGCGCCGCGCCGGTCTCGAACACGCGCACCCGGTCCTCTTCCACCGCCGCGCGCACCGTCCCGCGGTCGAGTTCGGAGCGCAGCACGGCGACCTTCCGGTCGAGCCCGAGTTCCTCCAGCACCCGGCCGAGCAGCATCAGCAGATGGTCCACCTGCGCGTCGCCGCCCGCCCCGCCGGCCGAGCCGATGATGAGCGGCGCGCCGGCGTCGGCGCCCGCCTTCACCAGCAGGCGCAGGTCGCGCAGGATCATCGCGTCGCCGACGAACGGCTTGCCGGCGCCGAGATAATAGGGTCCCGGATCGCTGGAGCCCGCATCGCAGGCGATGAGGTCCACGCCGGCTTCGACCGCATCCCGGAGCGAGTCCTCGCGGAAGCCGTATCCCAGCATGCCATTGGAGACGACGACGAATTCGTCATCGCGCTTGCGTTCGATCATGGGAGTCCTCCCTATCTGCGCCCCTCGGCCCAGGCGTCGATATCGAGCGCGCCGCGGAAATCCGCCGAAACCTCGGCTTTCCTGGGTTCGAGCGGAATGCCGATCGCATCCGCAACGCGGTCGATGGCGTTGAAGGTCGCGGCGACACCCGCCGCATCCACCCAGCCGGCATCGCCGACCGCGCGGCGGAGCGCGGGGATCGCAGCCGCCATGTCGCCCTCCCCGGCGACCGCCTCGGCGAAGGCCGCCAGCTCCTCGCCGGCCGCGACTCCGCCGCCGCCGCCGGTCACGATTGCGTCCAGATCGTAACTATCGCCTGTTGTCCGGCCGCTCTCACGGAGCAGCAGCGCATGGCTGGTCGTTCAATAGACGCACTGGTTGAGCGCGGAAATCCTTGCGGCCAGGAACTCGATCTGCGCATGGCTGATGGCGCGGTGTTCGACGTCGAACACCCGCATCCAGCGGCCGGGCAGATATTGCGTCTCGACAAGGTCGAAGAACGCCCGCTTGGCCTCCGGCACAAGGGTGAGCGCCATGAGGATGTAGGCGCCTTGCGACCCGGAATAGATGTCCGCCTCGGGCCCGGTTTCCTCGCCATGCACGATCAGCGGGACCCACGCCTCTTCCATGCGCGCCGAGGCCGGGCGGTAGCCCGACGGCTCTCCCGGCTTCGGATCCGGCAGGCGGCGCGGCGGCAGCCCCATCGAGCGGGCGAAGGTGTCGAGCGACACGGTCACCGCCGTCACGCCGACCGTCTCCACATAGCGCGTCTCCTCCACGCCCTCGGCCTGCCGCGCCTCGAACCAGCGGCGCGTCAGGCGCGCGGGATCGGTGACGATGCGGTGGACGATTTCCACCATTGGCGGCTCGAGCGCGCCCGTTCCGTCATGGGCTCCGGTCACCGCCTCCGGCGAAAGCGCCCGCTTGCGGGCCGCGCAGAGCCGGCAGTCCAGCGCCTGGCGGCTTTCCGCCGCTATGGCGACCCGCTCGGCGCCGGTCAGCCAATTGCCCGGAGCCGCGATCCACGCCCAGGCGCGGGCATGGGCCGCGAGAATGTCGGCGCGGATCGGCGCCGCCGCATCGGAATATCCCATCCTTCCAACCCTCCTGTCATGCGCCAGCCTATGTCTCCTCCCCTGCGGGAGGCCGCCGGGTTCACCTATCCGTCTCCGGCGGCGATGAGATATCCGGCTCAGCGATTGTTGTAATTTCCGGACCGCTTCTCGCGCCAGGCGGCGATCGCTTCCTTGTGGTCCTCGCTGGAACGCGCCAGCACCATGTGGGACGACACCATGTCCAGCGCGCTGCGCAGGTCCATGTCGAGCCCGGCATACATGGCGCGCTTGATGAGCCGGATCGAGATCGGCGAGGAGTTCACCAGCTTTTCGACATAGGCGCGGGTGCCCGCCTGCAGCTCGTCATCCGGGAAGACCTTGTTGACCAGCCCGATCTCCTGCGCCTGCTGGGCCGTCAGGAAATCCGCGCTCCAGAGCAGTTCCAGCGCCTTCGGCACGCCGACGATGCGCGGCAGGAACCAGGCGCCGCCATTGCCGGGCACGAGGCCGACGCGCACATAGGTCTCCGCGAAGCGCGCGCTCTCGGCGGCGAAGCGCAAATCGGCATGCAGGCTCATATCCATGCCGGCGCCGACAGCGACGCCGTTGACGGCCGCGATCACGGGCTTGTCGATCTCGCGGATCTTGAGCGAGAGCTTCTGGATCAGGTCCCAGAGGCCCGACTTGATCTCAAGCGGCGTCGGCGGGCGGTCGCTGCCCATTTGCCGCGTGTCGCCGCCGGCGCAGAAGCCGCGCCCGGCGGCGGTCACGATCACCGCCCAGATATCCTCGCGCGTCCGGCACTCCTCCAGCCGGTCCAGATATCCCGTCAGCATCTCGTGGGTGAAGGCGTTCAGCCTGTCCGGGTTGTTGAAGGTGATGGTCGCGATTCTGTCGCTGACATCGAAAAGCAGTTTGTCGGTCACGCCGTTCCTCCGGTTATGCAAGCGGCCGGGCCAGCCTAGCCCGATTTCCCGCTGCCGGTCACGGCCCACGGCATGCCCCCATCTCATTTGGGCCTGCGCCCGTTCTGGCGGGACCGGTTTTCGGGCCCGCTTCGCCGCCCCGGACCCTGGAGCATGTCCGGGGCGAGACGATTTTTGTTCTATAGTGAGATATAATTCTTACTAAAACTTGATCTCCCAGACCTCTGTGGCCATATGCCCCTGGAGGAAGGAAGTAATGACCGCGGAGCTGTCTTCGCCCTGGCTCCGCAGCACCGACCCGGAGGAGGAACATATGCTGAAACAAGCTAAGGGCTATGCGCCCTCGGCACGCAAAACATGACATCGCATGACATATGCTGATAGTCTCCAGGGTCTGTCCCTCCCGGGCGAGACCCGTGACCGCGCGGCGCCGCCGGAGATCTGCGACTCCTCTCCCGGTTGCGGCCGGTCGGGCTGGCGCATGAAAAGACGGAACTCCATACTGCGCCCGATCTCCGCCAACCCGCCGAACGACCGGCGCCCATGCAGAGGAGGAGCCTCCATGCCGACCCTCGCCCAAAGTCCGGCTGGCCGCCTTGCAGAGCCCGGCGCGCCGCAGGGCGGCCTGTCCCATGTCGCGGGCGAGCCGGCGCCGCCGCTCAGATATGAGACCATTCCGCAGGCGCTCGGCGAGGCGGTGTCCCGTCATGGCGGGCGGCGGGCGGTCGTGCTGCCGCAGGCGGGCCGGACGCTGACCTATGAGGAGTTCGACAGGCAGGTGGACGCGCTGGCCTCCGGGCTGCTTGCGCTCGGCCTCGGCAAGGGCGACCGCGTCGGCATCTGGTCGCCCAACCGGCTCGAATGGCTCCTGACGCAGTTCGCCACCGCCCGCTTCGGCGCCATCCTGGTCAACATCAACCCCGCCTACCGGCCGTTCGAGCTGGAATATGCGCTGAACGCAGTCGAATGCAGGGCGCTCATCGCGGCGGAAGCCTTCAAGTCGTCGCGCTATATCGAGATGCTGCGCGAACTCGCCCCCGAGCTCGAAGGCTGCGAGCCGGGCCGGCTCAAATCCTCGAGGCTGCCGCATCTCGAAATCGCGATTGCGATGAGCGCTGACCCCGGCCCCGGACTGTTGCGCTTCGAGGATGTCATGCGGCTCGGCGGGCCGGAGCAGATGGCGCGGCTCGATGCGCTGACCGCGAGCCTCAGCCCGGACGATCCGATCAATATCCAGTTCACCTCCGGCACCACAGGGTCTCCCAAGGGCGCAACGCTCACCCACCACAACATCGTCAACAATGCGCGTTTCATCACCGACCGCATCCGGCTGACCGAGCAGGATGCGCTCTGCATTCCGGTGCCGCTCTACCACTGTTTCGGCATGGTGATGGGCGTGCTGGGCTGCGTGACGCAAGGGGCGGCGATGGTGTTTCCGGGCGAAGGCTTCGATGCGGCCGAGACGCTGCATGCGGTGTCCGAGGCCCGCTGCACCGCGCTCTATGGCGTGCCGACCATGTTCGTCGCCATGCTCGAGGAGGCGGCGCGCGGCGGCTACGACCTGTCCTCGCTCAGAACCGGCGTCATGGCGGGCGCGAGCTGCCCCATCGAGGTGATGCAACGGGTGATCGATGAACTCAACATGACGGAAGTCACCATCTGCTACGGCATGACCGAGACCTCGCCCGTGTCGTTCCAGAGCTTCGTGGACGACCCGATCGAGAAGCGGGTGACGACGGTGGGGCGCGTCCACCCGCATCTGGAGGTCAAGATTGTCGATGCCGAGGGCGCCATCGTCCCGGTCGGCGAGTCCGGAGAGCTTTGCACGCGCGGCTATTCCGTCATGCGCGGCTACTGGAACGACGATGAGCGGACGCGCGAAAGCATTGTGGACGGCTGGATGCATTCGGGCGACCTGGCGGTGCTCGACGAGGACGGCTTCTGCTGCATTGTCGGGCGGGTGAAGGACATGATCATCCGCGGCGGCGAGAACGTCTATCCGCGCGAGATCGAGGACTATCTCTTCCGCCATCCCGACATTCGCGAAGCGCAGGTGTTCGGCATTCCGGACAGGCGGTTCGGCGAGCAGGTCTGCGCCTGGGTCGTGCCGCATGAGGGCGCCGCGCTCGCGCCGGAGGATGTGATCGCGTTCTGCCGGGGCCGGATCGCGCATTTCAAGGTGCCGAAGCATGTGCGCATCGTTGACGATCTGCCGATGACCGTCACCGGCAAGCCGCAGAAATTCGTCATGCGCGACTGGATGGTGGAGAACGGCTACGCCGACAGCCAGCCCCGGAACCGGTCGGGGCCTTGAGCGTAGGCGCGGCTACGCTTTTCGGCCCGCTCCTTGCGGAGCGAACGCCTGGACGCGACGCAGGCCGTGACACTGGTGAGAAATGCGGGCTAGGATTCGCCGAACGACGAAAAGCCGGAAGGCGGGGGCATTAGCGATGGCCGATAACGACACGCTGGGGCGCGAAGCCCTGCGGATGCACGCGGCCGGGCGGCCCGGCAAGGTGGAGGTGACGCCGACCAAGCCGCTCACCACCCAGTATCAGCTCTCGCTCGCCTATTCGCCGGGCGTGGCGGCGCCCTGCCTGGAGATCGAGAAAGATCCGAGCCTCGCCTATGACTACACCGCCAAGGGCAATATGGTCGCCGTCATCTCCAACGGCACCGCCGTGCTCGGCCTCGGCAATATCGGCGCGCTCGCCTCCAAGCCGGTGATGGAAGGCAAGGCGGTGCTTTTCAAGCGCTTCGCCGATGTGGACGGCATCGACCTGGAGGTGGACACCGAAGACGTCGATGCGTTTATCGACTGCGTGCGCTATCTCGGCAAGAGCTTTGGCGGCATCAATCTGGAGGACATCAAGGCCCCGGAATGCTTCATCGTCGAGGAACGCCTGCGGGAACTGCTCGACATCCCGGTCTTCCACGATGACCAGCACGGCACGGCGATCATCTCCGCCGCCGGGCTCATCAACGCGCTCCACCTGACCGGCCGGCGCATCCAGGACTGCCGCATGGTGGTGAACGGCGCCGGCGCGTCGGGCATCGCCTGCGTGGATCTGTTCAAGGCGCTCGGCCTGCCGGCGGAGAATGTCGTGCTCTGCGACACGCGCGGCGTCATCTATCGGGGCCGCATGGAGGGCATGAACCAGTGGAAATCGGCCCATGCGGTCGAGACGCCATTGCGCACGCTCGAAGAGGCGATGGAGGGCGCCGATATCGCCTTCGGCCTCTCGGTCAAGGGCGCTTTCACGCGCGAGATGGTCGCGTCCATGGCGGAGAAGCCGATCATCTTCGCGCTCGCCAATCCCGACCCCGAGATCACGCCGGAAGAAGTGCGCGAGGTGCGCGACGACGCGATTATCTGCACCGGGCGGTCGGACTACCCGAACCAGGTCAATAACGTGCTGGGCTTCCCCTATATCTTCCGGGGGGCGCTGGATGTCCGCGCAACGACGGTCAATGACGCGATGAAAGTCGCCGCCGCCGATGCGCTGGCGGCGCTCGCGCGCGAAGATGTGCCCGATGAGGCGGCGGCGGCCTATCCCGGCAAGCGCCTGCAATACGGGCCCGATTACATCATTCCCGTGCCCTTCGACCCGCGCCTGATCGTCAATGTGCCGGAGGCGGTGGCGCGCGCCGCCATCGATACGGGCGTTGCGCAGAAGCCGATCGAGGACTGGTCCGCCTATCGGGCCGCGCTCGCCGCCCGCCTCGATTCCACTTCGGGCAGCCTCCAGCGCATCTATGCCGAGGTGCAGGCCGCGCCGCGCCGGGTGGTGTTCGCCGAGGGCGAGGAGGAACGCGCCATCCGCGCCGCGCTCGCCTTCCGGGCGCAGGGCTTCGGCACGCCGGTGCTGGTCGGGCGCGAGGACATCGTCAAGGCCCAGATGGAGCGGCTCGGCATTGCCCCGGGCGAGCCTCTGGAAATCCACAATGCCGCCCTCTCGGAAGACAATGCGCGCTATATCGCCCTGCTCTATGAGCGCCTCCAGCGTCAGGGGTTCCTGCAGCGCGACGTGCAGCGCATGGTGCATCAGGACCGCAATTGCTTTGCCGCCTGCATGGTGGCGGCCGGCGCGGCCGACGCCATGGTGACGGGCCTCACGCGGTCTTTCCAGGTCAGTTTCGCCGGCGTGGCGCCCGTGCTGGCGCCCGTGGCCGGTTCCACGCCCTGCGGCGTGACGCTCTATGTGAACCGGAACCAGACGGTGTTCGTCGCCGACACGACCGTGAACGAGCGCCCGGGGCCGGAGCAGCTTGCCGACATCGCGACGGCGGCGGCCGGTATGGCGCGCGATATGGGCGCGGAGCCGCGGGTCGCGCTCCTCTCCTTCTCCAATTTCGGCAGCCCGCCCTTCGGAGAGGCCGCCCATGTCCGCGAGGCGGTGACCGTGCTGGACGAGCGCGGCGTCGATTTCGAATATGAAGGCGAGATGTCGGCGGATGCAGCGCTGGACGGCGAGCTCATGCGCCAGCTTTATCCCTTCGCGCGTCTTTCCGGGCCGGCCAATGTGCTCGTCATGCCCAGCCTGCACGCCGCCAACATCTCCGCCAAGATGCTGCAGATGCTGGGCGGCGGGGCGGTGATCGGGCCGGTCCTGCTCGGGCTGTCCAAGCCGGTCCAGATCGTCCAGATGGGCGCCAAGGTGTCCGAACTCGTCAACATGGCCGTTTTCGCCGCTCATGCGGCAGAGGGCGCCCCGGCTCAGTAGCCCCGGCCGGGCAGCGTCTCGTGCAGGGGGCGCACACGGGGGTCCAGTTGCCGGCGGGTATAGTAGTCGGCCGCCGGTTTCCAGGCGTCGAACACGCGCCTGAGCTCGCCCACCGGTTCGTCGTGGACATCGACCCTGAGATCGGTGCGGGGGAAACCCTGCCTGCCCCAGGCGACAAGAGCGGCGGAATTCTGTCCGCCATGCTGGCCGCCGGCGTCGCGCCCGGCCTCCAGCGCGGCGAGCAGGCGCTCCTCAAGCGTGTCGCCGGCGAAGCCCGCCTCAATGGCGTCCAGCACATGCTCGCCCACCAGCACATTGCCGAGCGCGATCAGCCCGCCCTGCACATGATGGCCGGCGAAATCGCGGTTCTCCCTGCCCGTGCGCGCCGCCGCCCGGCCCTCGGCATCGATAATCCCCAATTGCCGGTATTCGGGATACGGATCCGCAGCGACGAGCGCATCGATCGCCGCCGGGGCGGAGCATCCATTGGCGAGCAGGTCCTGCGCCAGCCGGCCAAGGCGGTAGTCCGCAATCGCCATGATGGCGACCGCGCCGAGGCGCGAGAGATGCGGCACGCGGACCCCGACGGCGAGCGAGCGCGTCGCCGTCGCAATGCCGAGATCGCCCGTCGCCGGGTCGCACGCCATGCAGGTGAAGGTCATCGGAGCCCTCCGAAGCTATCGTGAACGGGGCCTGCCGGCAGGGTTCGTCCGGTTCCCCTTCTCGGCCCCCACCCGGCCCGAAGCCGCGCCGGGGCCCTGTGTCGTCGGATCGAACCGCAATCGGGGCCGGGCCGCAAGCATGGCCTCGATTTGAACGGCTTCGGCGTTTGGCTTACCCTGTCGCCCGGTCCGGTCGTTCTGCTTTGTAGCGAACACAAATTCGATTCCGGCACGTCGGGACGAGAGGGCTGTCAAACAGGAGGATATCCATGAAAAAACTTCTAGTTGCTGCTTTTGTCGGCCTCGCCGCAAGTCTCGGCCTCACGGTTCCGGGAACCGCCTCGGCGGATTGCGGGGAGGTGTCCATTACCGAAATGAACTGGGCCTCGTCTCAGATCATTACCGAAGTCGCCAAATTCCTGATGGAGCAGGGATATGGTTGCACGATCGAAAAAGTGCCGTCGGCGACCACCACCTCGGTTGCGTCACTGGCCGAAAACGGCGAACCCGACCTGGTGACCGAGCTGTGGCTGAACTCGACCGGCGACGTCTATTCCAAGCTCGAAGCCGAAGGCAAGGTTTCCCGGCTGGCCGAGGTCATCTCGCCGGGCGGTCTCGAAGGCTGGTGGGTCCCGGCCTATCTTGCCGAAGCGCATCCGGAACTGGCTACCATCGAAGGCGTGCTGGCCAATCCCGACCTGGTCGGCGGGCGCTTCAACAACTGCCCGGACGGCTGGGGCTGCCGGATCGTCAATGACAATCTGGTCAAAGCGCTTGGCGTCGGGGCGGCCGGCATCGAAGTGTTCAATCATGGCTCCGGCGAGACTCTCGCGACCTCGATCGCGGCCGCCTATGAGGACAAGGAGCCCTGGTTCGGCTATTACTGGGGCCCCACCGCGCTGCTGGGCAAATATGAGATGGTCAAGGTGGCGCTGGGAGACATCGACGGCGATGTCCATTCGGCCAATCAGAACAAGGACAATGCCAATCCGGGCGTGTCCGATTTCCCGCCGGCGCCGGTCCTGACGGTCGCCACGGCCGCGCTGACCGAGCGCGAGCCCGAGGTCGCCGAGTTGATGGGCAAGATCAGCTTCGAGGTCGGCCTGCTGAGCGGCATTCTTGCCTGGCAGGAGGAAAACAGCGCTTCGGCGGAAGAGGCCGCGGTCTATTTCCTGACCACGCAGTCCCAGGTCTGGTCGCAGTGGATCAATGACGACGCGCGCGGGAAGCTCGCGAAATTCATCAAGTGAATCCCGGCGCGACGGAAGGGTTGCGGCGGACGGTTCCTTGACCGGCCTGCAGGCAGTGCGACCCGGACCGGGAGCCGTCCCGGTCCGGGGCCCCGGAAGGGGGTGAGCGGTCATGGCGACCTATGATTTCCTGTTCGACGGCCTCGGCCTGCGCGACTGGTGCGACGCGGGCAAGACGGGCGACGGGCCGCTGTCGATGGCGGACCTGCTGGCGAAGGGCGGCGCCGCCAAGGAGACCTCGTGGTGGGATTTGCCGTTTCCCTCGCTCAACGCGCTGAACGAGGCCTGCAGCCGGATCGTCCAGTCGCGCGACACGACCAAGGGGGTCGAGGAGGGGTTCCTTGCGATCAAGGATGCGCTGCGCTTTGTGCTCGACCCGCTCACGCAGCCGCTGAGCTGGATACTCGAATTCGCCCTGCTGGTCTTCGAGGCCGCGCCCTGGTGGATCATGTTCCCGCTGCTCATGGCCATCGTCTATCTCGCGACCAAGTCGATCCGGTTGATCGGCTTCGTGACCGCCTGCCTCGCCTTCCTGGCCCTCATCGACCATTACGGCTTCGCCATGCAGACCCTGGCGATCATCTTCGTCTGCGCCTTCCTTTGCGTGTTGTTGGGCGTGCCCATCGGCATCGCCATGTCGCGCAGCGACAGGATGCAGCGCATGACGATCCCGGTGCTGGACATGCTCCAGACGCTGCCGCCCTTCGTTTACCTGATCCCGCTGATCTTCCTGTTCTCGGTGACGGAGCCGAAACTGTACGGAATCGCGATCATCCTCTATGCGATCGTGCCGGTGATCCGGCTCACCGATCTCGGTATCCGACTGGTGGACAGGGATGTCATCGAGGCCGCCGATTCCTTCGGCATGACCGACCGGCAAAAGCTGTTCGGGGTCCAGATTCCGCTGGCATTGCCCAACATCATGGCGGGCGTGAACCAGACAATCATGATGAGCCTCGCCATGGTCGTGATCGCGTCGCTGGTTTCGGCGCCGGGCCTGGGCGTGCTCGTGCTGCGCGGTATCCGGAACCTGGAACTGGGCGTCGGGCTGATCTCGGGTCTCGGCATCGTGCTGCTGGCGATCATTCTGGACCGCGTGACCAAGGCGGCGCTCGATCGCGTCAACGCCGCCCAGAAAGTCTGACCGGGAGGTCTCGGCGTGGCCGACAAGATCAAGATCGCAATCCGCGGCCTCTACAAGATTTTCGGGGACGATCCCGAGGCCGCGCTTGAGCATGTCCGGGCCGGCGTGGGCAAAACAGAGCTGCTGGAGCAGCACGGCCATGTGCTTGGCCTGCACGACATCAATGTCGATATGCGCCAGAGCGACATCACGGTCATCATGGGACTTTCAGGCTCCGGCAAGAGCACGCTGATCCGGCATCTCAACCGGCTGATAGAACCGACCTCGGGCGAGGTCGAAGTCGATGGCGAGGACGTGCTGGCCTATGACGAGGAGCGCCTGCGCACGCTGCGGCGCGAATCCATGTCCATGGTGTTCCAGAAATTCGCCCTCCTGCCCCACCGCACCGTCGCCGAGAATGCCGGAACGACGCTTCAGGTCCGCGGCGTGCGCCAAAGGGACTATCTGGCGGAGGCATGGAGGTGGCTGGAACGAGTGGGTCTCAACGGCTATGAGAGCCACTATCCGCACCAGTTGTCCGGCGGCATGCAGCAGCGCGTCGGCATTGCGCGCGCGCTGACCTCGAACTCGCCGATCATGTTGATGGACGAAGCGTTTTCGGCTCTCGACCCGCTGATTCGCACGGATATGCAGGACCTTCTGCTGGAACTGCAGAAGGAACTGCACAAGACCATCGTCTTCATCACGCATGATCTGGACGAAGCGCTCAAGCTTGCGGACCGGCTGGTGATCCTCAAGGACGGCTATATCGTCCAGCAGGATGAACCGCAGCACATCCTGCTGCACCCCAATGACCCTTACATCGAGGATTTCGTCAGCGACATCAACCGCGCCCGCGTGCTCAGGGTGCGCTCGATCATGACCCCTTTGAACGGCAGCGGTCTGCCGTCCGATGCGCAGGGCGAGGTGGACTTCAACGACACGCTCGAGAGCACCATCACGCGCTCCGGCGGCGACACCTCGCACTCCTATGTCGTGATGCGCGAGGGCGCGCCCGTTGGCGTGCTCGAGATGACGAACCTGGTCAGGGCTCTCGTCCCGCGCGCCGCCTCCGAAGCCGGTGCGCGAAAATATTGAACGCCGGCCCAGCCCGGGACGGTCCGACGGAGCCCAATTTCCGGCTGCGGCCGCCCGAAACGGTCATGCGCCTTGCTCGCCTCGGCGCGTTCCACCAGACGCGGCTGAGTTTCCTCAGGGCCATGCTGCGCCATGTTGCCGGCGCCGGATACCGCTTCGGCTACGAGCGCTGGGACATCGGCGGCGATGGCGTTGGCATGGCGGTCCATACCGCCCGGGGGCCGAAGCGCGCCTATTCCCTGGTCTGCTTCGCCCATGACCTCGATCCCGCCAGGCGCACCGACCGGGTGATCGCCGACGCTTGGGACGCCACCTATGTCCTGTATGACGGCATCCCCGGCGACAGCGAGATCGACCGCCTGCGCGCCAACGCGCCGAAGCAGGAGGCCGGACGCTACCGCCCGACCGACCTGGTCCTGTCCCGCGCCAACAAGAGCGCCCGGCTGTTCGATCATGTCGTGGACTGCCTGGCGGCCGGGCGGCAGCCGGCGGCGGCGCGGCTCGAAGACACCGGCTATGTCATGCGAACGACAGCGGTTTACGGCAATGGCAAATTCGGTATTGCGGACCGGCAGCGCTATGCCGGTCGCCCCGGGTTCGGCGGTCCGTTTCGCATGGAAATGCTCACGGTCTGGATGATCCGTCAGTTCGTCGCCGATCTCGTCGATCATCTGGCGCGGGCCAGGGGCGGAGCCGGGGCGGCGCTGCTCGACCGGGGCTTACGGCGCCGGCTCGGCATCGGCAATTCGACCGGTCTCGGCCTCGGGCCGTTCATCGTCAATCATCCGGCCCTGTTCGCCCGCTGGATTGAGTGCCGCGAACTGGCGCTGGCCCGCGTCTGCGCCCGGGAAGGAGCATCCGCCGATGCCCGGCGCGAATTCCGGCAGTGGATCGCGCGCGCCAGGGCCGATGTCGCCGGCTGGACCGTCTCCGACCCCTTGCAGGCGGAAAAGATCAGCCGACTGGCGGATGATCTGGACCGCCTTGACGCCTTTGCGGCCGGGCTCGGCCGGAAAGCCGCCGCCCCCTGGGCCAGGATACGGGACTGGGCGGAGGATCATCTGTCTCTGGAAGGCCGGGAACTCGCCCTGTCCCTGCTCATCGAACCCCATGGCGACCTCGTTGACGACCTGGCCGACCATATGGCTGTCGAGGAGAGGGAAATGCCGCCCGCGGGCCTGCCGGGCCGGGTCCGGGATCTGCGCCACCGCATGGAAGAGGAGTTTGGCTGGGCGCTGGCGACGGACTACACGGAACCCGAGGCCCAGGCGCGCTTCTGGTATGTGTCGGCGAACAAGCTGGAGCCGCGGCTGGGCGAGCGGTGGGAGGAGCCGGGCGCGGACCTCGAGCTGGCGCTGGCGACCGGCCGGGATATCGCCATGTGCCACGCCGATCTGGAGAGGGCGGCGCAGGACGAAAGCCTTGCCGATTTCCTGCTGCGCCGCCCGGAGCACCGCCACACCGTCCGCCGGCTCTGCGACCCGGACATGGGGCCGTACGGCCAGATTCGCGCCAATCTGATCGGCGCCGACCTGCTCCCGCTCGATCTGCTGCGCTGCAAGCTGTCCTTTTTCGGCGCCACGCATTTCGACCCGAAATCCGACCGCTGGCTGCGCATCAACATGTTCCGCCACGCCCCCTATCCGGACGAACTGCACGCCATGCCGCCGGACGACTGGATCTATCCGCGCCGGGATGGCTGAGCCGATGCTCTGTTCGCTGAATGAAATCCGGGCCTTGGCGACCAGGGCGGCGCACGGTGCCGGCTTGCCCTGGGGCGTGGCCGAGGAGGCCGGCCGCGCGGCATGCTGGCTGGAGGCGCGGGGTCTCACCGGCCTCCCGGCCCTGGACGGTGCGCTCGAGCGCCTCTCGGCGCTGGATTGGCGACGCTGCTTCCCCGTGCCCGAAGGCGCCCTCTGGCGCGCGGACTCCGGCGAGATCGACGCGCTGCTCGCCGGAATGACCCTGGCCGACCGGGCGGATCGACCGTTGCCGTTCAACGCCGGCGGCGCGCTCGTCCTCGCGAGAGTTCGATGGCCGCTGCTCGCCATGCCGTTCCTGGCCGGCGTCTCCCGGGCCTGCGGCGCGCGACTGGCGGTTTCGCTCGGGCCGCAAACGCCTGCTGTCGGAATCGGACCGGAGTCCATCACCCCGTCAGGCCGGGCGCTTGACGGCATGGCTTTCGCGGAGGCGGTCCGGATCGAAATGCTCGCCGACGCCGCAATGCCGCCCGGCCTGCCGCGCGTCGACGGCGGCATCCCGGTCGACAGGGAGGCTTACAACCGTCTCGCCCGATGGGCGGCCCGGACCTATGTGCCGGAAAGCGTCGAATCGCGGGCGCGCGGGGCCGGCGCCGGCAATCTGGCGGAGACCGATTGACAAGGGATGGGAGCGCGCCGGGATGCGGGCTGGCCTGAACTTCCGGATGTGTCTTGTTGGAGGTTCAGCGGCTTCCTGCCGGCTGCAATACAGGCGCTGGCGCAGCAACATGAAACGGGAAGTTCAGTCTATCGCAGGCGTTCGATCACGAGGTTCTGGAAGCTTCGCAACGAGTCTTCCCAGACCGGCGAGAGCACGCCGCCGGTCGCGGCCACATCGCTCGCGCGCCCCTGCTGGAGTCGCTCGCACATCGCGTGGTCTTCGCGATGCACGGCCCGCCAGAGCGCCGCAAGCCGTTCCGCGCGCGCCGCAGACACAGGTCCCGCCTCAAGGCTGTAGATCGCGCGCTTCTGCAGGGTGCGGCCGGGCCCGAGCGGCGTGTCGAGATGCACGCCGATCTGGTCCGGCAGGTAGAGCCCGACGGCGAAATTGGGAAACAGCGTGAGGAAGCGCGAGTCTTCGCAGAGGACATCCTTGCGTCTCGCCTCGCGGGAGACGTCGATGGCGCTGCCGAGGCATCCCGGTTCGTTCACCGTGTAGTGGTCGGCAAGCGGCTGGTCGGTGGTCCGGGAATGCACGAATTGCACATGGTAGGGCTCGATGAAGTTCTCCATCAGGAGCTTCCAGTTCGCGGCGACCTCCCCGAAATCGATGGTGGCGACATGCTGCATCCGCGAGAGGTCCAGCCCGTCGAGATGCCTGCGAAGCGGCGCGGTGAAATCCTCCAGCGGCGCCGCGGCGCCACCCAGATTGACGAAAATCCAGTCGCGCCACACCGCCGCCCGGACCGGAACCAGTCCGTGCTCGCTGCGCTCAAAGCCGGCCGGAACGGCGCGCGGCTCGCGCCCGCCGAAATAAGGCGCGGCACGCAGCCGACCGTCCAGCCCGTAGGTCCAGGCGTGGTAAGGGCAACGGATCGCGCGGCCCAAGTTTACGGGCCGGTCCACAAGCTTGAGGCAGCGGTGGCGGCAGACATTGTGGAACGCCCGGATCTCGCCGGCCGTGTCGCGCAGCAGCAGGACAGGCCTGCCGGCCACGGTAACGGGAACCGCGGCGCCCGGCCGGGCCAGCTCATGCGCAAAGCCCGCGAACACCCACGATGTGACGAAAATCCGCTCGTTTTCAAGCGCGAAGAACGCCTCGCTGGTATAGGCCG
>LXNI01001056.1_pt1 | contig 26678 bp, 17 predicted proteins | sample 809091 | NCBI WGS metagenome assembly LXNI01 (sample SAMN04870527, study PRJNA318959) | sponge metagenome | biome: 01000161; feature: marine sponge reef; material: water | host: Sarcotragus foetidus | place: Greece: Milos, Mediterranean Sea | collected 2013-05-29 | depth 5-7 m | reverse complement strand
GCTGGTAATACCTCAACGAGGCCAATCTCATCCAGCACGTTCTGCACGTAGGCAGTGACCGACCAGGCATCACCGGGAGATGTCCAGGTCCCGCGCAGATCCCATCGGGAGTACGCCGGCATTTTCCAGTAGTCGATATTGCCGATGTCGGGGTATCGGCTACCGGTGTAACTGAGCGTTGAACCCAGTTGCAGAGATCCGAATTCCTGCAGCGTGGTGCTGTAGGTTACCGTCAACGCTGCCTTGTGCTTGGGCTGCATGGGCAACTGATTCCCGGAAAGAACGGTCGGTAAGGTGTAGAAAGTGGTCACCGTTTGCTCGCTTCCAAATACCTGATGTTCCCAGCTACCAATCTCTGCATTGGGATCGCCCGCCACCACAGAAGAGTGCGTGCCGATCTCGGAATCCTGATAGGCGTAGAAACCGGAGAGGCGCCACTGCTCGCTGAGATAATACTCTAACTCGGCCTCGGCACCCCAGACGCTCGATCCTGATATGTTGTCCGTCCACTCGACCAGTGGAGATCTGTGGAGCGGCGAGAGGAATTCGGCCGGGATCTCCTGGGTTGCAAGGATCTGGTAATTATCAAAATCGTAGTAGAAAGCCGCTGCAGCCAGGAGCAGGCGCTGATTGTCAAACAACCCCTTGACGCCCAACTCATAGTTGATGTTGGTTTCCGACTTGATGAGGTTACTGGGGTTCGCCGCCACATCTCCATCATCGAAGTTGAACCCACCGCTGCGATAGCCTGTGGAGATACGGCCATAGATCAGCCTGTTGGCCTCTGGGGAGTATTCAACACCCAGATGACCGATGGTCTTGCTCCAGGTCCCGTCCTTCGGTGGCAGCGCGAAGCTATCGATGTGAATAAGCACTGGTATGTCAAAAAACCTGACGCCAAACGAACGCGTATTGATGCCCTTCTCTTTGTAGTCTTCGGAATAACGCAGACCCCCGGATATCAGCCACTGGTCGTTCACGCGGTAATCTCCGGTGAAGAATGCCGCACGCGTCTCCGTATCAATCCGCACGTCATTCTGGAGGTTAAAAGTATGATCAGTGCGTTGATCACAGGTTACCCTGATCTCACTGACCGATCGGATGTCACCGGTGCCGGCATTGAGGGGACCTGTAACAAAAGGGGTGACGAATCCATCAATGAAGTCCTGGCAGTTTGACAAGGGCAGGAAGCCTAAAAGTGGTGATATCGCAACGGCTTCTGCGTCAGCACCATTGCTGAAGCGAGTAAAGGGACCAAACTCGGTGAGACCGGATGATGCGAAGTTCTCGGACTCAGATGTCCAGGCGTTTACGTTTTCGTAGTAGAAAAGGCCGGCTACGAAGTTGAACGGACCGTCGAGGTCCGAAAAAAGCTGTAATTCGTGGCTGAACTCGTCATAGGGAAAGACGGTGTGCACTCTTGAGTCCACACCTGCTACGTCCCCCCCAGGGTCGCCGCCTGCCGGATCAGCGACACGGTTCGTGTTGTCGCGATCGCGACTGGTCTTCTGCAGCACGTCTGACTTACCATAGCTGTAACGCAGCGCCAGCGAGTCCGTGAGGTCGAACGAGGCATTTAAGATCCAGGTGTCGCGCTCGCTGTCGGAAACTCCGGGTGCGTTGACATTGATGATATTCTTAAGATCACCGCACTTAAAACCCGGAACCCCCTCGGGACAGTTGTTAGGAATCGCCGAGAACGGCTCATCATATTGGTAGAAGGGATTTATACCTCCTGCTATACAATTCCCATCTGCATCCGTGAGTGGTCCCTCGAATTCAAGCGGGGCCCCATGACAGGGGGAGGCACGGTCGGGTTCAGTGATACGAATCTGGGTGCGCGGCGCCCCCTGGTCCTGTACATACGCGTATCGCAGATTGATGTCCAGGCGGTCTGTCTTAAAGCGTAGCTGGGGAGAATAACTGATCTGATCGGGGGCATCATAGTCCCCGCCCAGGCCAATGTTTTCCTGGGCACCATCCCCCTCGTAATAGCCCGCGGTGATTCGGAAACTGAAGCGTTCCGAGATCGGGCCTCCGAACGCGACATTATAGCGCTGGGTGAACTGGTCAGTGAACTCGGTCTGGACCAGTGCATCCCACTCATCAGTGGGTTTTTTGGTGTAATAGTTGATCGCACCGGCAATGGCGTTACGGCCGCGCATGGTCCCCTGGGGACCCCGTAGGATTTCCACGCGCTCCAGATCGAACAGCTGGGGCGCCAGACCGTAGGCGGCAAATGTGAACACGTCGTCCACACTGGTCGAAACCGCCAGGTCGCGATCGACGTGTACTGCCAAAACCGTACCACCGCGGAAGGTGCCAATGCCACGGATCACCGTGCCCTGGCCCTTCTGCTCGTTGTCGTCACCGAACTGCAGCCCCGGCACGAGCTGTTCCAGGTCCATGAAGTTGGTCAACCCCAGGTCTTCGAGCTTGTCGCCGCTTAAGGCCGTCATACTGACGGGTACATCGAGGACGCTTTCCTGTCGTTTTTCGGCGGTGACGATGATTTCTTCGATGAAAGGTTCGCCTTTATCCAATGCGTCATCTGTTGCCGCTATTGCGCCGGTTCCCGACGTGGCGAATAGGGCCGTGGCGATCGTCGTACCAAGGCGTTTGAGCAGCGGTGCTTTGGCAGGTTCCTCCGCGACGATGACCGGTGTCATCTGCGCCAGACGCCGCGACACGATCACGCCGCCTCCCTCAATCCGGTAACTGAGCGCGGTGTCTTTTGTGAGCTGCTCCAGACCTTCTGCAACCGTATAAACACCAGTCAACTCGTTGGTTGTGACGTCGCGTGCATCGTGTTGAATAATGACGGAAAGCCCGGCCTGCTCACCGAACTGAATCAGCGCATCGGTAACTTTTTTTTGATCGATATCGAATTGATACTTTTCGACGGAATAATCTCTTAACAGCTGCTTTTTGTTGCTGGAAGTCATAGTTGCCCCCGGTTGGTCCGGACTTGCGTCCGCATAACACAAAGAACCGATCTGCAGGAGCAGAATCGACCCGCCTACCAGATACGACAGTTTGCTCGCCAATCGTCCTAGTAGCCTTGAGCGCGCAGCAGTACGCCTCGGTTTTGTTGTCAAAGAAAATATCCCCGACACCTGCCATTTTGAACAGTCTTTCCATGAGAGTTTTATAGGTGCTGCCATGGTGGTAGCCGGTTTCAGGAATTGCCGTGGAGTACGGTAAGTTGGGAAGACATTTTGACCGGGGTTACCGGCACAGCGCTGGAGAGAAACCGAAGCATCGCTTCCGGACTGCGGATATGTAGCAGCGCTGTTACCGGGTGATCGGGGACGCCGTCCGCTACGACGACCTCACCCGGGGTGTGGCGGGAGATCTCCCTGACCACCTGACGCAGGGGAGTTGCGTCGAAGACCAGTTTGCCTTCGCGCCATGCGGTCACGTTATCCGCATTGACGGTTTCGGTAGCGCTTAGTGCACCGCTGGCGCCCACGGTAGTCTGCTGGTCGGCATGCAACAGGACGCTCCCCGGGATTTTCATGATGTGTTTGGCGTCGGCATTCGAAAATGGCATCTGCACAATTTCAGTTTCGGGTACGTCGGCAGCTGCCACGGCAACGGTACCTTCCAGCACCGTGACGATGACGTCACTGTCATCCAGATAGACACGGAACCGGGTGCCGACCGCAATGACGCTGGTGTCGGCCGCGCGCACGACAAAAGGCCGCTCGTCCGGGTTAACGTCGAACAAGCCTTCACCCCGGTGGATATTGACTTCCCGCATCTCTTCTGTGTAATGCACCGACACGGCGGTTGCCGTGTTGAGGTGAACTCGCGAGCCGTCGTCCAGCGCGACTTCCCGCTGTTCGGCCTTGACAGTTTCATAGTGGACCCCGGTGTCGGGAGTGGACCAGAAGATGACGGCGAGGAACAATGCCGCGGCACTCGCGATGCCTGCAATCCAGCGACGCATATGGCGGCGGTGTTTCGCCACCGCGCGCAGATTCAGCTCACCGAGTTCCTCGTGCATCCAATCATCGAGCCCATCCAACACCGCCATGGTGGCCTCGACTGCTTCATACGTCCTGGCGTTTTCCGGGTCCGCCTGTAGCCACGCGACGTGAGCGCGCTTTGCACTTTTCGTCACGTCGTCGGCGCGCATGCGAACATACCAGTCGATTGCCGAGTCTCTTGTCTTATCGGACATCTTGATTACCTTTTTCATCACCCTCTACACTAAAGAGCAGTTGCTGACGCTTCAGTTCATTTCCGGTTGCATTGTTCACTTAAATCATCACCGCCATAACCGCGGTCACTGCGCGTTTCATGTGGTACTCGACGCCTTTCTTGGAGATGCCAAGCTGCCTGCCGATTTCACTGTAGGAGTAGCCGTCGGCGCGTTGCAGGAGAAACACATGCCGCGTTCTTTCCGGCAACGCTGACAGCGCGTCCCGTACATGCCGTAACTGCTCACTGACTTCCAACGTCCGGCCTGGGTCAGGAGCAGCCGTTCGGCCTGCCTCGCCGGAATCCACCTGAGTTGCCAGATAGCGCTGTTCCACTTCACGGTGTTGCAGCGCATTGAGCGCCATGTTGTTCGCCATGGTAAAAAAGTAGCGACGCAAGTCGTCGATGTGCTCCTGGTCCCGCAGCTTCAGCAGCTTTTCGAAGGCGTCGTGCATTATCTCCTCGGCTTCTGCGTGACTGCCCAGCTTGCGCTGCAACAGCCGATGCAGTTCCGGGGAGGCATCATCGTAGAGCCTGATGATATCCGCCTGATTTCGGGTCTTTTCTGGCACGACGCTCCTTTCAAAAAAAGGCTTCGAACACGGCATACAATACACCATTTATATGACAGGTGAAGCCTTGCGACGCCCTAGTAAACAACAGTAAAAGGAGCCTTCAGCGGGTTACTAAAAAAAAGCCTTCAGCGGGTTACTAAAAAAAGCCTTCAGCGGGTTACCAAAAAAAGCCTTCAGCGGGTTACCAAAAAAAGCCTTCAGCGGGCCAAAAACCCGCCCTGCCGCTGTTGCGGAGCAAACAGGCTGGCTTACCTGGATTTTCTTCGTCATGTTAGATGGGAGCCTTCAGCGGCCCGATGCGGCCACCGCTGTCGCGGAGCAAACAAGTCTCGTGGGTCTTTGGCGTCGATTTATGTTTGATAAGAGCTCCTTGCCGTCTACTCCTTCTGCACATTTCCGGTTTGTAAATTAACGAATTGTTGGTAGTTGCCATCGGCTTTCGCCATGAGTTCATCATGGGAGCCCTGCTCGGTAATACGCCCTTCATTCATAAATAGAATCCTGTCTGCGCTGCTGATCGTCGACAATCGATGTGCGATGACGATAATAATCCGGTCCTGCTTGACGGCATTAAGCGCGGCAATCAGCGCCCGCTCCGTACCAGGATCGAGCGCTGCCGTGGGTTCGTCCAGAATCAGGACCGGGGTGTCTCTTAGCAGCCCCCGGGCAATCGACAATCTCTGCTTTTGCCCGACCGAGAGCTTACCCCCATCTCGCCCCAACATCGTTTCATAGCCGTCCGGCAATATTTCAATGAACTCTGCCGCGCCGCTGATATGGGCAACCCTTCGTATGTCGTCATCCGAGGCACAGGGATTACCCAGGCGAATATTGTTGGCAATGGTATCTGCCAGCAGGTAATGCTCCTGGAATACGTAGGTCGCGAGATTACGCAGTCCGTCAACATCAAACTCGTTAATATCATGGCCGTCGATCAGCACGCGACCCGTTGTCGGCTGTATAAACCTCGGTACCATATAGGCGAGACTGGTCTTACCGGCGCCCGTGGGGCCAACGACGGCGATGGTCTCGCCAACTTTTGCCTGCCAGTTGATGTTGCGCAGCGCCTCGCGCCCATCCGGATAGGTGAGACTGACATCGTCGAAAACGATACCGTCGGAGATTCGCGCCGACACGTCCTGACCAGCCACCTTATCGTCGTTAGGTAAATCTATATAAAAGAGAACCCGTCTCACGCCGGCCACACCACCCTGTAGATCAACCCAAAGCCGACCCAGGGTGACCGCAGCTCCACCCACGGTCCCGAACAGGCCAAACACCACCAGGAAATCGCCAGGTGACAATTCACCGCTGATGATCTTGTCACTCACCAGGAAGAACACCCACAGACCTACCAAAGCCAATGCCAGCGTCGATGCAATATTGATTAAGATGTTAACGGACACAACCCGCCGGAACTGCCTGAAAGATTCGTTGCTTGCCTCTGCAAACTGGCCAGGTTCATCGTCCTGCCGGCCATGACTCTGCACGGTGGCGATATTGCTCATGTTTTCTTCAATGTGGCTGGTTGTGGCCGATCCGGAACCCCGGCTGGCCTGACTCGCCTTACGTGCCGTGCCCGCAAGCGGAACCGTGAACAGCAACGCCAACGGCAGTGTTGCAAGCGCCAGCCAGATGAGTTCCGGGATAATAATCCCGTAGCTGTAATGCATAACGTACACAGATGCCAAAGTGCTAAGTACGGAAATACTTGGCATCAAAGTCAGATCAAAACAGACGCCCTGCACAGAAGGGGCATCGTACATGGTTCTATAGACCCCATCCCCGATGCGATGATCATCCAGGACTCGCATCGGGAGACGCATTAAACGCTGAAACAAATGCGTACGAAGACCATTAGTGACGCCCTGCACCAGGCGAATATTGCACAATAGATCAATCAATCCCCAGAGTCCGCCTGCCATTGACCACCCTGCACTGATCAGGTTTTCAGACTGAGTCGCTGTATCCTGGCCCTGTGCCAGGAACGCACCGTTGAATCTTCCCCCTACCCCTGCACCAAAAATCAAAAACAGCAGCAACAGAAAGAGGATGGTCGACACCAGTAACTGTCCCGGTTCTGCAGTCGCCATGGCATCGATAAATGGCTGGAAAAAAGGCGGGAATCGGATCGTTGACTCGGCAAGCGGTTGTTGGAGCAACACATGATCAATCAGTACCTTCATAGGCCAGGGCGCCACAATGAGCGGGATAAGACTTCCTGCCATCAGCACGAATTTCAGTATAAAAAGATGTTTAACAGGCCACACATAAACAAATGATCGTTTCAGAATGGCAAAGACATCACGAACCTTCAGTTCGGTCTGTGAATCTACCGAATCGGAGAACTCCATGCTGCTCATGACGCTACTTCCAATTCAGTCATCACAAAGTGGTGATATTTTCCTGTCGTATCCGCCATCAGTTGCTCATGGCTTCCCCGTTCTGCTATCACACCATCCTCAAGAAACAGAATCTGATCGGCATGTCTGATGGTCGCGATGCGGTGCGTAACAAAGAAAATGATCTTGTCAGTACCCCAGGCGGCCAACTGCTGTAACACACGATGCTCGGTGGCGACGTCCAGCGACGCAGTCGGTTCATCAAGAATCAGAATGGGCGCGCCTTTCAGTATCGCCCGGGCGATTGACAGACGCTGGCGCTGACCTGTGGAAAGTTTCGACCCCCGTTCACCAAGGGTGGTGTCATATCCCTCTGACAGGGCCTCTATAAAGGTATCTGCGCAGGCAACCCGCGCCGCAGCGCGAATCTCATCGTCCGTTGCATTTGGCGCCGCGTATTTAATATTGTCTTTGATGGACGTCGGAAACAGCACATTCTCCTGCAGCACAACGGCAATAGCATGGCGCAATGCCTGAATGCGGATGTCGCGCTGGTCCACGTCGTCGATGGTGAGCGTTCCTGAATCGATCTCGTATAGTCTTAACAATAAATTCAGCAGCGTGGATTTGCCGGCGCCCGTACTACCCACAATCGCTGTTACGGTTCCCGGAACCGCCTCGAAACTGACATCACGAAGAATCGGCTGTTCCTGATCGTAGGCAAACCGTACATGATCGAACCGAATGCCTTTTGTGATCTCGGGCATCGGCAAGGCATTCGGGCGGTCCACTATTTCCGGCTCAAGGTCGAGCAAATAGAACGCTCTGCCGAGACCAACGTTCATGTCCTGGAGCAAGCTCCAGAGATTGGCCAGTTCAACGCTCGCAATGGTGATCGAAACAGAGCGATCACGCGCGGCCTGGAAAGCTCCAAGATTCCATATCGCAAAACCAACCAGTGCCACCACACCATAACCGTAGGTGGCAGACCCCTCCCAAACCCAGTGTGCCATGACATAGTCAGCTACCAGGACCACCACACCCGTAGCCAGCGCAACACAAAGGTTCAACATAGCCACGGATTTACGAATGTCGTAGGCCCGATCCAGCGCATATTGCGAACGCCCGTCAAATTTGCTGATAGCGCCATCCTCTGCACCACACGATTTGAATAGTCGAACACTGCCGACACTTTCCTGAATATGTGAGGTGAGGACACTGTTTGCCCGCCGTGCGAGTTCACTTCTGCGTCTAATCACCGGTGTAAACACAAAGGCGATCGCAACCGAGACGCCACCGGCAATCAGGAACAACAGTCCGAGATAAGGTGCAAAGAAAAAAAGTGCAGCAAAGGCAATTGCAAAATTACCCAGCATCGTTAACGGTAGAATCAGGCCATTCTGGATCACGTTAGTCACCATAGCGCTGTCCTGATAGACACGGTATATGGCATCGCCAACCTGACTGTCGTTATGGTATCGCAGCGACAGGTGAACCGCCTGATCCATCATCGACACTCGCAGGTGCTGATTGACCCGCTGCAGGATCCAGGTCAGATAATAGGGCAGCACTGCGCCCAGAAAGAATCCGATCGCCAGTGTTGTCACCATAAACGCAAGAAAAATATTGCGCAGCAAATAACGTGACGACTCCGAAAGTTGTTCCACCGTTACGTACTCAGCCACGGGCAATCCAAGCATCCCCGCCTGGGTTTCTGTCAGCGCTTCACCCAGGAAAACCTTATTAGTCAGCAGATCGAACCCAAAAAGAAATGTAGCTAACTCCAGCAGCATGCCAACCCCAACGAGCATGCCATAGGCAATAAAGTGCCTCAGTTCAGGTTTGATATATGATCGGGTGCGCCACAGAGCGGCAGCCAGGCTGTCGTACAATCTGAATTCCTAAAAATGGTGGAGCAAGCGAGCGACCCGTTTTACCATCACAATCTCTAAAAGTAAACCGGACGCTTTAAATCCACAAAAAACCGCCGCATCGGCGCGAAAAGCTATCTTCGCCTCATCGACTGGATTTCGCATCTGTGTTAGGTTCAAGCGCAATATTTCTCTACAGGCGATGGTATCATGAAAGATCTCGAAGGGAAGGTGGCATTCATTACCGGTGGCGCCAGTGGGGTTGGCCTGGGGATGGCAACCGCCTTCCTGAAGGCCGGCATCAAAGTTGTAATCGGCGACATCAATGGCGACCGTGCAACCAGGGTCGAGTCAAAACTGAAAGAAATCTCTGAGGATATTCGTTCCGTGCAGGTGGATACCACCAGCATGGAATCACTTGAAAACGCCGCTGATGCCGTCGAAGCGGCATTCGGGAATGTCCACATTCTCTGTAATAACGCCGGCATCGGTGGTGGCGGGAAGACACTGAAGGTCCCCATGGAACGCTGGCATGCCGTACTGAATGTCAACCTCTGGGGCGTCCTGCATGGTATCAAGGTTTTTTTGCCGCGCATGCTGGAACATGGCGAAGGCGGGCATGTGGTTAATACCGCATCATTCACCGGTATCGTCGGGCACCACTCGCAGTCAAGTTACGGCACAAGCAAATTTGCCATCGTTGGGATGTCGGAGTTCCTGCGTAATGATATGGAAGACGAAACTGTATCGGTGTCAGTGCTCTGTCCGCATGTGGTGGACACCCCGATGTTTTATCCCAATCTCGCTGACGCTGATGAGGAAACGATTGCAAAACACAAGAAAAAAAATATGCCGTGGCTCGAAACCATGGCCGTCAAGCCGGAAGATGCGGGTAACATGGTGCTGCGCGGCATAGAGAACGACGAACTCTATATTTTCACCGACGGCACGGATTCCCGTAAGATGATGGAAGGCCGGACCAAAGCCCTGTTCGATGCCATGAACCGACAGTTTCCAGCCTAATTCAACCGCTGCCAATGAGCCGCGGAGTATGAAATTGCGAGCGATGGATTACTGACAAGCGGTAAGTGGAACTCGTCGAAAACTCACGGCATACACCTAGGAGGCTGTCCGAGAACTGCGACCGTAGCGAGGACGAGACCAAAAGAAAAGGGGTCAGGTCCAATTATCCCCATTTTTCATGATTCGTGCAGGAAATGGACCTGACCCCATTTTTCGCATTAGTCAATTCCTCCATGAATACCCAACTCTGTACCTGGTATATCAAGTGATTCGAGCGCAGTTGAATTCGGTGCGGCAGGTGCGGCATTGAACTTGGATACGCTTTTAGTTAACCAGGCTATGACAAACTCAGGCACGTCATGCGCGAGTGCAACTAGATCAACCTCCCTCACCAAGTCTGCGTCTGAATTATTTAAAGCGTCTTTCAGGACACGTTGACCTTCTTCAGATAGGCTCGCGATGAGATCTTGCTGTTTTGCCTCCCTTGCGTCATGCTCTTTTTTTACAGCCTCGTGAAATGATTTCGCAATCTGAATCGCAAGGGCTGTCTTATCAGTACTGCCCTCCTCGAGCAATTGTTCGATCTCGCGAATATGTGGTTCAAAAATGGCGCGAGCATCGTCGCGGCTGAACTCGCCTGCGTTTCTAATCGTTTGAATGTCATACTCAGGTAATCCACGCGTCTGCCCGTATTTTACCTTTAATAATAGCTTTCGCATCTGCACCGTTTGGGCCTTCTCTGTTGGTGTTACCACCATGTTCTGATTCACCATTGACTGATAGTCCGGTTTTTCAGCTACGGCATGTGTACAAACTGTCACAATCAGTAATAACAACACCCCTAAATATATTATCTTCTTCACTGTATTGTAAATCTAGCAAGAGAAGGAGGCATGAAGAAAAGGGGGCAGGTCCAATTATCCCCATTTTTCATGATTCGTGCAGGAAATGGACCTGACCCCATTTTTCGCTCCGGCACTTTACTCCGACCCCATGACTCTGCTTACTCCGGCACTTTACTCCGACCCCATGGCTCTCGACCCCATGGCTCTGCAGAAGTCGGCAATGCTGCGTGCGGTTTCGCGCGATATATCCGGGCAAACGGCGGGGAAGACCTCGATGGCGTGCGCCGTTCCCATCACTTGTCGGCAACTCGCCGGTACACCCGCGGCAAGAAGCAAGCGGTAGAACCGGATACCCTCGTCTCGCGTTGGGTCGAATTCGTTGACGCTGATCGTGGTCGGCGGCAGGCCGCGAACATCTCCTTCGCTGGCGAAACCGGGCCAGGCCAGAGGATTCCGGTTGTTCCATTCTTCAATACCATAGGCGTGCGCGTAGTTGCCGTACATGTCATGATCACCTCCGCCGACAGAGGGGCACATGGCGTACAGTCCCCGGATCAAATCCAGATTGTCGTCCTGTTTCAGTTTCAGACCCGTTGCCAGCGCCAGATTGCCACCGCCACTTTCACCGGCTACGATGATTTGATCTGGATCGATGGCCAGAGCATCACTGTTGGCCGATATCCATTTGACGCCGGATACGCAGTCGTTGAGTGCCGCGGGGAACGGGCCTACCTCCGAACCCGACGATGCAACCAGCGAGTTGCGATAGTCGACCATCGCAACGGCAACCCCCTGGTTTGCAAGTACCCTGCCCCAGGTTCGGTAATTTCCATCGTAGCAGGACAAATCTCCACCGGCGCCGTGGATATAGTAGACGCAAGGTAGCGCCTCGGCAGATTCAGGTCGGATAAACTGGATATTGATGGTGTTTCCGTCCGGTTCGGAAGCGAACAACTCCGTCGTGATGGATAGACCATCCGAGGGCGCGACATCCTCTCTATCCTGCAGTTCAAGGTAGGCCTTTGCCTGTTTGCGGCTCTCAACAGCCTCATCGGAGTTGGCCTGCGCGATTAATTCCTCACGGCTGGAAGCTTTCGGTTCAGGAATTTTTTCGATATCCCCAAAGGCGGCTTTAATACGCGGGTCAAGACCCCGGTCATTCATCGGTGTGTTGATTCAGGCTCTCCCTTGACATGTCGAGTACAGGAACAAATTAACGTTTCGAATGAGGTCACGAATCTCTCGCCCGTTTCTCAAGAGCCTTCAGCGGGCCCAATACTCGCCTTGCCGCTGTCGCGGAGCAAACTGGCCGGCTTACCTGGATTTTCTTCGTCACGTTTGATAAGAGCTGCTACTTCGCGTCTTGTCTCAAGCTCTGAAAGGATTTCTGCATGACGTTTCTTGTCGATCTTATAGAACATCATGAAGGAAATTGCGAGAAGGTAAAGCATCAGATACAGAGGGCCATTCATGAAGAGCAACCCATTAATTGTTTCCGTCGATAAGTTACCCACCTCAGCATTTTCCGGAAAACCAATATACTCGAGGCCAAATCCGGCAAGGAGTCCGCCGACACCACTGGTCGCCTTGATCGCGAAGCTGCGCACAGAGAAGACGATACCCTCTGCGCGTGAGCCGGTTTGATACTCGTGTACATCTGCGACATCCACCAGTTGTGAATCGATAATGATAGAAGTAACCGGTGTAACCAGTGCACCGAGGAATAAGGGTAGAAACAGCGCGACCAGAAGGAATGACGATTCGTTACCCGGAAACCAGTCGAACATCTTCAGGACATGCGGCAATGCAGAAAAAACGCCACTGATTGCCGCTGTCACCATCAATATCTGCTTTTTGTCTATCCATCGCGACATCAAGGCCAGTAGTGGCAGTGCAGCCAACATTCCGGGTAATTTCATGACACCTGCAAGCGTCATTTGTTCGGTCGACAGGCCATAGACATAGACATAAGCATAAGTGGACACAACCCCCAGAATACCGAGAGCCGCGTAGATTGTAAGCAAACTCAGACAGGTCGAAATATATGAGGAATTGCGCATCAGCATGCCCAGTTCCCTAAAAAATTTTCCGTAGTCAACCTTTTCGCTGATATCAACATTATGAATGTAGGGAATTTGATCCATTGTCCCGATGGTACACACCAGGATGGATATGACGACAGTCACAGCCCCCAACGAGGCCAATATAAAATACCGGGACTCATTCAGAAGACCGTTTGCGTATTCCGGCGTTGAAGGGAAAATCACAAAAAAGACGATCAGAGACATCATGGTGGACGTCAGCGCCACTGCTACCAGGTTATATCCAAAAACTGACGTGCGCTCCGTATAGTCGTCAGTCAGTTCAGCGCCCAGTGCGTCATGAGGAATATTGTAAAAAGTAATGGCAATCCGCATAAGCACCAGGAAGATAGACAACCAGATGAAGTATCCCATCTCACTGAGGCCTTCGATCGGCTGGTAGAGAAAATAAAAGGCGATCCCGACAGGTAGCGCCGAAGCCAGCATCAGAGGATGACGTCTCTTGCCCCATCGACTTCTAAAACGATCAGAGTAGGCACCCACAAGCGGGTCTGTAATGCCGTCTATAACACTGGCAATCAGAAACGCCGTGCCGCACAGTGCTGGTGAAACACCAAGCACCTGATTATAAAACAGGACTGTGACAAGACCCGCCGCGACGATAGTGGCTTCCTGAAATGCCCCCGATGAGAACAAAAGCTTGGTTCGGACCGGAATCTTGCGCCGGCGATTTATCTTTTCACCAGTATCTTCAATAACATCAATTCCCATTTTGTTATCCATTCATTCTCACTTCCAGTTCAATCCGGATCAGAATACTGGTCCTGGCAGAACGACTCCTGCGTTATAAGATCCCACAAACGGTAGAGTTCGTTTAAGAACCGCTCGAAAAATTGTTGAGATGATCTCGGCAGACTGAGCAACCTCCTTGCTGCCAGTATAAATTGCGCCAGCAAAGTCACAGCGAGTGTTCTAATCACGGTAATCCTGACGAGATCAGGATCCTTGGTTTCCAATTACGCCTCTTCGAGCAACTGAACCGTTCCACCATCGCCGTCAACCTCGATCATCTGACCGTGTTTGATGCGCAGGGTACAGTTCCCTGTTCCTACAACGGCGGGTATTCCGTACTCGCGAGCAACGATAGAACCATGGCCCAGAATACCGCCAATATCGGTGACCAGTCCTTGCGCATGAGCGAAGAGTTGCGTCCACGCGGGCGACGTCATCGGACACACCAGAATGGACCCGGGAATCATATTGCTGAACTCGGACGGATTCATGATCACGCTGGCTTCCGCGCTAATAGTCCCGGGACTGACAGGAATTCCCATCAGCGAATCGCTGTTATCATCATTCTTGAACTGGGTTTCCTTGAAAGCGATGCCCGGGCTTTCACTGGCTTCAGGCGGGCAGGTACCCGGCGGGTGTAAACGCTTGCGTCTCTCCCGCAGTTCCCTCCTCTCTTCAGCCAGGACACCCAGTTCCGGCTTCGCCTTGTTGTCCGCTCGAAGCTTCATGGCTTCTTCCAGTTCAGCCGTATACATATGGTAGACATCATCAGGTTGTTTGAACGTACCGACCTCGACCATACGTCTTCCCAACTCTGCCGCCATTGGGCGCAGTGCAGGCCATGCCATTCCCAGTACGAAACAGGATTCTTCTCGCATGGGGTAGAATTTATTCGCAAACCAGAGACGATAGCGGAACTGCCAGTACTGGAGTCCTTTAAGGAGTTCCCTGATTTCTTTCATGGCCTTTTCTTTTTTGCGGGCTGCTTCTTCCTCATGCTGTTTCGGATCATAATCCTCGCGTCTGACCATGTTCTTGAGAGTCACAAACAATGCAGACGGATCTTCCTGCTGTGTCGGCTCACAGAAATCGAGACTGTAACCCTGATGACCATACTCCTGAAGATAAGTATCAATATCATTCAGAATCTGTTTGGTATCTGAACGTGCCTGCAGTTCGCCCATCAACCGGTGTGCCGGGGTTGCCAGTACCAGCAGCTTCAGCGCTTCGTCTGCTCTGAGCACCTTGGCGATCTCAAACAGGTCCTCATTGGCCTGCATGATCCGCGACTTGAATCCACTCAGGAACTGACCGCTGGTAAAGCGATGATCAGGAAGATTCTCTCTCAAAAAACTCTGCAGTTGATCGTCAACGGACTTGGCAACGCCAAAGGTATGTCCGCCGTTACCTGACCAGTACCAGCCTTCCGCTTCGGTCAGTTCCCTGATCCCTTCCATCAGTGTTGCATCAGAGGCGCCGGCGATATCCAGTGCAGCCCATTTGGCAGTTGCAGCTTCCAGTTCCGGCAAGGCGCGTTCTCGCCAGTCACGGTGTTGATTTTCATTGGTGAAGGTTTTGTGGAACGCTGTGTAAGTCGGCTCGTTACTGTCTGGCACAGTTACTGCATTTGGCAGGTTATCACTGTTCAGTTCATCAGCCATTTGCTGAAACTCTGCCCGGTCGTCATCGGACAGTTCACTGACAAACAGCTCAAGATCATGCTTCTCCTGCGCCATACCTTCCGGAGTGGCCGCAATTTTCTCACGTGCGGCTCGAATATCAGCTCGCCATTCCTCCTTGGTTCCAGTGATTCCTCCAGGGTTCATAATCTGAAAAGCGAAACCGTGTAACGTGGAATACATCGAAACGTCTTTTGTCCTGTCCCAGCGCAGCGAGTAGCGGATGTAAAGCTCATCGAACAGCTCGCAGGTGGGGTCCGGAATATTTTCAACAATCTGACGCCGAACCAGTGCCGGGATATTTTCCGGCGGGTTCCACTCAACTTCAAGGGGTTGTGGCGGCAGATTGGTAATAGGCCGGGACTGCAACAGTGAGATTTTGCCGTCGACGATCGCCCACTCAATATCCTGGGGCAGGCCATCGTAGTTTTTCTCGACTTCCAGGCCCAGTTCAACCAGATCATTCAACAACGCATCGGACAGCGAAGACAGATCACGATCAGCGACTTCTACATCGGTCAGTTTGGTGCCCTGCTCTCCATCTGAAACAATCATCTGTTCCTTGGGGCCGATCATTGTCTCTTTGACTCTCGATGATTCCCGGTCGACAATGAAGGTGTCAGGCGTCACCTGTCCGCCTACAACCGCTTCGCCCAGTCCAAAGCTGGCATTAATGATCATCTCGGTGCGTTCACCGGTTGCCGGATTGGCCGTAAACAGAATCCCTGCAACATCAGCAGGCACCATAATCTGCACGACAACAGCCATGGCAACTGAGCCCTGCTCAATCTCGTTTTCATGTCGATAGCTGATGGCCTGCGCAGTCCAAAGAGAAGCCCAACAGTTACGTACCGCCTCGAGCAGGGCATCCACGCCTTTAACGTTCAGGTAGGTTTCCTGCTGCCCGGCAAAGGACAGACCTGGCAGGTCTTCCGCATTGGCTGATGAACGCACGGCTACAGCGGGGTCTCCGCCAAGACTGGCATAGGTTGCACGCAGTTGGCTGGCGACAGCTTCAGATATCTCGCAGCCGGTTATCAGCTGTTGAATGGCTGCCGATGCAGGTTCAAAGGTGACCCAGCCTTTATCCAGCGCCGGTTTGGCGAGGGCAACAATCTGATCCTGCAGATCGTTTTCTGCGACAAAGGCGCGATAGGCATCGGCAGTAAGATGAAAGCCGGAAGGCACATCAAATCCGGCGTTGGACATCTTTGCCAGTGATCGGCCTTTACCGCCAATCAGCTCCAATGCATCGTCCCTGGTATCCATGGGTAAAATAAAACTATCAGTCATCTGTTATGCTCCTTTGAGGAATTTATTCGTGTCGTTCGGTTGAGGTCGCTGAATTTAATGACAAGGTAAATTTACGGATGATCTTCCAGTCGGTGAGAAGCATCAGTAACCTAACGGTAGTATTGTCTCTACAAGATAGCGGCCGTTCTTAAGCGTGGCTGCATCCGGATCTTCTCTCGCTGCATCCGACTCTTCCTCGAACACGATCCATCCCTCGTAGTTTGCTTCATCAAGCATCTTCATCAGGCGGGGAAAATCGATGCTGCCCTCACCGTTCGGCGCCCACTTCTTGTCCTCGGTAATGTCCTTCATGTGTACGTGGCCAATAATGGACATATAGGTAGCGAATATCTCATAGACATCCATGTCACCATTCACGATGTGTCCAGTGTCAGGACAATACTTCACCACTTCGGGGTCCATCTCATCCAGCATGACCCGATAGTCGCTGTCCGTGATAAAAATCGACGTAGGATAGGAACTGGGATGCAGCGCACAGGCAATACCGCACTCGGTGGCCATCCGTCCTATTTCATTGTAACAAGCCATGGCATTGCGCTGACGGATAAGCAGGTTTTCCCGGTCTCTGGAGTAATGGGACAGGCTGAGCCTGGGCTCAGGAAAATGGGAGATATAGTCAAATACCTGCTCTGCCGCTTCTCGTTCTTCTTCACTCAATCGAGGACTTTCACCAAAGCTGCCGCCTAACGAGGTAGCAACCAATGCGAGATCGTATTCCTTTAGCACCTCACCCATCAATGCAGGGTCTGTACCGTATCGAGCAGCCATTCGCAGAGAGGTTTCGATACCGGCAAGTCCTGACTGACTGATAACCTTACATAGATGGGGAATGTCACCGATGTACTTGTCTCCGGACATTACCCAGCTATAGCTTTCGCATCCGTACTTGAAGTTGCTCATGAATGTGTGCACCTGTTCGTTTTCACGGTGTGTACCGGATGAGCGAACTGTAAGTGCGATCCCGGGTAAGTGTAAGAAACATTAACGCCCAAAATTGAGAAATCTGCAAGTATAAAAAAGGGTCAGGGTATAAAAAAGGGGTCAGGTCCTTTTTTTCGCTTGTTAACGAGGTGTTATCAGTCCCGCGACACAGCCAGGGGGAATTAATCTCCCTTGAGGGAAGCCGCGATCTCGTTGCACTGGTTCTGCATCTGTGGCAGCCTGCTGCCTTCGAAAGAGATTAGTGGAGCACTAAAAATGAAGTTCGGTACGTTTATAAGCTGTTTTCGCACGGATTGGGAAAGGCTGGGCGCCTGGATAGAAACGCTCGAAAAAGGACGCTGGCACAGCGCCTGGTGGCCAGATCACTTTCTGACGCCTGGTTCGGCTTCGAAACACGGCTTGCCCGCCTATGAGGGATTTGCTTCGCTGTCTGTTGCGTTGGGTATGACCAGGAAACTGCATATGGGACACCTGGTATTGGGAACGCCCTATCGGAATCCCGCATTGACCTGCAAGATGGCGGGTACGTTGGACCAGGCCAGTAAAGGCAGGTTTACGTTGGGGATCGGTGCAGGCTGGTTTGAACGGGAGCACGAAGCCTATGGCTGGGGTTTCCCGTCCATGAAAGAGCGTCAGGATCGACTGCAGGAAGCAGCAGAACTGACCCGGTTGCTGTTTACGGCGACTGAACCGGTGACCTACAACGGCAAGCATTACCAGCTCGATGAAGCGCCCCTTGATCCAGCAGGTTACCAGGGTCGCAGGATCGAGATTCTGATCGGCGGCACCGGTGAAAAGAGAACACTCAAGACCCTCGCCATGTTTGGTGATGCGATGAATCTCGACGGATTTGCCGGCGCGGGTATGGAATTCGACTACTACAAACACAAAGTGAGCATCCTGGAACAACACTGTGCCAACGTGGGTCGTGATCCAAAGGAAATTCGACACACCCTGAACATGCCTGTTGTGCTGACCGAGGATAAGTCAGTTATCGATCACTGGCTAAGGCGATATGGTCCTGGCACGGTGGCAGGTTCTCGCGCCTATGTTCTGGACCGACTCCATGAATTCGAAGAAGCCGGTGTCGACGAGATCATCATTGACGACTTGGCAACCTTTGCCCTTCTGCAGACAAAAGACGTTCCGGTTGCAGAAGTGGTTGCCTCCTGCCAGCGCATGGAAGAGGAAGTCATCGCGGCGTTCGACTAGGAGGCTGTAGCGACCCCACCTTACCTGCAGATTTCTCAAAATAGGGTGTTAATGGTTCCTATACTCTGAATACCTATTTCATCCAGGAGAGAGTATAGTTTTCTCTACGACAGATTAGAGTCATGCAAGTGGCGTATTCACAGGGACATCAACTGGCGCTGGAGTGGTTTGAACAGTTTCAGCCCTTAATCCGGCAGGCACTCGCGAGCCGAACGCCCCTGGTCGCCGACATTGATGATCTTGTACAAGAGGTGTACCTGCGTATGCTGCGTATTCCGGACCCGGAACTGGTGCAAGACCCCCAGGCATACCTGTATCGTGTCGCACAGAATGTTGCGGAAGAATGGCGTCAGAGATCTGTGCGACATGATCATTCAGAATATGAACTGGCCGAATTTGACTCGGGCGTGGATCTCGAAAAGGAAAAGAACGATGAGGAATGTAAGGATCGTATCGATCAGGCCCTGTCCAGGCTGACTTTGGCCAGTCGAACGGCAGTCATCTTGCACATGCGTGACGGGATGACATATGGAGAAATCGCGACACACATGGGTGTCACGCGAAGAGCCGTCAAACGCTACATGGCCAACGGATATAAATCCTTACGGAAAGACCTGAATGTATTCGCGACTGTTAAGGCAGATGGCACATTAAGATTAGTGGGGTCGGAGTAAAGTGCCGGAGTAAACGTCTCGCCTTTGCGGCAATGTTGCGTTTTACTCCGGCACTTTACTCCGACCCCATTTGTCTACTCGTGACGGAGAACCTGGCCGGCTCGCATACCGGTTAGTTCGTCGTCGCGCAAGATGATCTCGCCATTACAAACAGTCGCCTTGTAACCGACAGCACGCTGGATAAAGCGGCTGGCGCCACAGGGGAAGTCGTGCACGTATTCCGGCATGCACTCGTGGACCTGATCGGTATCGACCACGTTGATGTCGGCTCGCATACCAGGTGCAAGCACGCCGCGGTCAGTCAGCCCCAGAACCCTTGCAGGCGCTGAAGTCAGTCGGCGAACTGCCTCAGGCAGCGAGAAGACCCCTCTGTCGCGATACCAATGCGACAGCATAAAGGTGGCCCAGCCAGCGTCCGAGATCTGGCTCACATGTGCGCCTGCGTCGCCAAGACCGGGCAGCACCCAGTCCTGCCTGATCACCTTTTCGAGCGCTTCGAGGTTAACGCTGAAGCTGCGGACGTGGAACAACGCTTTGCCGCCCGACTCGCGTGCCATGCGAATAAAGGTTTCCGCCGGGTGTTCGTTGGCGGCGCTCGCGAGCGACTCCAGATTGTCGTAACGATCACGCGTGTAATTCGGTTGCTCGCCGTCACCGAGCCAATAGATACGTCGACTGACCTGGTTGGCCTGGTCGTTGTTTTTGATCTCGTTCACCAGCGCCTCGCGTATGGCCGGGTTTTCGATCGCCGCCATGCGCTCCTCGAATGTGAGTTTGCGGAGCTTGTGCCATTCGGGGGTATCCAGATTGAGGCCTCGGTCCCGGCCAAAGAAGTTACCGGTCGAGAAGCCCCAGACGTTGCCGCCACTGCGTGGCACCGTGACGCCGTTGATATCCAGGCCTTCTTGTCGCATCCGACCCACCTTTGAGGCTATCTTGTCACCATACTCAGAGTTTCGACCCGCGGTGGTGCTGAATAGAATGCGGTTGTTGAGTCTGGCTTCCTCTCCGAGCAGATCCAACTCGCTGTCGATCGATTCGGTGTTGATCACCGTCTGCATGAGGCCACCTTGTTGACCCACGGTCTTTGCTATCTCGATCAGTTCACGGTCCCCGGCATGGGTGCCGGGAACGTGGCGCCCATCGGGCAGAAAGTGAAGCAGGAATCTCGTTGTAGAAAAACCGACCGCACCGTCCTTAATGGACTGACTTACGACGGCCGTCATCTGTCGTATGTCGTCCTCTGTGGCGGTTTCTTCAATGCTGCGTTCGCCCATGACATAGAAGCGCACCGCGCAGTGACCGACCATACCGACAATATTGATCGCTGGATTCAACCCGGCAATCGAATCGAGATATTCGCCGTAGGACTCCCAGTTCCAGGGCAGGCCGGTGAGGATCGCATCTTTTGGAATGTCTTCCACGGTTTCCATCATACCGGCCAGAAACTCACTATTTCCGGGTTTACAAGGTGCGAACGTGACACCGCAGTTGCCAATCAGCGTGGTGGTGACGCCGTGCCAGCTGACCGGGGTCAGTGCAGGATCCCAACCAATCTGTGCATCGAAATGGGTGTGCAGGTCGATGAAGCCGGGCGTTACCGCGAGGCCTTCCGCCTGTAATTCCTGTCTGCCCTTGCCGTCGACCCTGCCGATCGCGGAGATTGTATCACCGTCGATTGCGATGTCGCCGTTAATTGGCAATGCGCCGGCGCCATCAACAATCGTTCCGTCGCGTATCACCAGGTCATGTGCCACACCAGGGTCCTCCCTTGCATCAGGTTCGCTTGCATCTGGTACACTACAGTATATGTAATTTTCGGATTCGATGCGTGGGTAGTAGAGCTGCCCCGCCGGTATAGACTACATTTGATCTCTCTATCCTTCAGATCTTGCAGTCTTTGCAGCTTTTTTGGGGGGCCAGATTCGATGTTCAGCCTATCGACTCTAACTGAAAGGTTGAATTTCACTGGATGATATCGTTAACTCCAGGAATGGTGAAATGACAAAAGTCACAATGCCTCGCAGCGGCGTGGTTCGAGCAGTTTCAACCCGCTATCTGGCTAATGGCTACGCGGCGCTGCAGCAGGAGCCTGCCGTGTTTGGACCCACTGGTGAAAAAGATCAACCAGCAGTTGTTATTGCTATGGAGAGATAGTTGTCGTGAATGACGAAGTGACGATCGATATTACTGCAGCAGCCGGCGACTGGCTGGACCGGTTGTCGGTGGACGATGCGTCAATTGAAGAGCGAAAATTGTTTGCCGAATGGTTGCAGCGATCGCCTGTGCATATCACTGCGTTTCTGGAGGTTAGCGCGTTGCACGCAACGCTATCAGATTCGCTGGTCAGTTATCCGGACTGGGCTCAGGAACTCCTGGAAATTGCAGAGGATAGAGTAGTTCATCTTCCAGAACTGTCGGAGGACCCTGCACCAGAGTCGGCTAATGGATCGTCCATGTCGAAAACCCCTGGTCGTTACCTGGGTTTGGCCGCCATGGTGCTGGTGGTCATCACCGCCGGTTATTGGCTGATCACAGAAAAATCTGCCATCACTACCGATATTGGCGAGCAACGGGTCGTATTGTTGGATGATGGCTCTACACTTGAGCTTAATACTGACACGGCGGTGCGGGTCAGCATGCGGCAGGGCAGTCGGGAAATTGAGTTGTTACGTGGGGAACTGCTGGTTGATGTAGCGAATGATCCTGATCGGCCGTTTCGGGTTCGAACTGACAACGCCATTGTCGAGGCTATTGGTACCCGGTTTAATGTCTACCGTCGAGATGACGCTACAGAAGTAACCGTCATTGAAGGGCGGGTCCAGGTGGACTGGCAAACTTCATTGGTGGAAGACAGCGCTTCGTCCAGGCATCTCGAACTGGATGCGGGCGGTAAAACAGTGGTTTCTGAGCACCAGGCTACGCCCACAGTGTCGCCTGCCAATGTTGAACGGGCTACAGCCTGGACGGAGCGCCGGCTCGATTTCGACGGCGAAACGGTGGCCGCCGTCGTTGCTGAGTTTAATCGCTATAACCGTTCCCCTATCGTGATTGACGACCCGGGTTTAGCCGAGAGAAGAATCACAGGTGTGTTCGATGTCAACGATCCGGGTGCATTTGTGGCCCTGTTGGGTGGGCTCAACGCAATCGAAATTGAAGTCACCCGTGAAGGACATCAAGCTATAACGTCTAAAAAAGCGACTCAAGACGAAAACTAAACCTTTTATTTTTTCGAGGGAGGGGGTCACATTTCTTGCTTTTCCCATCTTACCTAGAGAGGGGTGAAAAGGCGTTGCAGCGTGGTACCGACCTGATGGTCGTTAGTCTATTGGTTGCATTGCTGCTTGTACCTGGTTCGATTACGGCGAATTCGCCGCAGAAGCTTGATCTGGATACTTCAGTACAGCCACTGGCGGACGCACTCAAGGTAGTCGCAGATAGCTTTGATCTTAAGATTGCGTTCTTCAGCGATGACACCAAGGGCTTACAAGCGCCACCTTTGACGGGAAACTTTTCAGCCTCTCAGGCGTTCGATGCACTGCTGACAGGCACGGCACTCGAATATGTTTATGTAAACAGCTCGTCAGTTGCGATCAGATTGCGCTCTAAAGAAGAGGCGGTTGCGCAAACAGAGCTGTCATCTGATGGGGACATAACAATGAATGATAAGGAAAGCTCACTACTAAGACGAATCGCGGGTGTGCTGACGCTCGGATTAATCGCCGGTGGCGCCGGCAATATTGCCGGCGCGGCAGACGATAGTTCAGATCCCGCGAGCGAACGGGTCATTGAAGAGATCGTGGTCACAGCGCGTAAAAAAGAGGAATCGTTAAAAGACGCGCCGGTAATAATGACTGCCTTTAGTTCTGAGCAGATCCGACAGCTGGACATCAACAGCATAGACGACTTGTCACGATATACGCCAGGACTACAGACCTCGGAGAGTGCCAATTCGAATGGTGGTTCGGTTATTCTTCGCGGCATTGGTAATGTCGGCACCGTAGCTCCTTTTGCTGACTCCTCCATCGGCTTAAACATTGATGGTATGCAGGTTGCAAATAACAACATTCGCAAGGTCAGCCAGATTGACATGCAACAAATTGAGGTGTTGCGCGGACCGCAAGCGTTATTTTTTGGCAAGAACAGTCCTGGCGGTGTGGTTTATATCACCACTGCTGATCCAGGCGACGAGTTTGAAGCTGAGGCGACGCTGGGCTACGAAACTGAATCGCAAGACAAGTACCTTCGCGCCATAGTGTCGGCACCTTTGTCAGATACTGTCGGTGTAAGGTTGGTGGCGCAGCACACCGACAAAGATGGCTACTTCGAAGTCAAGAATGTTGATGGAGGTGGACATCCGCTGGTTATACCGGCAAATTTCGATAAATGGCCTGAAGGTGAAGAAACCTATTTTCGCGCGACACTCCTGGCCGACCCCAGTGACCAGCTCAGCATTCGCGCGAAACTGCATCACAGCACATCCGATACCAAGGGAGGTAACGTTGCTTCCGCGCAGCGGATTGATTGTCCAACGGGCACTCCTCAGGGCTTCCAGATACCGTTTCCCTGTAAAAAGGGCAGCAGAGACATTTACGTCGGAGGCGGACCTACATTTGGCGCTTTCGAGGGGAACACTTTCCGGGACTTCACACAAATTCTTGGTACTTTTGAATTAAATTACGAATTTGATCAGCAACCGCTCACGTTCACATCGCTGACAGGTTACTGGGACCACGATGAAGACGCGCCGCAAAACCCATCTGTGGGCGCGGTAACGACTGTCGTGGTAAGCCCCTTATCGTACACGATGGAACAGTTGACACAGGAATTCCGTCTGACGTCATCGTTTGATTCAATGTTCAATTATACCGTGGGTGCATTCGGTGAGTGGAAGGATCAGGAACAGCCAACCGGCGTATTCTTTTATGTATTCGGTTTTGGATTCCCCGATGCGGTTGTCGGAGACGAGCAAAGCGCCTACTCCGTCTTCGCCCAGGTAGAAGCCGATCTAAATGAACGATGGACTTTGTTAGCGGGTGCTCGCTATAGCTACGAAGAAAAGGAGAGCACGGTTATCGAAAACAACTTGGATGTCACCGGGAACCTGGTGAGCCCCGAGGACGACTGGAACAACGTGTCTCCGGAGGTCACCCTGAGATATACACCCTCTGATGATTGGACGTTTTTCGCTTCGTACAAGGAAGGGTTTAAATCAGGTGGGAACTTCCCCGGCGCAGCCTTTCAGGTCGCGGCTGCTGCCCCAGGTACTTTCGAGAATCAATTTGAAGAAGAACTGGTGACAGGTTTTGAATTCGGCGCTAAAGGTATTCTGCTGGATGACACCTTGTCGCTGAATCTCGGGCTATATTCGTTTGAGTACGATGACCTGCAGGTGAACGGTGTGACGGGCGATGTGGAGTCAGGGTCTATTACCTTTAGAGTTACCAATGCAGCAAGTGCGGACGTGCAAGGCGCTGAGGTGGACTTCGTCTGGCTGCCGAGAGAGTTAGATGGTGTTACGTTGCTTGGCACTGTTGCTTATAACGATTCAGCCTATGGCACCTATTTGTCCCAATGTTATGTCGCACAATCCATTACTGCCGGTTGTAATATCTTGCCGGATGCCAATGGCCGATTTCAGCTACAGGATCTGGGTGGTAAGTCATTGAACAACGCACCCGAACTGACGGGTAGCTTGACGGTCAGTTACGATCGCCAACTCAACGATGACCTTTTGTTTAACGCTTCATTGAACTTCAGCTACACTGACAGCTTTATATCTGACGTGGAGCAGGAACCACGAGATTTCCAGGATTCGTACACGAAAACGAACATCTCGTTAGGTCTGGATAGCGTCGATGGTCGTTGGGGGCTCTCACTCGTGGCTCGAAATCTAGAAGATGACATCATCTACCATGGAACTGGTGGCGTGGTTTTTGCGGGAGGTGGTCCTTCTGGCACCGCAGATCCAGCCCCATCAGATCTTTCTGGCTTTCCAGTGCGAGGCCTTGAGGTGTTCCTGAGGGCAACTTATCGATGGAAGTAAGGAGACACTAATGTCGGATTTCGAGAACATCAGGTACGAAGTCGAAAACGGGCGCGCACGGATCACGCTGAACCGGCCGGAAAAACTCAATGCCCTGTCAAAAGATCTTTTGATCGAGTTGAATGAGGCCCTGTGGGAAGCTGACGACAACACGGCGGTACACTGCGTTATTCTAAAAGGCGAGGGTCGCGCGTTTTCAGCTGGGTATGATCTGGGCGGCACGCCGCAAACCCAGGGTTTTTCCCGCGTGCGATCAGAAAAGAACACCTACCGTGGCTCACGCTCGATAGACGACGACGCCTGGCAGATGGAACGTGGCCAGCAGAACCGTATGGCCATCTTTGACATGCACAAACCTGTAATCGCTCAGCTACACGGCTATTGTCTGGCCGGTGGCACCGATGTGGCCCTGCTGTGCGACATGATCATCTGCGCTGACGATACCAGAATCGGGTTTCCACCAGCACGGGACCTGGGCGCCCTGCCCAACAACATGTGGCTCTATAACGTTGGGCCCCAGTGGGCCAAGCGCATGATGTTGACCGGCGACTCGATCACCGGCGCCGAGGCTCAGCAGATCGGTCTGGTAATGAAGGCGGTTCCCCCCGAATACCTGGAGAATGAGGTGGAGCAGCTCGCCGATCGTCTGGCGATGATCGACCCCGACCTGCTCTCTGCCAACAAACGCATCATCAACCAGGGACTGGAACTGATGGGTGCTCGAACGCTGCAGCGTATGGCGGTGGAAAACGACGTTCGCGGCCACAATACTGCGGCCGCCCTCGGCTGGAGCAAACGGGTCGCTGAACTGGGGCTCAAGGGTGCGCTGCAGCAGCGCGATGGCAAGTTCGGTGACGGCATGCTCAGAGTCAACGGCCCGGAACTTCGGGACGAGTATGGAAATCTGATCGATCCGTAAGTGGTAGAGAAGCAAAAACGTTAGCGACCGTTGGCGTTGTTGATATTGTCCTTTTTGTAGAAGTGATATGACAGCCTGGAATAAAATGCATCAATCGTTAGCTATCGTCGGATTGCTGGTCCTGGCAGACCCAGTCACAGCGAAAGAAATACCGACCGCCAAAGCCGAGCAGGTCGGCATGTCAACCGAACGGCTC
>LXNI01001055.1_pt1 | contig 26688 bp, 25 predicted proteins | sample 809091 | NCBI WGS metagenome assembly LXNI01 (sample SAMN04870527, study PRJNA318959) | sponge metagenome | biome: 01000161; feature: marine sponge reef; material: water | host: Sarcotragus foetidus | place: Greece: Milos, Mediterranean Sea | collected 2013-05-29 | depth 5-7 m | reverse complement strand
TCAACGAACGAATCCAGAGCCGGCAGCGTCGCCATGACCGGCACACTGCCACATCGAGAACGGAATGGCCAGCCCTGACTTCAGCTCAACCTGCTCGACGGGCGGACAATAAATTCGCCCTGGGACGACCGTACGCGGACTTGGCAGCGGCTTGCCGGCGTAGTATCCAGCCGCCCGTCCCTCACCATCGGAAAGGTAAAGACGAGACATGGCGGCATCCCCTCCCCGCAAGGCAGCGGCTCTCAAGGAAGCGATGACCAAGACGCAGCTGGTGGCGTCGCTTTCCGAATCGACGGGTCTCCCGAAAAAGGACGTGTCGGCCGTGCTCGACGAGTTGGGGCTCCTCATCGAGCGCCACATCAAGAAGCGCGCCGTCGGCACCTTCACGCTTCCCGGCCTGTTGAGGATCGTGCGTGCGCGCAAGCCCGCCAGGAAGGCGCGGACGATGATCTCGCCGCGGTCGGGGGAGGAGATCCAGGTGCCCGCCAAACCGGCCTCGACCACGGTCAAGGTACGGCCTCTCGCGGGCCTCAAGCGGATGGTCGAATAGGGCGCTCCTCTCCGCCGCGCCGAAACAGCGCCCGCTTCGGGGGCGCGCTCACTATTGCGAGAGGGGCGACGCCGGCTTCAACCGGCGCCCGTACTGCCGGGCAGACGCCCCCCGCACTGCTCAGATCAGTTCGACGTCCGTCGCCTGGAGCCCGCGCGCTCCCTGTTCCACCATGACGCTCACGTGCTGACCCGGCTCCAGGCCGCCCAGACCCGCCCGGTTCAGCACGCTCCCATGCACGAACACGTCGCGGCCGCCGTCGTCCGGGACGACGAAGCCGTAGCCCTTGGCCGCGTTGTAGAACTTCACGACACCGCGACACTCTTCGACCGCGCCGGCCGTCCCGTCATGGCCCCAGCCGCGGTCCCGCCGGTCATACCCAGGCACGGGACTGCCCGAAGGATCGGCCGCGGTGGTTGTGGCATCGACGGCGAGGATGGACGACACCACCGGACCGCGCTGGCCGTCCGTCACCTCGCAGGTGACGCGTGCGCCCTGAGGGAGGGTGTCGTAACCGGCATCCCTGACGACCGTCATGTGACAGAACGCGTCGGGTGAGCCGTCCTCGGGAACCAGGAACCCGAAACCCTTCGCCGGAACGAGCCATTTCACCACGGCCACGACGCGGCGGCCGCAAGGCGCTTGACGCTCATCGTGCCAATGCCCGCGCTCCCCACCCGGCGCAGCCCCGATCCTCTCCCGGCCGGTCGATGCCGTCGAGGTGTCGACGGAATGGATCTGCACAACCTGCGGACCCTGCCGACCCTGCTCCACCTCGCAGGTGACGGTCGCGCCCTCGGGCAGGCCGTCCCAGCCGGCCTGGGACACCGCCGACACATGGCAAAAGAGGTCCTGCGAACCGTCGCCGGGAGTCAGGAAGCCGAAACCCTTCACGGGATCGAACCACTTTACGGTTGCGACGACCGTGGCGCCGGGCGCCCATCCTGAACCGTCTTCCTGCATTGTGAACGACCTGCCTTCTGTGGATTGCCGCCGCCGGGCGGACGCAGTCAATAATGGAGCGGCGAACGCCGCCGGGGGACCGCCATCATATCTACGGCCGGAGTGCGGCAACAGGTTTCGTCTGCCGCTTTGCGTTCAATCCCGGTACTCCCGACCGGAGAGGCAGCGGTGCCCGCGTATCTGCCGGACTCGCGCTCGCACTGCGCGTCCGACTTCGTACGCAGCAGCCTTCGTCGACTCACGTCCGGTGCTGTTTTCATGCCCGCCGGCTCGTCTCCGTCCGCCGCGCTCCGCTCCCGCTTGGATGCGCCGGCGAGAGCAAGAGGTGGCCGGAACCGGGGGCGGTCGGGTCGCCCTTCCGAGAGAGCCCCCGTCCGCCGGCAACCGAGAACGAGGGGGAGACGGACGATGCGGATCGGCCGGATGTTCCATCGCAACGCGCAGACCTATTTGGTGCACGTATTCGGGCGCGGCCTCGAAGGAGACCGCTACGTGATCGAGAAGTACCGCTCGCTGGCCGACGGTCAGATCCACCCGGTCGAGGCCGAGCAGCCCGGGACCAAGGCCCGGCGCAGCAAACGCCGCACGATCATGAGCGCGGGCGCCGTCAAGAAGCTGCGGCCCGAGCGCGACGAGATCATCGTCTGCACGGCGCTGAACCTGAAGGCGTCCGGCATCCAATATTGGGGCGTCGGCGCGGCCGGGATTTTCGCTGCTCGCCACGCGCGATGAGCGAGCATCCCCGTCATGCCCTACCGGGACGCCTCAAAGAAGGAGGCGAATGATCGCTTCCTCCGTCAACGTCATGCCGCGCGCGCTGCACAGGGGCTGTGTACCCGGTGCGGCCGCCGTCCGCCCGAACCCGACCTGAAGGTGTGCGGCGGTTGCGCCGAGAAGAGGCGCGCCGCCGAGCGGGCACGCCGCGCCAGGGCCAGAGAGCAGAGAAAGCCATACGCCGGCCGGGACCCGGAACGGTGCCGCCGTGCCGACCGCAACGGCGACAGACGACGGCGCCGAGAGCGACAGGAGGCGGGGCTCTGTGCATCATGCGGCCGCCGTCCGACCACTAATAATACATCGGTCTGCGAACCATGCCGTGCTGCGCGCCGGGAGCTCGACCGCCGGCGCTATGCCACCAGGCGCACTGCCGGCCGATGCGTGCGCTGCTCCGAGCCCGCCCCCGCAGGGCTGTCCCGTTGCGGCAGGTGCCTCACCCTGGAGAAGCAGCGCGTCTCGCCCGAACGAAAGAGCGCCGGCAGCAAGAAGCGGTACGCCAGACGGCGCGCCCAGCGGCGGTGTGTAGATTGTGGGATCGGTACAGACGGCGCGGCGCGCTGTCCCCGCTGCGCGGACCGCTCCAACGTCCGCGCGCCCGAGCGTCATCTCGTCTCGCTCTGGCCGCCGCAGATCACCGTGGTCGACCTCGAGACCGGCGCCGAGCTGGGGACCTTCGAGACCGAAGCCGAGGCCGCCGCCTGCCTCGTCTTCGCAGGCCTCCGGCCCGACCACGTCGAGTTCCGCTCCGACGCGCCTCTCATGGCGATCGCGGCGGCACCGTAGGCCCGCTCGCCGGCACAGCGCATCTGCTGGTACAGCGCACCCGCCGGGCTTGCACGCGCCGACACCCCGCTGTACGAATGTACGAATTTCTAACTACCAATCCACGAGGTTCCCATGCCGCTCGTCACCGTCAAGCCCAGGTTCCAGGTCACCATCCCGGCCAGACTGCGCAAAGGCATCGATCTTCGCGAGGGCGACATCATGGAGGCGACCGTCGTCGGCGACGGCATCCTCCTTCGTCCCAAGCAGGTGGTGGACCGCGAGGCGGCCGCCGAACGCATCGGCGCCGCCCTCGCGGCGACCGGGCGCTCGCCGGGGGATGCGGGCCGCTCCGAAGACGAAGTCATGGACGACAGCATTGCCGACATCGCCTCCTCGCGCCGGGAGCGCCGCAGCCGCGAGACATGAGGGTCGTCCTCGACTGCAACGTCGTGGTATCCGCAGCACGGATCGACGGCGCCTGCCGGGCGCTCCTCGACAGGGTGGTGCGGTGGCATGACATCGTCCTCTCCCGGCCCATCCTGGCGGAGTACGCAGCCGTGGCCGGGAGGCCCCGACAGGCGCCCTACCGGGACGCACTGCGGACCGTCATCGCCGAGACCGAGCGTTTGGCCGTCATCGTCGAGCCGGCGGACAGGGTCTACGGCCTCCGAGACCCTGACGACGAAGTCTATCTGGCGACCGCCGAAGCCGGCGGCGCCGTCTTGATCACCGGCAACACCCGGGACTTCACGGAGCCGCGATACGGGACGGTCGAGGTGCTCACGCCCCGCGCTTTCCTCGATCGAACGGGGTGAGCGGCACGCGCGGGGGCGGTTGCACGCTCGGCTTCCGCCGCTCGGCGGTGCGCCCTACAGAGTGTGCGGCGTCCGTGCCACGGGGCGGACCGCTGCTCGACGACGGCTTGTCCGAGACGCATTCTGCGAACGCGCCTGACCATCCTGAACCGGGTGTCGAGGAACAGCAGCACGCCGATCGTCGTCGCCGCGCTCTCGCGCCGAGAGTGAATCTCGACACCGGTCAGGTCATCCGGAAGCAGCAGACCGGCCAGACGACTTGAGCCGGGCGTATGGCGCTCGTCGTGGCCGCCGGCGAACAGATGCTCGGCCCCGGCATCGCTGCCCGCTTCGACCTCTCCGCGAGGTCCCAACCGACAGGCCGCCCGGCCCTGGCACATCGGCACGTTCGGCTTGATCCACTGACCGGCGAGGGACGCCCGCCTTTCGCCGAAGGGCGACCCTCGAGACCGGCCGGCGCCGACGGACGCGACGGCCGCCTCCGCGTTGCCGGGTCCCGGGTATCGCCTCCCCGCCATGACAAGAACTGCAACGCGGGCGTCCATGGCCGCGCGAGCCTCCTGTGCGTCCCGCAAGCCCGGTGCCTCTACGGCCGGCGCCCGTGCGGGCCGCAAGCGAGAGTGAAGGAAGGCTTGGAGGGGGTGAACGGAGAAGGATCGAGAGAGATCGACCCGATCCGTTCGGCAACCATCGTCATCAACTCGAATCGACAGGAGACTCGATCATGGCTTTCGGATTGAATCAGGCGCAAGTCATCGGCCGGCTGGGCGCCGATGCGACCATCAGCAACCTCGCCTCCGGCGGACGCGTGGCCAATATGTCGGTGGCGACCGACGAGTCCTATATCGACCGGCAATCCGGCGAGAGGGTGGATCGGACAGAGTGGCACAGGGTCGTCAGCTTCCAGAGCGGGCTGATCGACATGCTCGAGAAGCACGCGAAGAAGGGCCGGTTGGTCTACGTCGCCGGCAAGCTGCAGACCCGCAAGTGGCGCAAGGACGGCGAGGACAGCGACCGGTTCTCGACGGAGATCCTGCTCGTGCCCGGTGGCCGCGTACAGTTTCTTGATCGGCCTGCCGGGACCAACGGCAACGGTGCCCAGGCGTCGGACGGTGAGGCTCCGCCCGCCGCCGCCGCCGATCCCGCTGACAGCTCCATTCCCTTCTAGCAGAAGGGTTTAGCGGGCTTCTCCCTCCCGCTGACCTTGGCCGGCCCCGCGTCCCTCCCGCGCGGGGCCGGCCATTTTTTATGTTGCCCGATCCGAGTCCCTCGCCGGCCGGACGGCGGGGCTCGCGCTTCGCGCGCCGCCCGCAGCTCCGGCTCCGCCAGGAGAAAGAGTGAGGCCGGGACCGGGCACGTCCCACGCAGCGGCCAGCGAGGTCCCCATGCTCTCCATCTCCGCTCACGGTCCCGGCTTCGCCGGTTTCCGCCCGCTCCCGAAGTGTGCGCCATGAACGCCGCCTCCGTCGCCGCAGCACTCGCCGAGCGCGCCGAGGAGGTCTGCCGCCGATACCTGCCCTACGGACGCCGCCGGGGCAGGTACTGGGTCGCGGGCGACCTCGACGGCGGGCGCGGCCGATCCCTCTACGTCCGCCTCGCGCCTCCGGGTGCGCCGGGGAAATTCACTGACGCAGCCACGGGAGAGCATGGCGATCTGCTCGACATCATCCGCCACCGCATCAACGCACCGACGCTTCGCGCGGCGCTCGACGAGGCCCGCGCCTTCCTCGCCCGGCCGGCTGCGCCGGCCGCGGGCGCGGGCGACGCCTACGACGCCACCGAGGCGGCGCGGTGCCTGTGGCGCCGCTGCCGCGCCATCGACGGCACCCACGCGGAAGCGTACCTCCACGCCCGCGGGCTCGCTCGCTGCCGCTTCCCCGCGCTACGCTACCACCCGGCGCTGCTCTACAGGGATGGCGCCGGCGTGCGCCGCCTGCCGGCGCTGGTCGCCGCCGTTACCGGCAGCACCGGGGAACGCCCCGATCGCAACGCCGTCTGCGGTGTGCTGCGCACATGGCTGGATCATCGGCGTCCCGCCAAAGCCCGCGTCTCGCGCCCGCGCAAGGCGCTCGGGCGCGTGCACGGCCATGCCGTCCGCTTCGGCGACCCCGCAGACGGCACCCTGCTGGTCGGCGAGGGCATCGAGACCGTGCTGTCCCTGGTGACCGCCTCACCCGAGATCACCGCCGCCGCTGCTCTGTCGGCCGGCAGCCTCGGCGCCTTCTCCCCGCCCGCCGGCACGGCCCGCCTCGTCATCGCCAGGGACAACGACGATGAAGGCGAGCGCGCGGCTCTCCGCCTCGCCCGGCGCTGCGCGCGGGCGGGCGTCGCCGCAACGGTCATCTCGCCCAAGGGTGAAGATTTCAATGACGATCTCCTCGCGTTCGGCCCCGCCGCGCTCGCCGCCTGGACAGCGGCCGCGCTCGGAGACGGGAAGCTTGAGTGAAGCGGGCGAGGGGCGAGCCGCATGGAGAGGAGAGAGAGGCCTCTCCGCGCCGGCATCACGCTACGGGGAGAGCACCATGTGCAGCGACATCAGGTTCCGGCGGGTGGGCGAGAACGAGGCCCGGGTCTATCAGGACGGCGACCACGTCGGTGACGTCTATCGCCAGGACGACATCCTCAACCCCGGCGAAGTGTTCTATGTCGTGCATCTCAGCGAAGACCCCCGCGGCCCCGTCAGGGTGCATGAGCGCCATCGCGTCCGCGAGATCGCCCGGCACTTGCTCGAAACCCATCCAATGCTGTGAGCGGTGACGATCGGCGCCTGCGGTGTCATCGGCGGCACCGGGAGCGCTTCGGCGTCAACGCACCTCTGCCTGGCCCGCGGCCGACACCGCGCCTCCCATCGCCTCGACGTTGTCGCGCCGCTTGCAGGAAACAGAAAAAGGGGTCCGTCCGTCGTGATGTCGGAGTGTTCCACGCGTGCTCACTCCAGCAACCCTGCGGGTCCTCCAGTCGCTCCGCTCCTTCCGGCCTTCCCCAAGACCTCCTAGGACCGGCCGTGAAGATGCCCGACCGTGAAGTCGGCTCACGCGAACTCTCCAAGATCTCGCGTGGGGCGCACCGGCCCCTGAAGCGCGGGGCCGGCGCGTCGGCCCCGCGCTAGCAATTCTTGAGAAGGCCTACTCGAAACGCGGCCACTCTCCAAGGCGGCGCGCCGGGCCTCCCAGGCTCACAGACCGCCGACTTCCGCACCAACTCGGTCATCTTCCGCACCAACTCCGGTCCAAGGAGTTCTAGGGGAAGGTGCTTCCACTGCGCGCGCGTGAAGAGAAAGGACATCACGAAGGGGCAAAGGGCCCCGGAGGTTGAACCAACAGGAGATCGTCATGATCGACACCACAACCGCTACCGCGTCCGCAACTGCAACCGTTTGCGAGAGCATGGCCCTCTACGGCGCAGCGCCCGAGCGCGGCGAGCTCGACAGCAGGGTCGTCTGGGACGAGGACGACGCAATCGACGCGCTGAGCGAGGCCATCCGCGTCATCGTCGACGGCATCACCGTAGACGGCACACAGATGGCCGACGAGCGCGAGGCCCTGATGTGGGGCTTCACAAACATGCTGCACAGCCAGGTTACCCGCCTCGACCGCACCGTCGACCGCATCACGCCTGAGATGCGCGACCTCGAGAAGGCACAGGACGGATCGGAGGTGAAGGCATGGGAGTTGCAGACCATGACCGACCGCGCGCAGAGCCTCGGCGACAGGCGCGACGCCTTCGAGAAGCTCCGCGACCTCGCCGCCGACGCCTACCGCGTCGAGACCGGCGACCTGTGGCGCCCGAGGCACGGATCGCACACCAGCCAGACCGGACAGCTCACCTCCGCCGCAATCGATGCCCGAGACTTCAGGCGGGCCCGCAAGGACCGCGAGACCCGCGCGCACCTGCCCGAGGGAACGCTCGTCGCCGTCACCGGCGGCAAGACCGTCAGCGATGCCGACGCCGTCTGGAGCACGCTCGACATGGCGCGCGCGAAGTACGGCGACATGGTGCTGCTACATGGTGGCGGTCCCGGCGTCGAGAAGATCGCGGCGAGCTGGGCCGAGGCCCGCGGCGTCAACCAAGTCATCTGCCGCCCCGACTGGAGCGCGCACGGCAAGGCCGCGCCCTTCCGCCGCAACGACGAGCTGCTCAACTTCCTGCCCAAGGGCGTCATCGCCTTCCCCGGCTCAGGCATCACCGGCAACCTCGTCGACAAGGCGAAGCAGCTGGGTATACCCGTCCTCGAGGTCAAGGCCGCGTAAGCAGCGCGCGCCTCGACGAAGCGGCCGGTGCCTCACAGCACCGGCCGCTTTCTTCGTGCTTCACGACGAGTGTCACGAGTGCCGTCCGTCGCCGCCGCGCTTCGCGCAGGCGCCGTGCGCGCTCGAAGCCGTGAGCGTCCTCGCCGCCGCTTCGGCATCGCGTCTGTCTCGGTGCTCCGCACCGTCGACGGACGCTCGACTCGCGCAAGCGAGACAGACCGCGGTTCAATTCGCGAAGGCCTGGCCGCGGTCCAGCTTCACGTCGCCGTGGCCGACCGCTGCTCAGCCGTGCGCATCGACTGCACGCCCACGCTCGTCACGATGATCACGGCGACGGCGATCGTGCACCGACGAGTGCGTCCGGCACTTCCTCTTCCCCCCGATGAACTGCGCGCCCCATGCGCGTGCCCGGCGTCAGCGCCGTCGCCGATGGCGACGAGCGCCGCGACGCCTTGCCCGACCATTGTGCCGCCGCGCCTGAACGGCCCGGCGTCACCACGCCCGACAGTGATGACCCCGTTGGCGACAACAACCACGCCCGCACCCGGCTCGGCGCTGCGCGCCATCGCCGGGCTCCATGCGCGCCTCTTGCTCTCCGGCCTGTCGTCCAACATCGCCGCGGTTCAGTCCGCGACGGCCTGCACGCGGTCGCGCCGCAACTTGCCGGCGACGACTGTTTCACCGGCGCGCGCAACGACCACGCGCGATCCAGCCTGTGCCGATGATGACCATCGCGATGGTGATGACCATGGTGCGCTCACGAGTGCAGCCGCCGATGTCGCTCGCCAACTCACCTCCGCAAGATGAACTGCAAGCTCTTGTGCAAGGCCCGCGTGCGCGCCCGACGTCCGCGCCGTCGCCGCTGGCGACGAGCGCTGCGACGCCTTGCCCGACTCCGGTGACGCCGCACCTGAATGTCTCGGCGTCACATCGCCCGACGTTCGCGACGACAATGGCGATCGGTCAACTGAGCTGACCATGATCGCGAGCCTCTGCGCGTCGTCCCGGTTGCCGTCCGGCCAACCCTCGCCTGCTCGCCGCGGTCGCGCGACCGCCTGCCGCAGACAATCCTCCCCGCCTTCGAAACAGGGCTGGCCCTGACCGCTCTTCTCGCCCCCCTCAAGTCCCGGCTCTACGGCGCAGCCGCTTGAAATCTCACACCCCACGCGCCTGAAGGCGCAGAGACACTTGAGGCGACATAGCCTGTCATGGCTGGACACGAGAGGACAAAATTGTAGCGAATCCACAGGCGGTGGCGTTGGAAAGAGGGGAGTACATTGAAATACGGCCCCTAGCCGCCTGATCGGACGCATGTCTTGACAGGTAGAAATACATTGAAATACGAAGGAGCTTTGCGAACCCAACCGGCGCGTAGTCCTTTGAAACACGCGTTTTGAAGGGGCTGACAGGGCGACACATGTCCGCAATCCGGAGCACAAAAAGATGAACGCCCAGCGAGACCGCCTTGCGGGAGAACGCTATCGTGACGAACAAGGCAAGACAAAACCCCGCTCCAAAACCCAAGTCGATGAAAAACCCACCGGGACGCGCTCGCCGCGGACAATCAGATTCACAGATGCCGAGTGGGCGAAGGTCCAGCGGGCCGCAGCAGCAGCCAACATCTCGCCGGCCACCTTCGCGCGAAACGCCGTCCTGAACGCCGTAGTCGAACCCACGGAGGCGTTGGGCGGCGCCCTGCCGCCCGGAATGCTCGAGCTGGTCAAGCGCACTTATCGCAGCGCCTACATCCTTTCGACGCTCAAGCGGGACGACATGATCCGCGAAGGGCGGCAGGAACAGCTCGAGCGCACGGTTCAGGCAGCGCGGGATGCCGAGGCTCACGTCCTCGGCGACACGTCCGAGTAGGCCCCTGGTACCCGCCCCACCTCGGCCTCCCGGCAGGGCATTCGTCGAAGCGCTTGACGGCAGCAGACGCACCGAACTGCTGCTCGTTACCGACCGGAACGTAGACGGTGCGGGCGCACCACCTTGATATCAAGAGAGGTGAGGTGCGCCTCCTCAAGGACGCGTGCGACCCAAGCAGTTCCAGGATTGGCCGTCTAGAGTGCTTGTTAGGGCATGGGATGCTTCCAGTCCACCGAGGTGGTCGCTTCGGACACTTCTCGCCGTACTCCTGCTATCGGCTCTTGCTCGCGGATTTCCCTTCCCTCCTATGACGAGAGCCAATGCGTATCCGCCCTCAGTGCCCTGGTCGAACCTATTCTTTGTTGCCGATCCGCACCACCAGCGCACTCTGGAGTTATCCCGAAAATAAGCCTGAATAAGCCCGAATAAGCCAGGATTGGCCGAAAACAGCCCTCGGAACCTACCTTCGCCACCACCGCGCGCCTCGACCGTGGCCACTAGAATCTGCCAACCCCCTGGATTTCAGAACGGCGAGGTCTTCCCTTACCCGTCGCTTTTCGACCGGTGGTATCAACTTTGCGAGTATTTCCCGGAGCGCCAAGGGAGCATCGGCCCTATCCAATATTTCAAGAACAGCTCTCTGCCGACTGTCAAGATCATGGGAGTCGCGGAGTTCCACCGAAACCGTTGCAGAGCCACCAACTTTGGTTTCGCCGACGCCGGCGATCCGCACCGGCATCAACTCATGCCGGAAGCGCACCCTCACGCATCCTCCCGCATCCTCGATTTCGAGCGTCGGCAGACCGGCTTCCGTCGTCAACTCGGCCATCCTCAGCGTCCCGCGGCCCCAGCGCTCAATGAGGCCGCGCCGGTAGAAGGCGTCGGCGATCAACGGATTCCAGGGTAGGGACTCGTGCGGCGCGAACAGCTTCTCCGGTGTAAGCCCGAAATGCAGCGAGCCCGACGACGTGATTTCCAGTCGGTCGTCGTAAACCGCCACGCCGATGGAGCCGCCGCCGATAGAGTAATCGCGATGGCAGAACGCATTCGCCAGGGCCTCGCGCGTCGCGAGCGGAGGAAAGAGCGGCTCGTCGATGCGCTCGAAGTATTCCTCCTCGATGCGCCCGGCTATGGGCAGGCTGTCGCGCAAGAACCGTTCGGCGGCCCTGAGCAGGCTGAAGGCATTGCCGTGGAATTGCCGGTTGTCGAGAAACTCCGTCCGGTCGGTGCCCTTGAACCGGGCGACGCGAAGCAGACACTGCGGAAAATCTGACCTGATCCGTTCCTCATTGCCGAACAGGGCGACCGCCGCGCGCCAGAGAATTCCATCCCTGAAGAGCCCGAGACCGCGAAGCAAATCCTGGGGATCGCGTGTTCCCGGGTCCTCAAGCCGGCCCCGCCGAACGGCTTCCTCGACGGTGGTCCGAATCTCGTTCGCGTCGAGGTCGTCGACTGTCCATGCGTCCGCCGGCAGGTTCTCCCAGCGTTGTTCGCTGTGCATGCGCTCGAACAACATTCGCTGATATTCGTCGGCGCGCATCTCGACAGTGGTGTTGCCCAACCGGCGATACGCGCAACCGCGGTACATGAACGGCCTGGCTTGGCCTCGATTCACGGTGATGGCGATGACATCGCGGTTGTCAGCCACCGGTATCCGTTCAACGGTCGGGAAAGCTGGCGGGTCGATTCTTGCGAGTTCCTCGCCGATGTCCTCGATGGTGCGGTCGCCGACCTGTTGGCCGACCACCTGTCCGTCCGGCGTGACGCCGAACAGAACTTGACCGCCCTGTTGGTTGAGCATGGCGCAGACGGTCCGGGTCGCCTCGCGGCGCGTGCCCGTGGTGCTCTTGAACTCCAGCATTTCCGACTCACCCGTCGCGACTATCCTGGCAATCCGCTCGACGGTCACTCGTTCTCTCCGTCCGATTGGTCTTCCGACTCGGAAATCGCACTGGGAAGGCTGTCCACGATCCGCGCGGTTTCGACCGAGAGGTGCACGATGCGGCGCACCGCCGCGATGAAGGCGGCCTCGTCGGAGAACCAAGCGTTGGGGTCGTTGGTGATGCCGCTCTCCTTGTCCATCGTGACGCGGTAGCGGTCGATGAACCAGCCGAGAGGAGTGCGCCCGTTGACCTCGTAGCGATGGGCATCGGCGGGAATGCCGGAGAGGCGCAGACGATCGTTCACGATCAGGACGGATTCGCCCTCGCCGGCGAGGCGCATTGAACGGGTGCGGAAGAGCGGGCCGAGCGAATGGCCGGACGGATCAGCGATCTCGGGGACCAAGGAGTATTCGGGGCCGGTTTCGTAGCCGAGGTGAAGCTCGGCCAGGGCCCGCCCGGCTTCGGCGAAGGTACAGAAATCCGGCGCGAAAGGAATTCTCGGCAAAGCCTTCGAGAGATCGTCAGCGAAGCGGGCGCGGTAATCGGGGGCGTGCAGGACGCCATAGGCGTAGTCGAAGATCGCGTCCTTGGTGATCGCGGGGTCACCGTAGTGGGCGCGGAATGCGGCGAGCGCCGTGTCGGAAATGTTGTCGATGCGCTCCAGGCTGGTGCCCTCGTCCAGCAAATCGCTCTGCTCTCGGCGCGCATAGCGGTAGCGGGGCAAGCACTGGCCGAATGCAACGAAATGGAGGTCGGGCATGCAATCGACCATGAGCGCCGAGAACGGTTTGGTCGATCCGACGCCGGGCACGCAGATCGCCCGGTTCTCGCTGTCGTCGGCCGGGAAGATACTGTCCAGTTGGTATTTTCTGTTGACCAGCATGTAGTCGACATAGCAGCGCTGCTTCACGAAAGGCCGATACTGGATTGTCCGGACATTGTCGGCCGAGAAGGCGACCTGCTTTTCGCGCCGCAGATTGTCCTTCAGCTGGGCATCCCACCGAACATGCGAGGAGTGGCGCTCGGCGATGGCATCGACATCAGCAGGCTCGGCCCCGGCCCGGCTCCAGTCCCGCATGGCGCTCCGATAATTATCCACCACCCGGCGCGCATTGTCGGCGCAGGCAGTGCGAGAGAAGTTGTAGAGGTAAGCATCCCGGCTGGTAGCCAGTCCCCTTGAGTAGAGCCTGAAGACAGCGTCGTCGGCCCGCCCCGCCTTGGTCTCCTTCGTACCCACCGGATAGAACGTCTCGAAGACCTCGTCGCGCTGACCGATCCAGTCGTCGTGCCGGTCGGGCTCGATCTCCAGCCAACCGTCCACGCCCATGAGCGAACCTGCCTCGCGGAGGATTTCCAGCTTTCGCTCCCGGGTGAGGTAGTCGCCGATATCGCGGTAGAGGATGCGGCAGCCCTCGTGCCCGGCACAAGGATTGCGGACCAAGACCGCAATCGCTACCGGCGCGCGGGAGCCTTGACCGAATATCTTGCCTCCCTCGCGGCGAGAGCGCTCGCCCTGAGTTCGCTGATTGCCCCGCAGGTTCAGCACATGGACCGAGCTGAACTCCTCCGCGAGACAGGCTCGCACGCCGGCGTCGACGTTTCCGTCGATCCAGGAGCCGTTGGTGACGAACGCCACGACGCCCCGGTCGCCAATTCGATCCGAGGCCCAGCGGATCGCCATCTTGTAGGTGTCGTAGAGGCTGTTCTTGAGAGTCGCCCGAGACCTCGCGGCGTAGGTCTCCGCGATGCGTCTTTCGAGCCGTGGATAGCTGGCATTGGGGTTGTTGTCAGCGGAGCTGCGCTGGCCGGCGGACCAGGGCGGGTTGCCGACGATGACCCGGATATCGAGCTCCTTCTGGCGCGTGCGGCGCTCCGAGTTGTCTGGGAAGAGGGCCTGGAGTTCGTCGTCATTCTCGTTGAGCGCGAAGGTGTCCGTCAGGCAGATGCCGTCGAACGGTCGGTACTCGGCGCCCGTCGCGCCCTGGAACGCGGTCTCGATGTTGACCGAGGCGATGTAGTAGGCGAGCAGCACGATCTCGTTTGCGTGCAACTCGGGCGTCTGTCCGTCGCCTCCGTACTTTCGGAGAATTTGCTCCGGCGTGACCAATCCCGACTGCATCATTCGGGCGATGAACGTGCCTGTACCCGTGAAGGGGTCGAGGATGTGTACGCCGGGGCTGCCGAGGGTGTTGCCGAATTCCTCCGCCAGCACGTCCTGCACGGAGTACAGAATGAAATCCACGATCTCGACCGGCGTATAGACGATCCCGAGTCGCTCCGTGACTCGAGGAAAGGCCTTGCGGAAGAACTTGTCGTACAGCTCGACCACGATCGCCTGTCGGGCCTCCGTGGAAGAGGCGCCCTGCACGCGGCGGCGGACGGACTCATAGAAGGGATCGAGGCTTTCGGCCTCCACGTCGATCCCGGCCGGCCTCAGCACCTCCAGGACGGTCTCCATGCCCCGGCTCACAGTGTTCCTGCGCGCGGCCGCGGCCTCGCCGAAGAGCGCATCGAAGACAGGCTGCGTGACCATGTGCTGGGCCAGCATTTCGATGGCGTCGTCTTCCGAGACCTCGGGATTGAGGTCGTCGCGGAGCTCGGTCAGGAACTCCTCGAATATCTCCCGCTCGGCCGCGCCGGAGGTGACAATCGCCTTGATGCGCTCGATGTGGGCGCGGGCAATACGGGCCACATCGCCCGCCCAGTCCTCCCAGTAGCGGCGATTGCCGCATTTCTCGACGATCCGGGTGCGGATCGCTTCGGGCAGCCCCTCGAAAACCATCTGGTGCTGAAGCGACGCAGGGGTGTCGGGCGCATCCGTGTCGGAAGCGGTACGGTCGTCGATGTCCGGGTCGTCGGAGGGCGGCCGCCAATCGGCGAGCGCGATGATCGAAATGCGGTCGCCGGCCTCGCCCATCTCCAGCCGGTTGAGCATCCCCTCGAAGCGCTCGTCATGGCTTCGGATCGCGTTGAGCATCTGCCAGACGGTCTGCCATCGCTTGTCGTCGGCGAGTGCCTGCTCGGGCGAGGCGGCGGAGGGCACCACCACCGGCAGAATCACATAGCCCAGCCTCTTGCCGGGCGCCTTGCGCATGACACGGCCGACCGCCTGAACGACCTCGATCTGGCTCTTGCGAGGGTGCATGAACAGGATGCCGTCCAGCGCTGGGACATCGACGCCCTCCGTGAGACAACGGGCGTTGGTCAGGATGCGCGTCTCTCCTTCGGGGGCCTCTTCGAGAAATGCCAGGGCTTCGCCGCGTGCCGTCGCGTTGAAGGTTCCGTCCACGTGACGGGCGCTGACCGCAGGGGCATGACCGTTCCCGTATGTCTCGGCATATGCCTCGGCGACATCCTCGATACGGCCTTCGAGCCGCTGCGAGGACTTCACGAGATTGCAGAACGCGATCGCGCGGCGCATCGGCGCACGGTCGTCCTCGGGAAACTGGTCGGCATCGGTCTTGGCAAGCGCGCGCAGGCATCCGATCATCTTGCCCTGCTCGTCCAGTGTGAGCTGCGCACCGTCTTCGAATTCACGGATGCGGATGCCCGCGGCGAGCGATTCCGGGACGGTCAGGACGATCACCCGGTAGTCGGAGAGCAGGTCTCGGTCGACAGCGTCGCCGAACCGGGTCTCATGCAGCACCGGGCCGTAGCGGTCCTCGTCGTCCATCGAACACAGTGTCGTGGCCAGCTCGCCCGCCCGGTTGCGGGCGCTGGCCGCGTAGACCTTGGGCGTGGCCGTCATGTAGAGGCGTCGGGCGGCGCGGATCGCCTCTTCGTCGTGGATCCGCACGAAGGGCGAAGGGTCCTCGCCGGGGATCAGGGCGCCGGCGGTTCGATGGGCTTCATCGGCAATCGCGAGATCGATAGCGGGCAGCCCGTGATCGAGCTGCGCTTCCGAGACGATCCCCGAGGACTGGTAGGTCGCGAACACCACGGTCATCGCATCCGAAGCGTCCGGCAGGGCGCGCGCGGCAAGCACGGCCGCATCGGTGGTTGCCGGCCAGGCGAGATCGAGCACGTCCATGTCGGCCGTGTCGGCCGCGCTCCGGCGCGGCCGGCCGGTCTGGCTGTCCGAGCAGACCGCGAAGGCGCGGATCGGCACCGTGGCGTCGTCCAGCCAGGCCCGCAGAGTCTGCGAGAGGAGTGCCAGGCTCGGCATCAACACGAGGATTCGCCCGCCCTGGCCCGCGATCCGCTCGGCAATCCGGAGCCCGACCAGGGTCTTGCCGGTGCCGCAGGCCATCAGCAGTTTGCCGCGCGTGCCGGGAGCGGAGAGATGCGCGAGTGCGCTGTCTATCGCATCCTGCTGGTGCGGCCGCGGGGTTTTCGGCGGCTCTCGTTCGCTAACCGCCCCGGAAGCGGCATAGGCCGCCCAGTCGACGGGGCTCGCCTTCAGATAGTGGAGGCCGATCCGTCGCACCGGCTTGTCCTGCACGCGCAGCGTCTCTTCCGCGTTGCGCGACCAGGGCCGCCCGGTGGTGTCGATCCAGACGCGGCTACGAAACTCGGTACGCCCCGACGCCGACAGGAAGGAGTCGATTTCCTTCTTCGGGATGCTTCCTCCGGTCTCCAGGAACTTGCACTGGATCGCGGCGAAATAGCCGGGATCGTCGCGCAGCTCCGCCACCAGGTCGACGCCCGTGTCGGTCGCCGGGAGGCCGCGCTCGCTCGCCCAGTCCGCATAAGGGCGCACATCCCGAAGCTGCCCCGCCTGCACCGGGTCGTGGGCCAGGAAGGCGGTGCAGAGATCCTCGAAGGCCGTTCCCATTGCCCTTGTTCGGCTGAACAGAGGCTCGGCCGCCTTTTGTCGCCAGTCGTCCAGGATCGTATCGAGCGGGTGCATGTCAGGGTTCCGTCAACTCCGCCCCCATGATCGGGACCAATCGGTCCAGCTCGTCTTCGGTACATCGATACCGATGCCCCGAGCCAACGTCTTTTCCCGGCTTGCGCAAGGCTTTCCAAATTGCACGCCGCCGCTTTGAGCGCGAATCCGTTTCAATGCCATACAGGCTACGCTCGAGATCGCGGGCATGGAAAATCCGGGACATTTCCGTTCACCGTCTGCGAAGCAACATCCACACAATGGGGCCCCAGGCGAGTATCCAGAAGATCGTCTGCAGCATGTCGCGCCTCTCTCCGGAGCCTCTTGCAGAATAGCCGAGGCGAGCGTCTTTTCTGCCTGAGTGGAAGCGCTTGCGGTGGGACCGGCCCACCCTCCGGACATCAAGTGCTGTCCCAAGACACCGCATGATGTCTGGAGAGGAGTGGAACCGTGTCCCTGCGCCAGATGCTATCGGACTATTGGTTCGCGTTTCAACGGGAACCGTTGAGCAGGGTGTACGTCGGGATTGTGCGGCATGAATGAAGTGTTTGGACTCCGGGCGGTTTCGCGTATGTATCTGACAGTTTCAGTGGTTGTCAGTATGGAGGTCCCCGGTGACACCGCTTCCCGGGCTGTCCGACCTGAGGCGAAGACGTCGCAGAATCCAGGACCAACTTGCCGGCCTCGGCGATCTGAGGCCCGGCACTTTGATCTCGCGGTTTCGCAAGTGTGGCAAGCCCACCTGCCACTGTGCCGCGGAAGAAGATCCAGGACACGGACCGAGTTGGTCTTTGACCTGGACCGTGGAGGGCAAGACACGGACCCGCGTCATCCCTGTAGGAGCCGTCGAGGAGGCACAGGCACAGATTGCCGAGTATCGGCGCGCCCGATCTCTCACACGCGAGCTTTATGTGCTCTCTCCGCAAGCCCCGGTCTCGTCTACACGACTGGCATTCCTGGTCTCCCCTTCGTGTCCGCACTCGATGGCCAGGCAGAACGTCTTTCCTACGCAGCGATACGTCACGCTGCTCAGCTCTTATCCGGTTCGGAACTCCGGCGCTTGCCGGCTCCGTGACCCCAATACCGCATCCAAGCGGCGACGACGTTCCGGGAGGCGGGACCCTTCTGTACAACGGTGCCAAGCGGCGACCCAACTCGCGTCCGGTCACACGCCTTGCCCGGCATCCTCCGCGGTCGCGTCCGACCACGTCGGAACCTCCTGTATTCTCCTTCTCGTTCGCCTGCCGACCTCAGGCGACGATAGCGCCCTCGGGCACCAGTCCCTGGGTGGCGTAGCGCCACAGCGCGATCAGCAGCTTGCGCGCAACCCCCACGACCGCGTGCTTTCTCGCTCGCCGGCCCCTCCCGCCACCGGCGTCCCTGGCGACGTAGGCATGGAATCAATATTCAGCGGCGTCAATTGACCCCTTTGAGCCCAAGTGAATCAATGCGTTGCCACGCCCATGAGCGTCCAGCCCGCTCGCCGAATTGGCCCCGATCACACCGCGTAGCGTCTCAGGAAACTCCGATCCGGCTCGACTCCGAGGCCCGGGCCGTCGGGAATGGCGGCGCGGCCGTTATTGCGCGAGACTTGACCCTGGATGTCGAGAGGTTTGGTCAGAAGCGCGTCGCGAAACCTGTTCTCAGTCGTATCGAACTCCAGCAGGGGCTCGCGCGGAAAGAGTCCGCCCGGCAGCGGCGGCATCGCCGCCAGGAGCTGCAGGTTGGTGGCGACGGCGATCGCCGAACCCCAGACATGGTTCACCACCGGCGTGAAATGCGCATGGCAGAGCGCGAGCACGCGCAGGAATTCGCTGATGCCGCCGAGCGAGCAGACCTCCGGCTGGGCGATGTCGAGCCCGCGGCTTTCCAGCAGCGTGCGCCAGCCCCAGCGGCTGAACTCGGCTTCGCCGCCGGCGATGTTGACGCGCAAGCCGGCGCGCAAGTCCGCGTATCCCGCCAGATCCTCCGGCGCCACAGGCTCCTCGAACCAGAAGGCACCCAGCTCATCCAGGGCACGCCCCACGTGAAAGGCGTCGGCCGCGGTGTAGCAATGGTTGGCATCCACCATGAAGTCAAAGTCGTCGCCGACACCGCGCCGCACGGCCTCGGCGAGCGCTACGTCGTGCTTCGGTCCCAGCCCGACCTTCATCTTGGTGGCGACGAAGCCCTGCGCCTTGATCGCCGCCGCCTCGTCGGCGAAGCGCGCGCCGAGTGAGGCAGCATCCTCGCGCCGCAGCATCATGCCGTAGCCGTAGACCGGGACCGACTGGCGATGGGCGCCGCCGATCAGCTTGTGAATCGGCAGCCCCGCGACCTTGCCGGCGATGTCCCAAAGCGCGATGTCGACTCCGGAGAGCGCTTGCAGCGGCATCCCCTTCTGGCCGTGATCGCGCAGCAGGTTGTACACCGTGTGCCAGATCGCGTCGCGGTCCAGCGGGTCGGCGCCGAGCACCATCGGCTGGATGACCTGCTCGACGATGGCCCGGTTGGCCAGCGCCACGGTACCCGGCCCGAAACACTCGCCCCAGCCGGTGACCCCCTCGTCGGTCTCGACCTCGACGATGTGTGCCGTGCGCTTGCTGTAGAACTGCTGGGAATATCCCAGCTCTTCGGCCATGTCGCATTGCAGCACGTGGCTCTCGATCCGGGTGATCTTCATTTGGGCGCGCCCCACCGGGCCGCGGCCGCTGTGCGTTGCCAGGTCATGTCGACTCCGTCAGTCGAAAAGATTGCCGATGTTCTTGAGGATGCTGTCGCCGATGTAGAGTGCCAGCGCCTGGATGGTGCAGGTGGGGTTCACCGCGCCGGCGGTGACGAAGATGCTGCCATCCACGATGAAGAGGTTGTGCACGTCATGGCAGCGCCCCCAAGCGTTCACCACCGAGCGCTCGGGATCGTTGCCCATGCGGGCCGTGCCCATCTGGTGCCAGCCTGCGCGCCACCAGACCTCGCGGCCAGCGCCCATCACCTGTTTCGCGCCTGCGGCGAGCAGCGCCTCTTCCGCGCGTGCCTCGCCGTGGGCGATCATCTTCCAGGTGTTTTCGTCCACCGTGTACGTGATCTTCGGCGCCGGGATGCCGTCACCGTCGGTGAGTTCCGGGTCGAGCGTGACCGTATTGGTCTCGCGCGGCAGGTCCTCGGTGACGACGGTGAGCCCCGCTGCGTAGGGGTAGACCTCGTCCATCAAGTGCCGGTGCTCAGCCCCCCAGGGGATGGGGTTGTCGATACCGTAGCCGCCGAGCGCCCAGGTCATCGGCGTGGTCATGCGGCCGCTGTGCAGTCCGTAGCCGCGCACGAAATCCCGCGACGGATCGTTCTCGTAAAACTCCTGGCTGAGGATGCTGCACGCCATCGGCCCCTTGAAGCCCTCCATCGGCTCGTCGAAGACGCCGGTGACGCCGGTCAAGGGGTGGAACATCAGGTTCTTTCCCACGAGACCGCTGCGGTTTGCGATGCCGTCCGGGAACAGCCTGGACGTCGAGTTCAGCATCAGCCGAGGCGTGCCGATGCCGTTGCAAGCGAGGACAACAAGCTCCGCGCGCTGGCGCTGTAGCCGGCCCTCCGCATCGTGGTAGAGCACGCCGCTCGCCATGCCGTGCTCATCCAGGGTGATCTCGCGTACCCGGCAGTTAGGCCGCAGCTCCACGCCTGCGCGGAGGAGAACTGGCCAGTAGGTCAGGTTGACGCTGGCCTTGGCCCCGGCCGCACAGCCAAGATCGCAGGTGCCGGCATTGACGCATTTCGCGCGGCCCTCGTCCTCCCGACTAAGGATCGCGACGTCCGAGGGCCACCAGTGCCAGCCCAGCTTGTTGAAGCCCCGCGCCAGGGTACGGCCCAGCCTGCCGACGGGAATTGGCGGATGCGGCGGCTCGTAGGGCGGATAGGCGGGGTTCCCGGCGAGGCCTGAGGCCCCCATGTTGCGGTCGTTCTGCGCGTAGTAGGGCTCCAGCATCGCGTAATCCACCGGCCAGTCGTCGGCCACGCCGTCCAGCGTGCGGGCGCGGAAGTCCGAGGGACGCATACGGGGCCAGTGGGCGAGAAAGTTAATCGTGGACCCGCCCACCGCGCAGAAGTTGACCGGCGTGATGGGCGACCCCTCCGAGTTGATCGGGTAGTCCTGCGGCAAGCGCCGCACATTGGGATCGCAGCTGAACTCGGCGTAGCGGCTAAGCTCGTAGTCCGGGTTGCGACTGGGGAACGCCGTATCGGTGATGAGCGGCCCCTGCTCCAGGCAGAGGATGCGCATGCGCGAGCCCAAAAGCGACCAGGCGAAGGCCGCGCCCGAAGCACCAGCGCCCACGATAAGCACATCGACCGGATCGTCGCTCATGCCTTGTTCTTTCCGCGCTCAGGTGGAGCGATAAAGTCGGCCCCGCGCGCGCACCGGGGCGAGCAGCGCCGCCATCTCGTCGGGGTCGTCGTCGGGGACCGCGTAGCCTTCGGGCTGCGTCGGTTGGGGGGAGAGTCCGAAGAGCGGGCGAACGTCCGCGCGGCTGTAATAGCCCATGTAGGTGTGCCGCAGCAGTGCGGTGAACGCGCCGGGGGCCAACTGCTCGAGTGCCTTGACCACGGCGACGCGCCCAAGGGCGTCCAACTCGTGGAAGTTCGCGCCGCTGGCCTCGGCGAGGGCCGCGGCCTGCGAGAGGACCTCGTGAAACAGGGCAGCGAGCGTGGGATCATCCACTGCCCGGCTGGCGAGAAACTCGGCCACGCCAAGAGCGCCGGCCGCCGGAACCCGTCTGTCGGCGCTGGCCGGGACGATTTCGTCGAGCAGGGCGCGCAGCAGACGGCCTTCGGCCTCGCTCAAGGGGTGTGAGGCAGTCATGCGCCGCCCCCGCGCGTAAAGTTGGCCCCCTGGCGGGAGACCGCGTCCATGGCCGCCGCCAGCAGCAGGATCGCGCCCGAGAACATCAGCTTGTCGGCGGCCGACGCGCCCGAGAGGTCGAGCCCGTTGCCTAGCGAGCCGATCACCAGCGCCCCCAGGATCGCGTTCCAGACGGAGCCGCGCCCGCCGAAGAGCGACGTGCCGCCGATCACCGCAGCCCCGATGGCCTCCAGCAGCAGGGGCCCGCCCGCGAAGGCGTTGAACGACACCGAGGCATAGCGTGAGGCGCCGACGATGCCACCAATCGCCGCCATCAGACCCACGATGCCGAAGGCGGCAACGCGCACCGTGCGTACGCTCATGCCGGCGCGCCGCGCCGTCTCGGCATTGCCGCCGACGGCGAAGAGCGAGCGTCCGAAGGGCGTGGACGTCGTGATCCATCCGAGAATCGCCGTGAGCGCCACCAGAACGACGACCAGCAGCGGCACGCCGCGGTAGTTGTTGAGCGTGCCGACTGCGGCCAATACCAGGATCGCGATGAAGGCGATGCGTCCGCAGAGCGCGGCGACGCTGTCGGCCTCCAGGTTGCGGGCGCGGCGGCGCATCTGGTCGTGCAGGGCAAACGCCGCGAAGGCGAGCGCGCAGGCGATGCCGAGCCCCCAGCCCCAGGCCGGCGGGAACGCGACGGTCGTCAGCGCGCGCACGGCAGGATCGCGCATGTTGATCGCGCCCTGAATGCCGAGGATCTTCAACATGAGCCCCTGGAATCCCAGCAGTCCGGCCAGCGTGACCACGAATGAGGGGATGCCGAAGAAGACCACCATCAGGCCCTGCGCCAGCCCCATCGTCACCCCGAGGGCGATGGCTGCGAGAATGGCCAGAGGGGCGGGCGTTCCGCCGAGCAGCAGCACAGCCAGCAGGGCGGCGCAGACGCCGGCCATGGCGGCGGCGGAGAGGTCGATCTCGCCCAGCAGCAGGACCACCGTCAGCCCGACTGCCAGCGTGCCGACCACGGCGGATTGCATGAAGAGGAAGTAGATATTGCGCGGGCTCAAGAAAGCCGGCTCGGTGATGCCGAACCAGAGCCAGATCACCGCCAGCGCAAGAAGCACCGGCCCGAACGAGCCGAACCGGGTCTCCCGCAGCAGCCGGAAGCGCAGGGCGACGGAACCGAGGAAGCCGGCGACGGATGGCCGGTCCTCAGGCGGCATCGGCGGCGGCCTCTTCAAGGCCGCGGGTCACGGCGGCGACGATCACGTCGGGGGTGATCTGGGCGGTCTCGTAGACCGCCACGTTGCGCCCCTGGCGCAGCACCGTGATCCGGTCAGAGACCTCGAACACGTCGCGCAGATTGTGGGAGATGTAGACCACCGCGTGGTCGGTGTCGCGCAGGCGCTTGACCACGTGCAGCACCTGGCGGGTCTGGACGATGCCGAGCGCGGCCGTGGGTTCGTCCAGCAGCACGACCGTGGAGTCGGCACCCACCGCGCGGGCGATGGCGATCGCCTGACGCTGCCCGCCGGAGAGGTTGCCGACGCGCGCCCGGACCGAATGCAGGGTACGCACCTGCAGCCGGTCGATGGCGTCCCGCGCCGTTTCCTCCATTGCCAGATCGTCGAGCGGGCGCAGGAAGTGAGGCAGGAAGCCCCAGCCCCGTTTGACCGGCTCGGCACCGAGCGCGAGGTTCGCCGCGACATCCAGGTTCTCGCAGAGCGCGAGGTCCTGATAGACGATGCGAATGCCCAAATCCGAGGCATCGTGCGGGCTTGCGATGTGGATCGGCTCCGCGTCGATCGTGAAAGAGCCCGAATCGGGACGCAGCGCTCCGGCGACAATCTTCATCAATGTGGACTTGCCGGCGCCGTTGTCACCCACCAGCGCCATTACTTCGCCGCGGCGCACGCCGAAGGTGACGTCGCGCAATGCCTCGACACCGCCGAAGCGCTTGCTGACGCCGGTCGCGAGCAGGTGAGGCGGGGCGTCAGGACGCCCCGCCTCCTCGTTGCTGGCCGCGGACATTACACCCTTAGCCGGAGCAGAACGCGGTTTCCGCTGCCGGGCCCTGGCACACCATCTCCTTGGTGATCGAGGTGTCGTTCTCGATCACATAGGCGACGCCCTCCTCGCCGACTGCGGAATAGGACGCGACCGCGACGAAGTTCACGTCTGCGCCCACACCGTTCTTCACCGTGTTGGGGGCCAAGTCCTTGAAGTCCTCGCCCTTGATCAGCCGCGCCGTCACCTGGGCGGTGGCGTGTGCCATGTCTGCAAGCGGACGCCAGCCGGACTGCGTCTGCTCGCCCAGCAGAATCAGTTGCAGCGCCTGCACCGTGCAGTCAAGGCCGGAGACCGGAATCGTCCCCGCCATACCCTGCTCTGCCAGCGAGGCGATGGCCGCGGACGCGTTGCCGTCGTTGGACGAGACGACGCCCTGCACGTTGTTGTCGAGCTGGGTCAGCGCCTGATCCATGGAGCGCCGTGCGATGGCCGGATCCCACCCTTGAGTCCAGTTCTCGTAGCCCAAGATCCGCGCACCGGAATCGTAGAGCGACTGGAGCGCGCGTATCTGGCCGTTGTAGATCACGGCCGCGTTGGGATCGGTGGGCGAGCCCTTGAGCATCACCAGGGTGTCGCCGTCCTTGGTGTTCTCGATGACGTGCATGGCCTGGTCGTAGCCCATGCCCTCGAGATCGGCCTGCACCCAGAACGAGGTGTTCTCGGAGTTGATCATCCGGTCGTAGGCGATGGTCGGCACGCCGGCTTCGGCGGCGCTGTCGGCGATGACCGCCGAGCTCTCGCCGTCGATGGGGATGACCACCAGGACCGCCGCGCCACGCGTGAGCGCCTGTTCGGCCTGCCGCTGCTGGGCGGCGGTGTCGTTGTTGGCGTTGAAGACCTCGACCGTCACGTCGGGCGCAATCTCGCCCATCGATTCGATGAAGAACCTCGCGTCCTGGCTTTCCCAGCGCGGGTTCACGTTCTCGGGCAGCAGCAGCGCCACCCATTCCTCGGCCGACGCCGAGGGTGAAAATCCGGCGGCGAGCGCCAGCGTGGCCGCGCCCGCCGCGAGGCCCGAGAAAAGCTTGGTCACTTTCGTCATCATTGCTCCATTCTCCTCTGGTGCAGCCCGTCAGGGCGATGCATGCGTGCAAGCGCGGCCTCCCAGCGAGGCCACGCCTTCAGGATGGGCCGCCGTTCGGCAGCCCTCACTCCGCCCCGGATCGGTTTGCGAAGGGTCCGGGTTGGGAGAATTCTGCGCCCACCGCGCCAGCGGCGGGCGGTAAAGAGGTGTGCGCTGCGGCGTTCATGGCGATCGCTTGCCGTCGGCAGGCGCGCTCTCCTCGCCGAGGCGAAGCCGGGCATCGCCCAGCAGCCGTTCCATTCGGGCCTCGGCCTCCGCCGCGTCCCTGGCCAGGATCGCGTCCGCGACCGCGCTGTGGAAGGGGATCGACTCCTCGTTCTCGCGCGGGTCACGGTTGGTGAGGCGGATCGAGATCAGAAGCGCCGAGAAGACGGCGCTCTCCATCGCCAACAAGAACTCGTTGTCGGCGGCGCGCAGCACCGCGCGGTGGAAGAGCGCGTCGGCGACGATGAAGTCGTCGATCGAGCCCTTCTCCTGCTCCATGCGGGTCTGAGCCTCGGCGATCAGCGCGTGGCCCTGGGCGGTCCCACGCTCCGCCGCCCAGCGCGCGGCCTTCGGCTCGATCACCAGGCGCAGGTCCGACAACTGACGCAGGAACGCAGGGTTCACAGGGGCGGACTGATGCCAGGCCAGGACATCGTCATCCAGCAGCCCCCAGGCCGAGCGGGGCCGGACGCGCGTGCCGATGCCGCGCCTGACCTCGAGCAAGCCCTTGCCGACGAGGATCTTCACCGCATCGCGTATCACCGAGCGGCTCACCTGATAGCGACCGGCGAGGGTCCCCTCGTCCTCCAGCAGGTCCCCTTGCCCGTAGGCGCCAGCGACAATGCGCCGCCCCAGCTCCTGCACGACCTGCGTCGCGAGGCTGCGCGTCAGCGCCGGCTTTTCCTTGAGGTCGTAGAACAGGAACTCGTTCATGGCGTGACATCCAAACATATGATGTTTCCGGAGTCCAGATGTTTGCTGCCGACACGGTCGAAGGATTGCCTGATCCGCCCTCTCCCCCTCGCGACGGGCGCAGGCAGGCGACGCCCCCTGTTGTTCGGCGCGCAGGTTTGCGCTCGAGCATTTTTCGAGCTCATAGAATCTTTGGAATTTTCAATCGGCTGCGGATGTGATTCAAGATGCAGGCTGGTGAAGGAGGCCAGCCTGCATGACACGACCTCTTTCGAATGATCTGCGCCGCCGGGTGGTGAGGGCGGTGGTTGATGGCGGCATGTCGCGCCGAGGAGCGGCAAGGCGCTTCGGGATCGTGCCTTCGACGGCGATCAAGTGGGTGCACGCCTGGCGTCGCACGGGCAGTTGGCGGCCGAGAGCGCAAGGCGGCGACAGGCGCTCGCAGCGGATTGAGGCGCGGGCCGAGGTGGTTCTGGCACTGGTCGAAGAGACCCCGGACATGACGCTGGCGGAGATCGCCACCCATCTGGAGGACGAGCACGGGCTGCGGGTGTCCCAGAGCACCGTGTGGCGCTTCTTCCACCGCCGCGGCATCACCTTCAAAAAAAACGGCGCACGCCAGCGAGCAGCAACGCCCTGACGTGCTCAGGCGCCGGCGCGCCTGGCTCGAAGCCCAGCCCGGGCTCGACCCCGAGACGCTCGTCTTCGTCGATGAGACAGGGGCGTCCACCAAGATGGCGAGACGCTCGGGCCGGGCGCTACGCGGGCATCGCTGCCAGGCACCGGTGCCTCATGGGCACTGGAAGACCACAACCTTCGTCGGCGCACTGAGACTGGACGGAATGACCGCCCCCATGGTGCTCGGCGGCGCCATGCACGGCGCCGCCTTCCTCGCCTACGTCGAGAAAATGATGGTGCCCATCCTCAAACCCGGCGACATCGTGGTGATGGACAACCTCCCCGCCCACCGCAGTGTGGCCGCCCGAGACGCGATCCAGAGGGCCGGGGCCGAGTTGCGCTTCCTGCCGCCCTACAGCCCCGACTTCAACCCGATCGAGATGGCCTTCTCCAAGCTCAAGGCCTCCCTCAAGCGACGCGCCGCCCGCACCATCCCAGAACTCTGG
>LXNI01001054.1_pt1 | contig 26690 bp, 26 predicted proteins | sample 809091 | NCBI WGS metagenome assembly LXNI01 (sample SAMN04870527, study PRJNA318959) | sponge metagenome | biome: 01000161; feature: marine sponge reef; material: water | host: Sarcotragus foetidus | place: Greece: Milos, Mediterranean Sea | collected 2013-05-29 | depth 5-7 m | reverse complement strand
CCATCGGTCCACACCGGCAGCGGGGTGCCCCAGAACCGTTCCCGCGACAGCGCCCAGTCGACGTTGTTTTCCAGCCAGTTGCCGAAGCGGCCATCGCGGATCGTCGAGGGGACCCAGTGGATGGTCCGGTTGAGGGCCACCAAGCGGTCCTTGATACGGGTGGTGCGGATATACCAGGCCTCCTTGGCATAATAGATCAGCGGGTCGCCGGTGCGCCACCCGAAAGGATAATTGTGCATCACGGTTTCATGGCGAAACAGCAGGGCGCGCTCGGTCAACAGGGCGCATAAAATCGGATCCGCCTCCTTGAAGAACAGTCCGGCGACCGGTTTGACCTGCGCCTTGAAGCAGCCATCCAGACCGACCCCGTGAATGACCGGCAGCCCTTCGCGTTGTCCCAGCGCCAGGTCGTCGACCCCGTAGGCCGGTGCCGTATGGACGATCCCGGTGCCATCCTCGGTGCTGACGAAATCGCCGGCAACCACCTTGAATGCACTGTCGCTATCGACGGTCAGGTAATCGAACAGGCGCCGGTAACGCATCCCGATCAGTTCGCGGCCCTTGACGGTCCGGATGATGTGGTGCGGTTCCTCGCCGAACACGGCACCGACTCGGGCACGGGCCACGATCAGGGTTTCGTCGTGATAGCGTACGTAGGCATAGTCAATGTCCTCACCGACGGCCAGCAGCAGGTTGGCCGGCAGCGTCCAGGGGGTCGTCGTCCACACCAAAAACGCCGTATCCGGCGTTTCTTGCACCGGGAAGCGGACGGTGATCGAGGGATCTTCAACTTCCCGGTAGCCCTGGGCGACTTCATGGGAAGACAGCGTGGCCCCGATGCGTGGATCGTAGGGTACGACCTTATATCCCTTGTAGATCAGGTCCTTGTCCCAGATTCGTTTGAGCAGATGCCAGGTCGATTCGATATAGTGATTGTCCAGCGTGTAGTACGCTTCATCGAGGTTGACCCAATGCCCCATCCGTTTCGTCATCGCCTCCCATTCGCCGATATACGACATCACCGAGTCGCGGCAGCGCCGGGTAAACTCCTCGATACCGACCTGTTTTTCGATTTCCTTCTTGTCGAAGATGCCCAGCTGTTTTTCGATTTCATGTTCCACCGGCAGGCCGTGGGTGTCCCAGCCGCCCTTTCTCGGGGCATAAAACCCCTGCATCGTCTTGTATCGCGGGTAGATGTCCTTGAACGTCCGCGCCAGCACATGATGGATGCCCGGCTTGCCGTTGGCGGTCGGCGGCCCCTCGTTGAAGCTGAAGCGGGGCTTGCCTTCGCTGTGACGCTGTGTCTTTTCGAAAATCGAGTGCCGTTCCCAGAACGACAGGATATCCTGCTCGAGCTGCGGTCCGTTGTACCGTCCCTGGACGGCTTCAAAAATGGTCTTGTCGCTGGACATCGTGGGTCGTCTGTCTCAAACACTCAAAAAAAACCCGGAGAAACGAAATGCCTGTTTCCCCGGGACGATGTGATAACGGTCGTGGTGCCACCCGGTTTTACCCGATGCTCACGCACCGGATCTTGGGGTGTGACCCGCTCAACGGCGGTCACACCATCGCCCTGTTTCGGGGGCCGGCCGGCTGAGTCTACTGGATCGTGTGCAATGCGCACCGTCTCGTTCGGTCAGCTGCTCCAGGGTGATTTTCATCAGGCTTACCGTCGAAGCTTCCACCGCCCTCCGATCGCTTGCCGCGCTGGCCGATAACGCCCTGATTACTCGTCCCTTTCAACGCATGTCTATGGATTTGGACTGTACCCGTTGTTGTGGGATAAGGCAAGTGTATGGCGTTGGCGTGTTAGCGTTGGCCGCTAGTGCGGTTGACGGAATCGCGACAGGTAATAAAAGGCCAATGCGGCGACCATGCCGCACACCAGTCCTGCGGTATGCGCCGTATTGGCGATGTGGATCCCGAGCAGTTTCTCGAGCAGTCCGGACCAGCAGATGAGAAACCAGCCCAGCATGATGGTGACGAAGGTGGGGTGCAGCAGGGCGCCGAATCGGGGGTTCACTCGCCCCTGGATCCAAAGATAGCCGAAGTAGCCGTATACCACGCCGGAAATGCCACCGAAGACCGGTCCCGAGACAATGTACTGGGCGAGGTTCGAGACGATGGCGAGCAGGGCCGTCAGCCCGGCCAGCATCCAAGCACCCTGGCGCCACTCGATCAGCTGTCCGAGCATCCAGGTGGCGACCAGGTTGAGCACGATGTGGGTGAGACCGAAATGAAGAAAAATGGGGGTCACCAGCCGCCACAGTTCGCCCTGCTTGATTTCAGGCAGCACCGGCGAGTAATACTCTGAAATAATGAGCAGGCGGAGCAGCCATTCCTGTCCGAGATGCGCGGTCAGGAAATACACGAGACCCGAAAGGCCAATCAGAACCACGGTAAAGACAGACTGTCTGGGCATGTGATGCGGGGGGTATGACTACGGGGTAACCATTTCGATCCGATCACTTTCGCCCAGCGTGATCAGTTTGCCGTCAAGCGTTTCGAATTGCCGCCCCTTGATGGTCTTGTGCCGTGCCTGATAGTCCGTCAGGGTGCCTGAATCGGCGATCACCCGAATGTTGACAATGCGGTTTTCATCATGGTGGTTGAGGACAAAGATCAGGGCGGAAATGGCGATCAGGACCGCCAGCATCAGGTAACTGATGGTGCGTGTCGAGAGGGACCGGGTCGCGGACGCCTTGGTTGTTTTTTCGGTATCGGGCTTCGCCTTGATTTCCGACTTGTTCCGAAAAAAAAGCAGCACGCCGACGATGACCAGCAGGGTAAACAGGATTTTGATCAACATGGTTTGTCGGTCGATGGGGTGCCGGGGGGCAGTTGCAGAAAATAGCCCTGCGTCTGCAGCTGCGCCATGACCGCGGTCACATCCGCTTGGGCCAGTTGACGCGCTGAAGACAGTTCGACTTGGATGACAAGTTGCAATTCCCCCAGCAACCGGAGCAACGCGTCCGGCACAGCGCTGAAATCACGCTCCTTGATAACGTACAAATAAGTGTGGGCTTTACGACTACCCTTGTATATCCATGTCTGCATGGTTGTATTTTATAATGAGGGGTAGCCTGATTCCTAATCAAAGCAGAAAAAAACGACCCAATCCCATATCTTCCCTAACTCAAAAGGCGTAGGCGCGCGATGACGAAAGTATGACCGGAAAACTACCTATTAACCTCGACCACCTGCTGAAGCAGCGAACCATTGAAGGCGAGCGCATTGAGTATAAGGCCGGCTGGAACCCGACGAGCGTGTTGCATACCATCTGCGCCTTCGCCAATGATTTTCACAATCTCGGCGGCGGTTATATCGTTTTGGGCGTTGAGGAACATAATGGGCGGCCGCAATTGCCCCCGAAAGGATTAGACCCTGATCGTATTGACACAGTACAGCACGAATTGCTGCGACTGGGACATTCCGCCATGCAACCCCATTATCACCCGATTTCTGGAATTTACGACATCGAGGGGCGAACCATCCTCGTACTTTGGGTGCCTGGTGGCGAAACCCGGCCATACAAGGCCAGAATTGATCTGACCAAAGGAACGCCGTCACAATGGGCCTGGTTCATCCGCAAACACAGTAGCACGGTCCGCGCCAGAGGGGCGGATGAACGCGAGTTGATCAGCCTCGCCGCAACCGTTCCATTCGATGATCGCTACCATCAGGCGGCATCACTTGACCAGTTGTCTTCGCACCTCATTCAACAATTTCTTCGGGAAATCGGCAGTGACCTCTCGGAAGAAACCAACCTCTCAACGGAAGCCTTGGGCCGGCGCATGAATATTGTCGGTGGGCCTGCCGAGGCGATGTTTCCCAAGAATGTGGGATTGTTGTTCTTCAACAATCGGCCGCATGACTTCTTTCCTGTCACCCAGATTGATATTGTTTGGTTTCCCGATGGACCGGGGGGCGATCAATTCGAAGAAAAGGAATTTCGCGGACCGCTTTGGATCATCCTGCGAGATGCCATCAGCTTTATTGAGCGAAACTACCTCAAGGAAACCGTGATCAAGTATTCGCACAAACCAGAAGCGGAGCGATTCTGGAATTTTCCCATTGAAGCCATCGAAGAGGCATTGGTCAATTCGATCTACCATCGCTCATACGAGGAACGGGAGCCGGTGGAAGTCCGTATCACGCCAGAAGAACTGGTCATTCTCAGTTTTCCCGGTGCCGATCGATCCATCCGGATGGAAGATTTTCACAAGGGACAGGCTGTTAGCCGACGCTATCGCAACCGTCGTATTGGCGAGTTTCTCAAGGAATTGGACTTGGCCGAGGGACGGTCAACGGGTGTGCCGAAGATCCTTCGGTCCATGCGAAAGAACGGTTCACCGGACCCGGTCTTTGAGAGCGATGAGGACCGCACCTGGTTTCTGGTTCGCCTCCCGGCACATAAACGAGTGCATTCGCAACCGTTTGAACAAGGTACCGAACAAGGTACCGAACAAGGTACCGAACAAGGTACCGAACAAGGTACCGAACAAATCTCCGATCATGTCCGACAACTGGTGGTTGCCCTTACCGGAGAGTTGAGCCGTGCCGAATTGCAGGCTGCTTTGAGTCTGTCTCACCGACCGCATTTCATCACTGCGTATCTACGACCTGCCCTCAAAGCCGGGCTGATCGAAATGACGCTTCCTGACCATCCAACCAGCCAAAACCAGCGTTATCGACGCACAACAGCCGGGCATGTTCTGGTACAACAAACCACGGACAAAGAGACCACCACATGAACACCACCCTATCGTTTTCAAAGTCCAGAGGTTTTGCGCCACCCTGCCTGAGCCTGATGTCCTTGTTTGGTTAAAGGCGAATGGGTGGCCGATGAGCCAAAACCCGAAAAATGCCAAAGATGCTTATCGACAAAATGAATACCATGGATAACGATGCCCCAATTTCTGATGAAGCTAAAGACAAATTGGGTTTTATGCCCATCGCGTGTCAATTGGCAAAGGTGTTGGCACAGAAAAATCTTGCCGATGGGTTCGTAGTCGGGGTCGAAGGCTCGTGGGGGTCTGGAAAATCCTCATTAGTAAATCTTGCATTAGACAAATTGAAGACGGTGGACGGGGAACCAGTTGTTATAAGGTTTTCTCCATGGATTGTTGGTAAGCGAAGTGAGCTTCTTCGGGAGTTGTTTTCAGGGTTCATGTCTAACGCCACTGATTTATTGCCCGAATCAGAACGTTATAAGTTCAATGATCTGCTAAATCGTTACACAAAAATCGCACATCCTCTCGCTAAAATTGGGGAAATCGCGAGTGTTCCCGGGGCTTCATTTATAGCTCATTTTTCCAAGTTGATTGAGAAAGTGTCCAGAGTAGATAAGCGTTCCCTTTCAGACCTGCGCAGTGACCTTCGCGACAAGATGAAAGAATTGGAACGGCCGATTATTGTGTTTATCGACGACATTGATCGGCTCGAACCGGATGAAGCAGTAGAGGTGTTACGCCTGGTTCGCGCGGTGTCTGATTTTCCGAATGTGGTTTATCTTTTGGCATACGACGAACAAGTACTCGGGACAAATTTGGGGCGGGCACTCAGTGTCCAGGATGGCAGTGCCTATATCGAGAAGATAGTCCAAGCCTCTTTCAGGGTCCCGATGCCAATTGGTTTCGACTTGAGAAACTGGCTGATGGCGGAAATTCACAAGATATTGCCGACATCCGACATGAGCGACAGTGCCAGGGACCGATTGGGCCAATCAGTATATACCTGGTGCAGTGAATATATCTTCACGCCCCGCGATGTCGTCAGAGTGCTTAACGCGATCAGGCTTTATGTTGTTCCCCAGGCAAAGGATATTGACCTTGCGGATGCGGTTTTTCTCCAAATTGTGCGCATTCGAAATCCGAAACTCCATGCGTGGATAGAAAAATATGTATGGGGTCTTTCTACTCTCGGAGGCTGGGATACGGTTGCCCCCAAGACCCGCGAAAGCATGGGTGCGCATCTTCTCGACAGTATCAGCGAGGACAAAGAAGATAAGGAGCACCTAATTCATCAACTCGGGGAGCACCTGCCGGGTTTCGATATACCGAGTCTCCATGACAAAGAAGCAGTCTTCAACGTTTACTCCCTGGCTTTTGACGATGAATTGGAACAGTATGCGAGTGGTCGTCGCTTAGCGAGCCCACATCACTTTCGGCTGTATTTCTCGTTTTCCACGCCTGCCGGTGCGTTAAGCGATAACGATCTTGCCGCATTTCTTGATTTGTGCGTGCGTGATCAACAGCAGGCGGCTAATCGGTTTCGGGAACTGTGCAAGGCTGCGCGGCCACAAGGCGGCACGATGGGTGCTGTGTTTCTTGACCGTATTCTTGAACAGGGGCCACATCTTTCGGGTGAAGACATCGAAAATCTGATGATGGTTTTAGGTGATTCCATTGACGAACTCGCTCACCATCGAGAAATCGGAAACTATCCTGCATCTTGTATGGAATGGAAGCGAACTTTCGGCTTGATCGGTCTTTTGGACGAAAGCCAGCGAAAGAACACCCTTGAAGTTCTTTTCAAAAACGCAACGTCGCTCGCTTGGTTAAGCGAAATAGTCAGGCGTTCAGTTATACAACAAGGACACTCCGGTTACGAGGCAGAGCCGGAAGCAGACTGGCTTTTGACTGCTGATGAATTTGAATGCATTCGTACATTATTTATTGAACGCCTTCGAAACACAGAACCGGATATACTGAAAGAAACACCCTTTTTCCTGAATTTACTTTATGCATGGTACAGGTGCGGTGATCCGGAAGGGGTAAAAGCTTGGGTGAAAGAGCAATCGGCGGCCGATTTTGGATTTATGGACTTGTTGTCCAACATGAAAAGTTGGAGCAAATCCACCGCTACAGGTGTCGAATATACAATCAGGCCCCAGACACTTGAGACATTTTTCTCTGGTGTACAAAGCGTTGAACGCCGACTCGCCGAGATTGCGAAGAGTTTCGAGCATATAGAGGAATTCCGACAACAGGCAGACGAGTTATTCAAGAGTATTGAGCGAGACAGGTGATTTTCGTGGGGCAGGTCGGGAAATTGAACCCGTTGTCAAAGCGTATTTTGTCGCGTAGCAGGTTGGTACTCATAACTCAGCAGTCGTCGCATGTTTGCGGTGATAAAAGGAGCCCATGTCGGCCGTATTTCGGCTCTGAAAACGGCTTATGAGGGTGCGTATGTCATATCCATTGCTGTGCACGGGTGATCCGCGAAATCTGATTCACGAGAGGATGGGATGTGAGATCAGCACATCGGTGATATAGGTGACTTTATAAAATACGGATTGCTTTGGGCAATTGGCGTGCAAAAACGACGGGGGGCGCTTGGTCTCTGCGGGTTGGCACCGGTTCGACCGAAGCGGGCGATGGACATCATACCGATTACCTCGAGCAGTCGAAGAAGTGGTGGCATCTCAACCCCGAACTGTTCGATACGCTAAAGAGATTGGTCGGCCAGTGCCAACTTGGGGTAAGAAGCAATCAATGTTGTTTGGAAATCAGTGTTCTCTCGTCTCCAGAATCGGTAGTTATGGTAACTTCTCAGGATAATCCCCTACCGGACGGTATCGTGAAGTGGGTGATGTAATAGGGGCAACTTCCCGGGATAATCATCCTTCAGATTTGGATTTTACCGGTTAGGCATTGGTTTTGTGCAATCGCCTGATGGTGTCTTCAAGTTGCCCGATGCAGGCTTTCAGTTCCCTGATTTGTTTGTTTTGCGCAACGAGCTGCGGGTCCGAGGCGTGCTCTTCGGTCGTTTGGCGGTGATCCCGGCCACAGATCGGACACCCATCACCCGACAACGCCAGAGGGACCCCGTCATCCGAGTGACCCGGCGGGGAAGAAGGTGCATCGCCGTTGATCATCATGGCCCCATCCTACCCGTTTTGTGATCTGACGGCCAGCGGGTGGGTTTTTGCGGTTTGGGTCCGCCTTCACTCCTCACGGAGGGGGAGATGACCGGTTCAGCGTGCGTTGCCAGTCCCGCCGCAGGGGCCGCAGCCAGATCGCCTTTTTGGGCTGGTCGGCCCGGTGGTGACGGTCATCCCGTCCACGGCCCTGGGTGGTGCCGACATGGATCCACCCGGACGCCTGGTAAACCGTCCCGCGATAGGTCGGGATCTGTACAAAGGTTTCGATCAGTACCGGGGTGACCCGGTAGCGTTTCTCCCAGTCTTCGGGCAAACGTCGTTTCATGATCGCCAGCAGATGGGAGCCGAGATTGGGGATGCGGATCCACGGCAAAATGAGGAATCTCGGATTGTCGATCACCCGGGGGAGGTTTTTCTGACGCTGTTCGTCGGTCCAGCCGATAAAGCGGTCCCGCGGGGCCAGTTTCCAGGCGGCGGTGGAGAAGCCGAGCAGGGCCAGGGGATGGCCGTGGCGATCCTCGACCAGATAGCGCATCTGGGCCCCGACCAGCGTCTTGTGTCCGAGATAATGGTAGCGGGCAATGAACTGGTTCCAGCGTTGACCCTCTGCGGTTCCGCTGACCACGATGCGCACCCTCAGCGGCTGCACGTCGTCCAGGGTGGTCGGCACCGCCGACGGGGGCGGTTCGGTCTCCGGTCCGAAGGCCGCGATCAGCGTGCGCAGCTGCGCCATTTCAGTCACCGTGAAGTCACGACCATAGTAGCGGCATTCAACCGCATCGTGCCCCGTTTCTTCACCCCGGTCGGTCACGGCTCGGCGGTCTGTGCAATCAGGTCGGCCAGCCGGGGCACCCCCGGGGCGCCGGCGACCCCGAGCCGGTGGTGCAGGTCATCCCAAAACGACACCCCCAGCTTGTGGCAGGTCTTCGCGGCACCGAGACCCGCATCACGGGCCCGACGCCCGGCTTCACTGCGCGTCCCGAACGAGATCTGGCGCCGGGTCACCTGGGCGCGCAGATCGTTCTCGGCGCCATTCGTATGCAGCGGGGTGAACGGCCCCTCCAGTCCCCGCAGCAAGCCCGTACGGTTCGCCTTGAGCCGGGCCAACTGGGCATCCAGCAGCGCATAGCCGGTCCGCTGACCAAACAGCCGGTCGAAGTCACCCGACAGGGTCTCGCGCCGCTCCTCGTCAGGGGCCTTGCGGTAGGCCGACAGGGCACGATAGTCATCCCACACCTGGTCGATGATCCTCTCCTCCTTAGAAACTCGACTTCCTCACAGCGGGTCGATCAGCATTGGCGTACCCTCGGTGGTCATCCCACGCTGTCAAAGAGACCCTTTAACAACCATTGGTGCCTCCATCTCGCCATTCAACCCGATCACCCATCTAGGTTTCTTCTCTGACTCCCGAGCCAGTCACCCAATGTCCATCACATGCCAACTTTGACTTCCGGACGTGAAAATTTCCTCATGTTTCGCTAGTGGATGGTTGGTGTTGAAGCCGGAATAAATCAGCGATAGTTTTCAAATTGTGGTATATATCAGGTCTGGAGTTGATGTTTATGAAACTAAATTCCCGATTTCATAGTAGAATTCTCACCCCATTCAGTAGTTTTTAGCAGAAAGTGTAACTTCGGTTGACTTCAAATATTTCCAAACTAGGCCAGTGAGCTGCGGGGTTGGGTTGTTAGTAGTGTTGTACTCCGAAGAGAGTGTTGTTGTCAGACTGACAGTGTGACTTATGGGCAAATACCTTCCTTATGCGGGTACTAACGCGATCCAAGAAGTAATCGTTGGTATTGGGTTCCAAGGGCAAATTCCCCAATCAGATTTGTCGAATGTACGCGTGGTTGCTGAAGCTGACCTGAAAGAAGATTTCCCACGGTTAGAAGAGATAATTGGAACTCAGGTTCGGCTTCAAGCAGATCAAGGTGTTATGCGGTTTGAAGGTGCTGATACTTCCCATCAAACCGGGTTCAATTTGTTGTCAATTGATTCAGATGGAAAACCCTCTCGTACTCTAGAAATGTCAGGTGATCTTTTTACACTGCATTTTATGAGATATGCCGGGTGGGAAAAAACTCTGGAAGATAGTATTCGTTATATTTCAACCATCTTACCCCGTTTGAATTTGGAAAAAAACGGACTTCAATCTTTTACTCTACGGTATATTGACCGCTTCACATTTGATGGTAAAAATGATGATGCCAATGCTGCTCGCTTATTTAATAAATCAAGCGAATTTATTTCCAGAAAATGCTTTGATGCGGGACCGTACTGGCATTGCCATTCAGGATGGTTTGATCAATATGGTGAATATTCCCGTATTCTTAACCAACTCAATATAGGCAGCGCTATGGTAGACAACGCTTCCACAATTACCATTGATCATAATATGATGTTCCGTCCGAGAGTAGTGTTTAACACTGTAGATGGATTTATGCAGTCGGTAGGCGGAGGTAATGTCGGTTTGAATGAATCCTTGGATTATTTGCACTCAATGAATCACGATGTTCTAACAGGACTTCTTCGCGTCAATGCAGCACGACAGATAGGCTTGATCTCATGAATTCATATGATACTACCGAAGGGTTTTTGCCTGACCCAAATTACAACACACAATTTCTAGGTGTGTTTGATAATGACGTGCGTGATACTACTTCAAACCCAGAACTGAAAGTGTTTCCCATTGATTATCAGCAACAGGACAACTTAACGGATGGTACGTTGATGACCGAGGAAAAAATATCGAGTTCAAGGATTTCTCCTACATTCCGACTTATCCAACAACTCGATCACCTATCTGAAATTTCGCATGTTGATGCTGAGCATTTGCCAATTTCGTCGTGGCCAAAAAAAGAAGCGTTTGCTGATGCTCGGATGTTTGTCTTGAAATTACCGTTAGCAGTAATTTCATTACCTGAAATACGAGTAGCCGATGACGGTGAGATTAATTTCTTATGGAGCAGAGAGGATTGCCATGTTGATTTGGGGTTTTATGGAACCGGCACTTACTCGTATTTTGGCCGTGATCTGCAAGGTAAAGAAATAATGGATGAAGGAAATTTAGCAACCTCAGGCTTGGCGGATCCAATTATTAAGCTGCTGTCTGCTTGAATCTCACTTGGCATTGTCTGTTTTGCATCTCGATGAGAGCGTAAGTGCTGCTCTTGGGGTTTCGCCTGGAGTGGTTAATGGTTCTGAGGTATTGCTTCGCGAGATGTTTGAACCATACCATTTTCACGGCGGTGTTTTGCAAAAGACAGCAGTGTCTTTGAGAGAGTTGCGTTCAACGGGGTTTTCTGTTCACAGGAAAGAACATGTTACATATGCGCACGTAAGGAATGCGATTGATGAACGACTTTCACGGCCCAGGAAAAGTGTCGCATGGAAAAGTAAAGGGGTGGCGGTAATCCTTACTTCGGATGTTCGAAATCTGGTTGATTCCGATCAAGATAGGTTATGTGTCGTAATTGATACAGCTTTGAATGAAAACCCAGGACATGCGAGTATATATGCCGCTGACCCAGATAAAGGAGAGGCTTATGCAAGGAAAGTTCGCTCCTATTTGATGCCGTTATTAGAGGATCTAAAGCCGGCGGAAGCCATATTCGGACAACCCTAATTCCCCATTTTTTGAGTCATATCCGAAACATTCAAGGCGAAATACTCTACTCAACGGCAACCTGCGAGCAAAACTTCTTGATCGATATCCATGGTGTCTACTGAGGCTGTGAAATTGTCATGAGTTCCTCGTACAAGCTAGATAAATGTTCTGACGACTGTCAACGCAATTTAGAAATGTCCCCTTTTACTTATAGGAAGGCCCATTGGGTCAGGATCGAATGCAAAAGGGAATCACAATGAAAACGGCCTACGTGGCGAACGCTAATCTGCCGAGCCGGTTTGCCCATGCGATGCAGATCATGAAAAACGCCCAGGCCTGGCATCGATGCAGCGGTGAGTTTGTCTTGGTGTGCAATTTCACAGTGTGGAACTGGTTGCGGGCCGATGAGGCACGGATCCATCGGTTTTACGGGATTTCGACCCCCTTTTCGATGAAGCGCTATCCGCTGTTCGGTCCCAGCGGGACCCCGTGGCCGGTGCTGGATGACCTCTACTACCAAAGCGCGGCGCGGTATTTGAAACAATGGGGCGCCGAACTGGTATTCACCCGCACCTTCGGCATGCCGCAACATGCCGTGGCCCAGGGGCTGCCGACGTTGATCGAAACCCATGGCCTGCCGGGCGGCTCGAAAGAGAAACTCGCGATGTATGAGCAGCTGGACAATGACCACTTCCTGGGGATCGTGACCATTTCCGAGGTTCTGCGGGACAGGTATATCGCCTATGGCCTGCCACCGGACAAGATCTTCACTGCCCCGGACGGGGTGGATCTCTCCATGTTCGCCAATCCCCTGTCACAGACTGAGGCCCGACGATCACTGGGCTATGAGCCCGAGGGTCCCTATGTGCTGTATGTCGGTCATCTGTATGAGGATCGGGGCATACAAGATATCCTGGCCATTGCACCGCAGTTTCCTGCGGTCCGTTTCGTATTTGTCGGCGGCCATGCGCCCGATGTCCGGCGCTGGCAGGCCACGGCAGACCAAAAGGCACTGGCCAATGTCGAGTTCACCGGGTTTGTCGACAATGCCCAGGTGGCGACCTATTTGTGGATGGCTGATGTGTTGTTGATGCCCTACAGTCGGTCGTGTCCTACGGCGCAGTGGATGTCGCCGCTCAAGCTGTTTGAATACATGGCGGCCGGCCGCGCGATCCTGGCGACTGACCTGGAGGCCATCAGAACGGTACTGACGCATGACAAGCAGGCCTGGCTGGTGGAGCCGGACCATCCGGTGGCCCTGGCTGAAGGACTCGGCGTGTTGCTTGAGGACCCAGCGCTGCGCGAATCGCTGGGGCATCAGGCGATGAAACAGGTTCAACCGTATTCCTGGGAGGCCCGGGTCCGGCGGATCATGGCGTTTGCCCGGGACCGGCTGGGCGGATGACGGGTTTGGTGACCCCCGACGAACCGGTCATGATAGACAATGCACTTCAACCACGCGAGACCCAGTTTGACGAAAGTTGTATCAGTGTCTCTTGTTGGCATCGGTATTGGAAACAAGTTTGTAGTGGAATTTCCACACTTGGAGTATTGCAAAACTAACCATAATGGTTGAAAATTGACTCAAAAATCACCATACTACTCTTTGAAAGATGTAAAGACGGCTGTACAAGATGGCGATATGATTATACAACGCAGTGCTAAGCGTGACTCAATCAACTTGGAGTACTTCAAAAAAGATATTGTGGAATGCCTATTATCCTTGAAGGAAGAAAATTTCCAGAAATCAAAAACTTACAACCACAATGCATGTCAAACTGAATGTGATGTCTATCTCATCAGTTACACAGGTCCCACCGGAAATGTTGACGAACTTTATGTGAAATTCAGCGTCGACAGGAACGGGTGGGTTGTACTGCTTTCTTTTCACCTCCAGCACTAAATTTACAGAGAACCACCGGTTAATATAATGAAATCTCCAGATTGTCCTATGTGCCAGACTCCCAACCCGTGGGAGCCGAAGAAAGCGAATGAGACGTATCATTACAAAGGACAGCCATTCACGCTGAGTGATATCCAGTACTCGGTATGCCGCAAATGCGAATTTGAGGTGGTTCTGCCACAACAGACACGCCGGAATGAGGCACGGGTTCGTGATGAACATCGACGTATTGATGGATTGCTTACCGGGCAGGAGATCAAAGCCATACGCAAGCGACTGTGTCTGAGTCAAGCGCAGGCGGCAGAACTGATGGGAGGGGGTACAAATGCGTTCTCGAAATATGAACGAGGGGAAGTGACGCAAAGTGTCGCGATGAATCAGTTGCTTCTTGTACTGGCCGCCATGCCCGAAGCATACGAAATTCTTTCAGGGCACAAGAATGTAGGGTTGCTGGGGAAAAAGCAGATATCGCCGGAGATAACCATTCAGGTTTCAAACGGCACGGAAACCTCTCCCATCCTTAATTGTGTCAGGAGGGTGAGCGTAGAGCAGACCCGTGATTATAAGGCTGAACTTTTAGCAGCGTAATGGAAGTACAAGCGGTCCGACGAGCGCAGAAAAAACTCGAGTTGAGAGATATCGTTTTGCATACGTCATCTCTTGACAGAAATGACGAGATTGATCCGTTGCTCTACCCAACGCGTATAAGGCAAAAATCCAACGTCAAGGTTTCTGTTGATAAGCTCTCGTTTGAGGATGCCGAAGGTGAAACGATTCGTATTCTCAGAGCCAATGTGCAATTGGGGGTGCGTGGGTTCGACGAAAACAAGAATGGTGCGGGGACAAAAGCGCTGTTTACCATCCGCGCGACATATCGAGTCGATTATCTGGAGGCGAAACAACTCACGGAGAATGAACTGGATGCCTTTACACAATTCAACTCCGTTCACAACGTTTGGCCTTTTTGGCGACAGCATGTGTTTGAAACGGTCTCAAAAGCCAGTCTTCCCCGAGTCACAATTCCATTTTTTAGATCCGCACCTGGAGCGCCCAAGGCAAAACGTTCTACTCGGCGAAAACCGGCGAGAAAAACTTCCTGATCATGGCCTCTTGGCATCTTCCGCTGTGGCGATCCGGTCTTATGCCAGGCGCGATGTTATGCGACTGTTTACAGGCCTTCTTTAGCCTGTTGAATTAAGCATGAATAATAGAATTGTGTGTCGTTGCAGCGAGAGATATAGTCATCGCATAATCTTATGATATTAACAATCGATGAACGATACTCGGAAAATGACAACAACCCCACATAATAGAAGATTCCTGAAAGTAGACCCAATCCATTGGGTCTACGGTGCAATCGAGAAATATCAGCGTGGCATATCTTGGCAGGAAGCCTGGATCAGAACATATCATGAGATCGGGGGATGAACCACTAGGGTTCGAAAGGTTGTCCGATGGAAGCCACGAAAACACTATACGAATATGGTCGAATCAAGGATTGCGGCCAGCCATTTAAGGAATGCAGGATACCGGAACTGTGGCAGAGTTCCAAGAACGGGACTTATGCCCTTCTTGCGACGAGATTGCCATGCAAAAAACCAGGCCTGAATAAGACAAACCTGTGGTCGGAAATTCAAGAATCTGTCAGGCATGAAGCGGGTGATGAGCCAGCGGCTTCGGAACAGGGCGGGCCCAGTCTGATTTTTCAATTGTGCATCTCGGTCTGATTGTGAGTAAAACGAAATGACCATCGCGTGCGAATGAGGTTGCGGGAAAAGTGAAACGGTAAGCATGGCTTTGTGATGCTGAGGTCTGCCCTACAGAAGTCATGTGCGTAGGCAGATATCGGAGATACTGAAGTTTTGTTTTAGAATCATTAGATGCAGTCTGATTTTCCGCACCGCTGATGGCGGTGTGCTGGTCTACAGTTCACTCCAACAATTTGGCGTGTTTGGACCGACTATCTATAGCTATCTTTGTTCAGAGTATGTTCTGAAATAAACCAAACGTAGGGGAAATTAATTATGAAGAATCATGAAGAACCCAAGCTTAGATAAAACGGCTTGTGACACAGAAGGACTGTGGTTAACAGAACCACTTATGAAAAGCAAAAGAATGGCATCACAGACGTTTTAATGATTGGCACGCTGATGGTAGAAAAAAATGAACAGCGATAACCTTGTAGCGAAGGTTGCGGACAGGGAAAGATTTAAATTTGGTGACAACTGGAAAAGGTTTTTAAAAACTCTCACCGATGAAAGAATTCATCAAGCGGAAGCGTCCCTTAAGGAAATGCTTGAACGGGACACGCTTGACGGCAGGAGGTTCTTGGATATCGGCAGCGGAAGTGGTTTGTTTTCCCTTGCAGCCCGCAATCTGGGTGCCGAAGTGGTCTCTTTTGATTATGATGGCTCGTCTGTGTGGTGCACCAATGCGCTCAAAGAAAGGTATTACGAAAGTGACCACAAGTGGACTGTGAACCAAGGGTCTGTCTTAGATACTGAGTTCCTGAGGCAATTAGGCGAGTTTGATATTGTCTATAGCTGGGGTGTGTTGCATCACACGGGTGATATGTGGACAGCATTGGGGAATGTGGTCAACAACGTGAAAGAAGAAGGGCTGCTGTTCATAGCGCTATATAATCGACAGCAATTCTTCAGTCGATACTGGAAATTTGTAAAGATAACGTATAACAGATATCTTCTGGCACGTCCTGTTTGGATTGTCTTGCACGGACTTTATCCGACATTGCCTTCGGTGTTGCTGAAGGCCATACAGCGTCGAAAAGTACCTCGCGGGATGGCCACTTGGTACGATTTGCTCGATTGGCTCGGCGGATACCCGTTTGAGGTATCCACGCCACATGAGGTTTTCAATTTTTATAAGCAAAAGGGATTTCGACTCACGCAAATAAAGACGGTTGGTGGAAAGTTGGGGTGTAACGAGTATGTGTTTCGTAAATCTCAATAAGATAATTGCCAGATTTATGGAAAAAGCATCCTGACGATAAAAGTCTAGTGCTACGATGCAAGAAAGACATGGTTCTGATCTTTCCAATCAGTGTCCTGTTGTGCGTTCTGCAATGCGGGAGTTGATGTGCCGGCTAGTTAGAATCTCGATGTTTGTATCCGCTGGACTGAACGGGTACGTAGTGAGTTGGTTGTGAGTGGAAAGGCGATGAAGAACTGAAGCTGGGATAGTGTAATTTGAAAAGCAGGCGGTTAAAGAGAAGAGATGCGGACGAACAGCGTTACTGAAGGCAAGTAAAAACAACAAAGATTGTGCAAAGAATTTGGCTGCAGGTTGAAAATGACAAAGCGTTTGAAAGTGGGCTTTCTGGTAGACAGCTTGGTTGTCGGTCAATATGTATATGACTTGATCGCCCATGTTGCAGAAAGCGACCTCTTTGAACCACCGGTAGCAATTTATGGTTACAGGGAGACGCGAGAAAATATTTCTCCTGTAAAAAGGACCTCCAAACTAATCAGGAGGGGGAATCTAATACGACTACCCGAACGACTCTTATTTTTTCTCTTAGGACGATTGATCAGAAAAGTTGAATTAAGGCCTGTTCGAAACAGCCGTCCTGAGTATACAAAAAAATTATCGCTGGATACGATTGACGGGGTAGAAAAACTCATTGTTGAGGGGGTTTGGTCAAAGTCGGGGCTTTTTCTTGGTTTTAAGAGTAAAGCGATTTCGGCGATCCAAAGTCAACAATTTGATGTAGTTGTTAGATGTGGGTCCGGAATACTTGAAGGCGAAATTTTAAAAACGCCAAAATTTGGGGTTTTGTCCTTTCATCATGGAGACAATCGAGTGAATCGGGGTGGGCCCAGTGGGTTTTGGGAGGTTTTGCATTCCGAACCCAGTAGTGGATTTATCATACAGCGTCTTAATGGTGAACTAGATGGCGGTGATGTGTTGTTTAGGGGGAACATCATGACATTGAAGACATGGACAGCCAACAATGCGAACTTGTTGGCAAAATCGAATTTTTTTATGCAACGACTACTGAACAATATTGCAACTCAAAGGTCTTTGCCCAAGTTTGAACCACTGACACTACACGACAAACCGCTCTACAAGTTGGACGATAATGCGTTGTTACTTGTCAAATACATACTGAAAATCTTAACGCCGATTTTCCTTCGAAAGGCTCAGCAAAAGTTGCTTGGCTTAAGAGTTAACCGGTGGAGTATCGCTTATTCCAAGTTCGATGGCTTCAAAAAATCATTGTGGCGGTACAAAGAGATCAAAAACCCAAAGGGTCGGTTTCTGGCCGATCCTTTTGTCCATACAGTACGAGGACAAACGGTAGTTTTCGTAGAAGACAAGTTTTACAGCGACAACCGTGGACGCATTTCAGCGATCGACCTGACAGATGATAAAGAGGCTTTTCTCGGGGTAGTTCTGGATGAACAGTTCCATCTTTCCTTTCCATTTATTGTTGAAGATGGGGGCACCCTTTATATGGTTCCCGAAACCCATCAATGTCAGGAAATCAGGCTGTATGAATGTGTTGATTTTCCAATGAAGTGGCAGTTCAAGACAACACTACTGAGCGCTGTCAATGCGGTCGACACGATGATCATTAGGAAAAATCACAAATGGTTTATGTTGACGAATATATGTAGTGCGGGTATTGGAGATTATAATTCAGAATTGCATATATATTATTCAGACAAGCTGGACGAGACCAACTGGAGGCCGATCTCTCAAGGTAATCCCGTCATCTTTGACTCAAGACGTGCACGAAATGGTGGACTCATATTTCAAGATGAAAAAATTTTCCGTATCAACCAAATTCATGGAAAAAATCATTATGGTGAATCGTTTGGTATTAATTTAATCAAAACACTTAATGAGCATGTCTACGAAGAAGAGAGAGTTGACCACGTAGAGCCCTTGTATAAAACGGGCATCCATTCTACGCATCATTTTCACTCCAACCATCGATATTCAGTGGTTGATTTTTGCAGAACGGTTTCGCTGGATAGTCAAATATAATGAAAACGGGTTGTCATGGGATGCGGGTATATATGCCATGATGGCCCATTGTGGGAAGTTAAAACCTGCCATTTTGACATTCTTTGTGGTCAGACACAGATGATGACTTGCCGGAACCGATGAAAAGTTAAATGGGGTTTGTGTTCGGGATGCCATATGCGGATATTGCATGAAGAATCGGATGGAAACCCGATTGAATGATATTATTCACTGTTAATGTAAGAAGAACGCCGTAGCCATGCCTCAAATCAGTGTCTTGCTAAGCGTCTTCAATGGAGGCATCTATTTACAAAAAGCGGTCCTGAGTATATTAAATCAAAGTACAAAAGATCTGGAATTGGTCATTGTCAATGATGGCTCGACCGATGATGCAGTCGAAAAAATCAGGCCACTTTCAGATGATCGCATTCGAATCCTTGACAAACCCAACAGCGGGTTGACCAAGAGCCTGAATTTTGGTCTCGAGCACTGTCGTGGAGCCTATATTGCCAGACAGGATGCTGACGACTGTTCGGATATTGACAGATTAAGGCAACAGGTTGCTTTCCTGGAAGCACATCCTGATATCGGAGTCGTAGGCAGTGCGGTGGACATCATTGATGAAGATGATGACATAATCGGGGCGATTCATTTTGACCGGCGACATGACCTGTTATGGAGTAGCCATCTGAAAAGCAATCAGTTTTTTCACGGGGCACTTTTTTTTCGTCAGACAGTGCTGGAATCGCTCGGTGGATATCGAGAGGCGTTCATTTATGCACAGGATTACGATTTGACTTTGCGCTGTCAGGAGGTGACCTCAATTGCCAACCTGCCTGATCGTCTTTATCAAGCACGGTACGGTCGTGATCGGCTGTCTTTCCGTCGAAACAATGAACAGAAGGCATTTGCCGAGATGGCACGATGCTTTGCAAGAGTGCGAAGAACCGGTAAAAGGGATAGTTTGCAGTTACAAGAGTATGAGGGAAATTATATGCAGTATGCGACCAAAAATACGGCTGAGCCAGTCAATCCACTCCAAGTTCTCGTTCATCTATATTTGAGAGCAGGCTATCCAAACAAAGTGCGTTCATGTCTCAAACAGCTACTTGGTCAGCCATCGTCTCCAGGTCGTCGATTGAAATATAGACTCAATCTGCTGTTTTCGTATTTCCCCGCTCGTTTTACACGTCTGATCTATGATGTCATAGACCGATTCTGCAGAGTGGAAGCAGGTGGCAGATAGACATCTGATTATTGTTATAAGTAGTCTGCAGCTTGGTGGTGCCGAGCGAGTTGCGGTGACGATGGCAAATGCACTATCGAAAGAAACACGAGTGACATTGCTGAGTCTTTCGGCTAATGAGAAGACGCGCTATCCGGTTTCAGAAAATGTAGAGATTAAATTTCTGGACCTGCTGGAAGAACAGCGGTCTTTGCTCGGTGCAATCAAGGCGAATATTATCCGGATTAAATGTCTGCGCGCAACGATTCGTAACCTATCTCCGGATATTCTTGTTTCCTTTATGCTGGAAACCAATGTCTTGATGGCTATGACTTGTTTTCGATTGAAAATTCCCTTGTTTGTTTGTGAGCATACTGACCCGCGATTTGTGCGGCATAAGCTTCCTTGGCGCGTCTTGAGAAGGCTCACTTATCGATTCAGCAGTCATGTGATTGTGCTAAACCAGTATATGAAAACATGGTTTGAGCAGGCGGTGGGAAGACGGATAAGGGTGATTGCGAATCCGATCAAGGTTGAATTGTCGGAAAATTTCGTGCCCTCTGTGCCCGGTCCGTACATTCTGGCAACAGGACGACTGATCCCCAGCAAGTGTTTCGATGATCTGATTCGACTATTTGCGAACTTGGTGCCCCAATTCCCCGAATGGCGGTTGGTCATTATAGGGGAAGGAGAGCAAATGAATGCCCTACATCGCCAGGTGAATGTGTTAGGCCTCGAAAAAGTTGTTTATTTTCCCGGAAGCACATCAAAAATCCACAACTGGATGCAGGATGCAGAAATATTTGCCTCCACTTCGAAGTTGGAGGCATTCCCAATGGCGGTTTCGGAGGCGATGATGTGTTCAACTCCCGTGGTGGTTGTGGAATATAACGAAGGGGTCAGGGAGCTTGTTCCGCCTCATTCGGGCTTTGTATTAAAAAAAGCCAATGGGCAATTTGAAAAGGCACTGACTGAGTTGATGCAAGATGCGTCCAAACGCAAAGCAATGGGACGGTGTGCCGCCAAGGAGATAGAAAAATACAGTGAAAAACGGGTGATGGATCAGTGGAGAACCTTGTTCGAGGAATATCTGGGTGAAAACCTGAGGATGAAAAAGGGAGTGGATGAAGGTTGAAGTTGAGCATTTTCATTCCCAGCCTGGAAATCGGTGGAACCGAAGGCCGGATGCTATTATTGGCCGATTCCTTACAGATGCGGGGCCATCAGGTGTCACTATGGTGTCTCAGAGCAACCGGACCGTTGTGTTCCACGGCACGGGAGAGAGGAATCAGGGTTGTCGATCTGCAGAAGAAGGGGCGCTATGATCTGGTGAGACCGGCAATCCGGTTAAGAAAACACAGCAGAGAGGAAACCCCCGATGTAATCATTTCCTGCTTGCCTTCCGCGAATCTTTACGCACTGATAAACCGTCTGCTGGGCTCAAGGCAGGCGCTGGTCTGGGGGTTGGCCGCAGACAAGGTGCCGATAGGCGAGTATGGTAGATGGGCCAAAATGAGCTATTCCATACAGGCAAAGACGGTCCGATGGGTCGACAAGGTCGTTGTTAATTCAGTTGCGGGTTGCAAGTCGGCACAGGCAGTAGGGTATCCGGTATCCAACCTTGTTGTGATTCACAATGGAATCGATACGGCAAAGTTTCGTTTCTCCGTCGAATATGGGCGGAAATGGCGGCAACAGATGGGCATTCCTCAGGATATGAAACTGGTTGGGATGGTCGGTCGTTTGGACCCGACGAAGAATTATGAGGTTTTTCTGCAAGCCTGTGCATGGGCGGCTGCAAAAAATGGTCAAATGGGATTTGTCATTGTCGGTGGTGGTGAGACCGTCTACGCAAGAGAAATGAAACAAAAAATTGATCAACATCCGCTATATGGTCAATGTCTGTTTCACAAGGAAAGTGAGCGGGACATGGTTGCAGTCTATAGTGCGTTGGATGTGATGACGTTGACATCGAAATCTGAAGGGTTGCCGAATGTGATTGTTGAGGCACTGGCCTGTGAAAGGCCCTGTGTTGTGACGGATGTCGGCGATTGTCGCCTTGCTGTAGGACAGTTTGGCAAGGTCTGCCGTGTCGGGGACTGGGAAGGGATTGCTGTGGCTTGGCTGCAGGTAATTGAACAGTGGAACGAACAATCCTGGGCCAAGGGCTTGAGAGAGCATGTCGAAAAACAGTTTGGCCTTGGTCACATGGCCGGCTGTTATGAACAGGTCGCCGGACAAGTTATCAAAGAGAGGCACTCTGTTGGATAATGATCCCGGAGGCTGGGCGGTATTTTTTGCGTGCTACCTGGTGTTTTGGCTTTCGCTCAATGCGTCAGATCGCAAACCGATATTGCTTGGGGCCGGTTTTCTTGTCCTGACCGCCCATTTCGTCGTTTCCTACTGGAATGTCATGTATGGACCGCTTGTTTTTGCAAAGACCGACGCAACCGGTTTTCACGTCTATGCAAAGAAAGTGGTCGAACTAGGTGTTTCGCCAGAGTGGACGATTGGCACCTCATTCTATCATTCAATATTACAGGGGTTATATCACTGGTTCGGTGTTTCACTGTGGCTTGGACAGGGTTTGTCGATTCTGTTGTTCAGTATTTCTGTCGGTTCGATTGTTCGAATCGCCAATCACATGGAGATTACAAACGAGAAACTGGTGGCGTTGGCAGTTTTGGGTTACGGATTGATTCCGAGCGTCCTGATGTATGGCTCCATTACCATCAGAGAGCCCTTCATGACCGCTTTTCTGATGTTGGGTTGTGAGTTTGCCCTGCGTGGCATTCAAACAGGGCGGGGGATACAGATTGCCTGTGCGATTGGCTTTTGGATATTGATGGGCTTGTTTCATCAGGTGGTGATGGGGTATGCCTTTTTTCTATCCTTCATGCTGATTGTGACCTATCAGTGGAGACACTGGCACAAAAATATGGGGTTGTACCGATTTTTGCCGTTTTTATTGTTGGCAGCAGTTGCAGTTATCCTCTTTTACGCGCTTGCGCCGACTGGTGGCGATGACTATCATGCCATGCTGTTCTTCTCTGTTCCCGAATCTCTCTCCCATTACCGGGAGGTTATTCAATCCACTTCCCCGACAACCACGTACGCCAAGGAATTTTCATTTTCCACGTGGCCCGGCCTGTTTTTGTCCCTCCCCCAGGCTTATCTCTACTATCTGGGCTGGCCGATAACAGGCGATTACCAATCGGTCTGGGTCTGGGTCGTGGCTGCTGATGCCATCGTTCGTCTCGGCGGAATCTTTGCTGGCCTCATTCTCATCAAGGAACGCAAACTATGGTGTCTGTTCTTCGTTTTTATTACCTTGAGTTTTTTGTGGAGTAACGGGACGACGAATTATGGACAGGCACTTCGACACCATATGATGACGGACTGGATAATGATCATTACGTTCATTTATTTTGTCCAGTGCCGACTCAGATTAGGCAGGCAATCAGAATGAATGCTGCCTCAGTCATGCATGTCATCACCGGCCTCGAAGTCGGTGGTGCGGAACGTATGTTGTCGAATATAGCGCTTCGGACACGCTATCCCACAGTGGTGGTATCGCTGAAGACTGAAGGTAGTATTGGAAAGGAACTCAAGGCTCAGGACATTCCGGTACATGCCTTGAATCTGTCTCGCAATCTCTCGGTTTTCACTGGGGTGTCAAAACTCAGGAAGCTGGTAGACCAGCACCAACCGGCAGTCATTCAGAGTTGGCTTTATGCCGCCGACCTGATTGCAGGCTATGTGGCTCACAGTACAAAGATTCCAATTGTCTGGAATGTCCGTCAAAGCGAAATCAGGTGGGGACAGGGTCAAAAGCATATTCCGCTGAATCAGCGCATCAATGCGAAACTGTCAACCCGATGGCCCAGTAAAATTATTTTCTGCGGTGATGTCGCCTACACTCGACATATGATGATCGGATATGACCCAGCGCGCGGGATCGTAATTCCCAACGGAATCGATACTGAAATGTTTTGCCCGAACCCGACCGCCCGAACCCAACTCCGCCAAAAATGGAATATCGATGAAGGCTGCTACCTAATTGGCATGGTGGGCAGATACGATCCATTGAAAAACCATCGTCGTTTCTTGCAGGTGCTTGCCCGATTGAAAACCGATGTCGATAAACCGGTTCATGCAGTACTGATCGGTCGGGGTGTTGAGTTGGCAAATGAGGAGTTGCGTAGCCACATCGCCGACCTAGGCCTGCAGGATAACTGTACCTTGCTGGGTGAGCGTGATGATATCAGCGAAGCGATGAATGCGTTCGACCTCTATCTCCTGACCTCAGACAGTGAGGGTTGGCCGAATGTTCTCGGCGAAGCCATGGCCTGTGGAAGGTGTTGTGTCGCGACGGATGTGGGCGATGTGCGCCAATTGATGGGCGATGCCGGTTATGCTGTCAGTCCGACTGACGATGTATCGGCTTTCGTCAATGCCTGCAGGCAGGTTTTGGCTCTTGGTCAGTCCCAGAGAGAACAGAGGGGCCAGGCAGCCCGCGATCGTATTGTTGACCGCTTTTCCCTGAAAGAATCCGTGCGCAGGTACGACGAGATTTACGCTTCTTACTTGGGCCGTCGGTAAATGTGCGGCATTGCAGGCGTGATCAGTCCCCGTGATTCTGTTGGGTCAGATGATCTTCGAGAAACCATTCAAAGGATGACGGATGCGCTAACGAGGCGGGGGCCTGACGATGGGGGTATCTGGGTAGGCGATGACCCGGTTGTCGCATTGGGACATCGCCGACTGTCTGTGCTGGAACTGTCCGACTTGGGTCATCAGCCGGCGGTCTCTTCAAGTGACCGATATGTGCTGACATTCAACGGTGAAATTTATAATTTTGTTGAAATCGCCAGCCAACTGACGAAATATCGGAATGATGTCATCGCAACCAGTGACACCCAAGTCATGTTGGCGGCATTTGAACAATGGGGTGTGGTCGAAGCGGTCAATCGTTTCGATGGCATGTTTGCGTTTCTTTGTTTCGACCGGCAGAAAAACAGATTACATGCTGTTAGGGACCGGCTGGGTGAAAAACCACTTTACTTTGGCGGCCATGAAGGAAAGATTCTGTTCGCTTCGGAACTCAAAGCCATGCAGGCTGTTTTTCGTCGCAAGCCGGAATTGGACAAAAGAGCACTGACGCTGTTTCTGCGACATGGTTATATCCCCTCCCCCTACAGCGTCTATCAAAACATTTTCAAGTTAACCCCGGCTTCGATCCTGAGCCTCGATCTGGATGTCGTACAGCAGTATGTCAATGATCCGACAGGGCTGCCAAGACTGCCGGTGCGGTACTGGAAACTGGGACGCCCTGCGCATTGTCCCCGTGTTACGCAGGCCGATTTCGACCAAATACTGACCGATGCGGTCGAGCGACAAATGCGCTCCGATGTCCCGTTGGGCGCGTTTCTTTCCGGTGGAGTGGATTCCTCCCTGATCGTCGCGTTGATGCAGCGTGTCTCTTCCCGTCCTGTCCGGACATTCAGTATCGGTTTTGAACGAGAGGCGTTCAACGAGGCATCGTATGCACGTGAGGTGGCCCGACATTTGAAGACCGATCATCATGAACGAATACTGACTGCGAACGAGGTCATGAAGGCGATCCCCGATTTGGCCAACGTCTATGACGAGCCCTTTGCGGATTCCTCACAGTTGCCGACTTTGTTGGTCAGTCAGGTTGCGCGCGAACAGGTGACGGTTTGTCTGTCAGGGGATGGGGGCGATGAGCTTTTCGGTGGCTATGAACGTTATCGCTGGGCGCAGCGAATATGGAACACATTCTCATGGATGCCTGGTCGGGGCAGGCAGGCCATGTCGAAGATGGTATTGCTGGGGATGGGTTTGTTCGAGGGGCCGTTGTCTTTTGTAAAGCACAACACCCATCTTGCCAGGCTGAGCCGTGTGGCTTCGATGTTGACGGAGGCGGAAAGACAACAGTTTTATCGTGTGCTGCTTTCGGCCGAAACGCATCCGGAGCGCTATGTTGTGGACGGGGGAGAACCCGAATATGGGTTGACGCGCTTGGGGCTGGAAGAGGATCATTTTCTCCATCAGATGATGTATCTCGACATACATAACTATCTTCCGGATGATATCCTTACCAAAGTCGACCGTGCCAGCATGCATGCATCACTTGAACTAAGAGCCCCCTTATTGGATCACCATGTTGTCGAAGCAGCTTGGGGATTGAGAAACCTTGCGCTGGATGGGGGGAGCAGAAAGACGAAATCGGTACTCAGACAATTGCTTTATCAATCCGTCCCGAGGGAACTGATTGAAAGACCGAAAAGAGGATTTGCCGTGCCTTTGGATGAGTGGTTGCGCGGACCGCTCAGACAGTGGTCTGAAAATTACCTGAATCATGATCGGTTGAAGCAATCAGGTCTATTTCACTCGGATGCGGTCATGTTGACATGGAATAACTTTCTCAAGGGTAAACCCGGTAGCCAACACTTTCTCTGGAATGTATTGATGATGGAACTCTGGAGAGAAACTTGGGGTTGAAAGACAGTGGCCGAAAGACGATTGTTGTGTGCCACAACACATCGCGTTATCTAAATCTTCACTATGAAAGAATGCTCAAAGAACTGCTGCAACGTTATGATCAGGTGGTTTGCGTCACCCCTCATGATGGATACGAGGACCAGTTACGTTCGGTCGGCGTGCAGCAGGTGCCGATCAGGATCAATCAGCACGGGATGAACCCTTTTCAGGAGGTCTGTGTCGTTTATAGGCTGTATCGGATCTATAGGCGCTATAAACCAGAAACGGTTTTAAACTTTAGTGTCAAACCCTGTTTGTATGGTGGTTTGGCCGCACGGCTGGCGAGAGTGCCAAAAAGTGGTTATATGATCACCGGGCTGGGTTACCTGTTTTTGGCACAATCAGGATTCGCAAAATATCTGAGATGGCTGGTGACTCGACTCTATCGTGTGGTGTTGCGTCGACAGGACGTGTTGTTTTTTCAAAATCCGGACGATGCGGTTTATTTTGCGGATATCGGCGTGACCGGATCATGCCGGACAGTTGTGTTACCGGGGACGGGAGTAGACACGACGCG